>Ga0209723_1006591_pt1 | contig 11088 bp, 9 predicted proteins | sample BiotimSIPDNA_2_FD_185750 | JGI IMG/M metagenome (GOLD analysis project Ga0209723, IMG submission 185750) | Anaerobic biogas reactor microbial communites from Washington, USA - Biogas_R2 time_0 SIP DNA (SPAdes) (version 2) | ecosystem: Engineered > Bioreactor > Anaerobic > Unclassified | place... | reverse complement strand
TATAAAAAATTTAGCTGCCAATGAAACTAGAGATATTAATTTTTCAGCTATTATTAATAATGAAGGAACGGTTAATATATGTTCACAAATTAAAACTGATATAGATGGTAATTCATATTCTTTTTCTACTTCTAATTCGTCTTTTAATGTTAAAAAAACTAAATTTATTGTAAGTTTATCTAATAATAAAAATAGTGTTAATTTAAGTGATAGTATTTCATATAAATTGGATTATAAAAACGAAGAAACAGCTACAGTTAAGAATATAAAAATAAGCTTAGTTTCAGCTAATCCCAATTTTTCAATAACCTCACTAAAAGTTAATGGTGATTTTAAAAATGCTGAAATAAATAATAATGTAATCACTATTCATGATTTACTATCAGGAGAAGGGGACTCCATTTCTATAGATGTTAAATATGATCAAAGAAAAATTAGGGCTAATCAATCATTATCCTTAGAAGCTAACACAGAATATCAAATAGATGGACAGGACATAAAATATAGTTCTTATTCTGAAAAGAATAAATTAATATCTCATGTTTCAGCTACCGCTAAAGCTTATTATTATAGTCCTCAAGGAGATCAATTAGGTGTTGGACCTCTTCCACCAGCTGTTGATATGGCCACTAGTTATTGGATTTTTTTAGAGTTTAATAATAATGGTAATGATTTAACAGATTTTTCCTTAACTGCTGAATTACCAGATAATGTCTATTTTGCCGATGAAAAAAGAGTTTTAGATGGGAAAATAATTTATGGAGAAATTGGTAAAAGAATTATTTGGGAAATTGCTGATATGAGTGGTGGAAACAATAAGTATCAAGCTAATTTTAAAGTTAATTTAATACCAGATAGCAAAGATTATGGAACAACTCCTAATTTATTAACTGACATAAAATATACAGTAAAAGATGATTTTGTTAATCAAGAATTATCAGGTAGTCTACAAAATGTTAATACTAATTTAATAAATGATAAACTTTCTAGTGGAAAAGGGAAGGTAATAAGATTAAATTAATTTTTATGATAGATGTTATAAGAAAAATAATAAAACCAAAGTATAAATCTCTGAATACCATTGAAATACTAAAAGATAATTTGATTCATAATTTATCTTATTTATCATCGCTTCAAGAACAAGCCGAAATGTTTCCAGTTCTTAAATCCAATGCTTATGGCCATGGTTTAAAAGAAATCTGCCAGATATTAAATGAAACTTTGGTAAAGATGGTAGCCGTGGATTCTTTTCCGGAAGCTCAAATAGTATATAAGTATTTTAAGGGAAAAGTTTTGATTTTAAGTGAGATGCCTTTAAAAGCTTATCGTTATTGTAAATTAAAAAGAACCGAATTTGCTGTATATAATGATGACACCATTAAATATTTATCAAAATTTGGCAAAAAAGCTAATGTTCATTTATTTTTAAATACCGGAATGAACAGGGAAGGGATAGATAATTTAGAACTATTCTTGGAAAATAATAAAAAATATATTAATAAAGTAGAAATAAATGGTGTTTGTTCTCATTTGGCTCAAGCTGATGATTCTGATAGTAAATTAAATCAAATTCAAGAAGATAAATTTTTATTAAATTTAGAAATATTACATAATAGTAAAATTTATCCTAAGTGGATTCACTTAGGAAATTCAGCTGGAGTTTTTGTATTAAATAATAAAATATTTAATGCTTTTAGACCCGGAATATCTTTTTACGGATATAATCCTTTTAAACCATCAGACATAAATTTTGAAAAAGCTTTAAATTTAAAACCAGCTTTAAGAGTTAATTCTACTATTATAGCTCTTAGAAGGGTTAGAGCTGGAGAAGTAATTTCTTACGGAAACGACTTTCATTTAGATCAGGAAGCTAATATTGGAGTAATTCCTTTTGGATATTTTGAGGGCTTAGATAGAAGATTATCTGATTGTACAAAATTTTTATACAATAAAGATGGTGATATTTTCTGGGCTAAAATCAATGGTAAAATATGTATGAATTTGACTTGCTTAAATTTTGATAATAAATCAGTAGAAATAGGGGATAATGTTAATATAATATCAGAAATAAGGAATATGGATAATTCAGTGGAAAATTTAAGTGATAAAATAAATATGTTAAATTATGAATTGTTAATAAGGTTAAATCATGGTATTAAGAGAAAAATAATATGAAAAAAAGAGTGGTAAGAAGTTATTCCTTTTCTGAACAGAATAGAAAAACAGTCTCCGGTTCATTTAGAGCTCCTTCTAACAGAAAGGAAATAAATTTATTTTGGTTTATCATTATTTCTTTTTTTGTTATTGTAATAACTATACTTTGTTTATTATTTTCTAAAGTTTTTTGTATAAAAGATATAAAAATAGAAGGATTGAACACGATTGATTGTGAAAGTATAGAAAATATTATTTCTGAACAAAAAAATAGTAAATTTTTAATGTTTTCACAAGAAAATTTAATATTATTTGATAAAAACAAGTTAATTAGTAGTCTACAAGATTTTAATTTCATGAGTGTTAAGATTGATAAAAATATTTTTAAAAGAAGTTTAAATGTAAAAATAGAAGAACGTCAACAAGCTATTATTTTTTTAGAAAAAGGCATATATTTTTTCTTAGATAAAGAGGGAAATATTATTTCATATAAAATTGATTGCCAAGTTGTTGAAAAAGAATTATTAAATACTTCTACAAATGATAATATTGAAAATACTTCCAGTGATTCTATTAATAATGACTCTAAAAAAAATAATATTTTATCTAAACTTGATAAAAATGATTGTATTAAGGTTGATGATGGTTATAAAAAAGAAAATCTTTATCCTATTATAGAAAATATTGGCAATGAGAAGGTTGATGATGATGTAAAAAAAGTTGATCTAGATGATGAATATATCAACTTTTGTCTAAAATTATATAATAAATTATATGAAAGTACTGATTTTGGGCTTAAAAATATTATTTTAGACGAAGAAAGGTATAATACTGTAAAAATTAAGCTAAATAACGGCCTAGAGGTGTATTTTAGCCTTAAAAATGACTGTGATGAGCAAATAAAGAGCCTTTTTACCTTAGAAAAAGAGATGAAAAGCGAATTACAGGGTAAAAAGTATATAGATTTACGTTATGGAGATAAAATATTCTATAATTAATTAAAATAAATAATATGGGAGAAGGAGCTTTTAAATTTTTATTCTTTTTAGCTATTCTTGTTTTCTGTTCAGTAACTATAGGAATATTTTTAATTGTTTTAAAAATAATTCTATTATTTAATCCAAGTATTAGTTTAATAGGATTAACTATTTATTAATATAAAGTATATTGATTTATCTTTGTTTTGTATGTATAATTATAATACAAGGTTAATTAATATACATTATGCGAAGTATTAAAGATATCTTTTTTACTTTGTTTAATATCTATATAGCTTATTCTCTATGAATAATAAACCAATAATAAAATATCTAAGAGATTTTTTAGATTATAGTGAAGTAGAAAAAGGATTATCAATTAAAACCCAAGAGAATTATTCTAGATTTTTGAATAATTTTTTTAAATGGCTTAAGGATAATAAGTTAGATAAACTTCCTCCTCAAAATCTCAACGATGAACATGTTTGGCGTTATCGTCTTTTTTTATCACGTCATATAGACCCTAGAACTAAAAAACTTTTAAAAAAATCTACTCAAAATTATTACTTAATAGCCCTAAGAAGATTATTAGAGTTTTTTGTAGAAAAAAATATTGATTCCCTACCTCCAAGTAAAATAAAATTAGCCAAAGATAGATCAGAACGAGAAATAAAATTTTTAAACCTTGAACAATTAAAACGTTTATTAAGTTCTCCTGATGATAAAAATATTAATGGTTTAAGAGACAGGGCTATATTAGAAACTCTCTTCTCTACTGGTTTGAGAGTATCTGAATTAACTAATCTTAATAGAGATCAAATAAAAATAAGCAAAGAATCTGATTATTTAGAATTATCTGTAGTTGGTAAAGGTCAAAAAGTTAGAACAATATATTTTTCTAAAAGAGCTATAGACATTTTAAACAAATATTTAAATAAAAGAACTGATATTGATCCCGCTCTTTTTATAAATTTTAAACCGGGAATAGAAAAAAGTGAAATTTCCAGACGGTTAACACCTAAAAGCGTAGAAAATATAGTAAAAAAATATATAAAAATAACAGGATTACCGATTATGGCTACTCCCCACACTTTAAGACACTCCTTCGCTACTGATTTATTAAATCAAGGAGTTGATTTAAGATTAGTACAAGAATTTTTAGGACATAAAAATATTGCTACAACCCAAATATATACTCATGTTACTAGTAAACAATTACGAGATATACATAAAAAAATACATAATAATCGACAGTTATAATCTATTATATAAAAATAAAAGACGAATTTTAGTTCGTCTTTTATTTTTATATATAATGTTTTTTATATTAAGGTAAATAATCTAAAGGATTAACTGGTATTCCATCTTTTCTTATTTCAAAATGAAGATGAGGACCAGTAGTGAAAGGACCTGCTCCAGCAGTTCGTGGAGCTCCTCCACTTGTTCCTATAACTTGTCCTTGGGTTACATATTGGTCAGCTGAAACACTTACCGATGAAACATGACCATAAACACTTGAAAAACTATTATCGTGAATTATCATTATATAAGCATAATTTGTGGAACCATCAAATTTAACTCTAGCTACATATCCGGAAGCGGTTGCTCTTAGGGTTGTTCCCTGAGATGCCCTAATATCAATAGCTGAATGTTCACCTATTGATTTTCTAAAAGGATATTCAGGATCACGAAAATAAGTAGTGATAGTATTTTTAGGAATTGGCCAAGTAAAATCAGTAACCGTTTCTAATTGATTTCCACTAGATTTTTTAGCTAATTTTTCTCTAACTGTTTTTTCTAATGAAGCTATTTCAGCTGAAGCTTGATCATTTTGTCTTTTAGCTTCTTTTAATAAGGCTTGATATTGTTTTTCAGAATTAGCTGTTTCAACTAAAACATATTCTTTGTTTGCTATTTCTTCTTCTAAAATAGCCTGTTTATTATCTAATTCTTTTTTTAATTCATTTAATTTATCTTGTTTTTCAGTTAATATTTTTTGTTGTTCCTCCATTTCTAATTTTATTTGTCTTAAAGAATCTAAACTTTCTTTTATTTTTTCACTGGTATTTTCAAGATAAGTAACTTGATTTATGAAATCAGCCAAGGAATCATTTAATAAAATTATTTCTAAAGGACTAGTTTGATCTTCTTTATATAATAATTTTATTAAAGCAGCTATATGTTTTTTACTTTCTTCTATTTGTTCATTTTTATTTTCTATATCAATCTCTATTTTTTTTATTTCTAAACTATTTTTGCTTATTTCCAAAACAGCTTCTTCTATTTCTAATTCTGATTGTTTTAAGCGATTATCTAAAATATCTAATTGATTACTTAGAGTATCCTTTTCAGCCTGTTTTTCTTTTATAAGTTTAGCATATTCTTCTTGTTTCTTTTGTAATGATTCTAATTTGGCTTTTTGAACTCGTATATCACTATTTAACTCTTCTATTTCAGCATCAATACCATCTCCATAACTACCAATAACTGAATCAGATTTAAACAAAAAAAGACCAAACATTAAAGAAATTGATATAAAAAATAGGCTAAATTTTGTTTTTTTATTTCTCATACAAGCGAATTATACCATATTTTAAATTAATTGACAAGAGATAAAAAAATTATTAAACTTCTTCTAAAAATTCAGGGTTTATTAAATTCAATAAACGACTTTTACTCATAGTTCTTCCCTTGTATCTATAATCAAAATTACTATAAGACAAAAATATTCCTTGTTTAGCTCTAGTTAAAGCTACATAAAACAATCTTTTTTCTTCTTCATCATCTTCTTCTCTGAAAAAAGGAAAAAGACCCTCATTAAGACCAACTAAAAAAACATAATCAAATTCTAATCCTTTAACTTGATGAATGGTAACAATTGGAATACGACCTTGTTCTAAACCTAGAAAATCTATATTTTTTACTAATCCTGAAAAACGAATTAAATCTATTAGAGCTTCTTTGGGTGTTAAAGAAGAATTATCTCGATCATTAAAAAACATTTTTAAAGTATTTATTGATTTTTCTCTTTGATTAAAATTTTTATCATTTTTATAATAATCAGCTAAACCTGATTCTTGCCATAAGTATTCTAAAAATTTTTCTGGACGATATTTATCAATTTCTTTTTCCCAATTATTGATTAAGGAACTTATGCCTATAAATTTAGTTTTAAATTTATTCCATAAAATTATTCTTTGTTCCCTACTCTTTTTTAATTCATTAATTGAGTATAATAATAAATCAATAGTAGCAGCTACATCATCATCAGCGCTATGAGTAGCACTTTTAAAATTTAATTTTTTAGCAATGTTACTTAATTTATAATTATCTAAATCTAATAAACGACGAGCTAAATCTAAAGTATCATAATAATTTTTAAAAATAAAAGATAGGTCATGTTTTTTACCGTTTTCCATAATCATATTTAAGTCAAAATTAACATTATGACCGGCTACTGGAGAATCACCAATAAATTTTTGTAAGGAACTTAATATTTCTTTAGGATCTTCTCCGTTTTCTTTTAAAAAATCATCACTTAATTTATGAACAAAATATGATGAACCAACTGATTTTTCATTTTTTATATAATAATGAAACTCTTCGCCTAAGTTTCCATTAATTATTTCCCGAGCATAAATTTGAACAATTTCATCTTTTAATGGATTAATACCAGTTGTTTCTGTATCTAAAACTACTATTCTTCCCTGCTCTCCAATTTCTAATAATTGAAACCAAGGTTCAATAAAATTATAATTTTTAAAATTTAAAAAATCTGATAAATTTAAGCCACATTTCTTTCCTTCTGTATTTATTTTATTTAATGTTTCTTCGCCTATATTTTTTGCTGGTCTTAAAATTAATCGTTTGGCAGCTGATAAATCTGATTTGTTAAATAATATTTTTAAATAAGCAAAAATATCTTTTACTTCTTGTCGTTTAAAAAAACCATATTGATCAACTGTTAAAAAAGATATGTCATTATTAGAAAAAACTTCAGCTATTTGTCCAATTGAAAAATTAATTCTAGTTAAAACAGCTATTTTAGCCGTAGAACTTTTTTCTCTTATCTTTTTTATATTATCTATTACCCATAAAATTTCTTCATTAAAATTATAGGCTCTAAAAACTTTGATATTTTTTTCCTTATCATTTTCTTTCTCGGCTTTTATTTCTTTAGTTTTAGCATTAGTCATGTTATTTAAAACTGACAAGAAAGCTTTTATTAAATTAGAATTAGACCTGTAATTTATTTTCAAATCAAATTCTTTAACTGGTTTGAAATGTTCCTTAAATAGATTAGAAATGAAAATCGGTTGAGAATCTCTAAAACTATAAATAGTTTGATCAATATCCCCAATTAAAGCTATATTTTTATGCTTTTTTGCCAACTCTTTTATAACTAAATATTCAGAGATATGAGTATCTTGAAATTCATCTAATTGAATAAAACGAAAACGATCTGACCATTTGTCGGCTATTTTTTTATCAGTGCTCAAAATTTTTAAAGTTAAAAAAACTAATTCATTAAAATCTAAAGAATTTTGTTCTATCATTCGTTGTTGATATTCTTCACCAAAAACTATTAGATCTGGATTTATATTTCTGGTTTTTATGTTATGACCCATTTCTATTTGTAATAATGATAAACGATATTTATATATTTCATCTAAAAAATTGAGAATTTGTCTTTCATCTTTAAAATATATATTATTATCCGTTAATATTTTTTTACCTAATTCTTTTTGTTCTTCTTCATCTAAAATTAAAAAATCAGAAGAAAGCGAGGTGCTAGATATTTCACTTTTTAAAAAATAGGCACAGAAGCCATGAAAGGTACTAATAGTTAAAGCATCAAAATCGCTCTTATCTTCAATTCTTTTTTTTATTCTAGACTTCATTTCATCGGCGGCTCGATTAGTAAAAGTTAAAGCTAAAATCTCGTCAGGTCGTATTCCTTGTTCCATAGCTTTATATATTCTTTCAGTTAGAACGGTTGTCTTGCCTGTTCCAACTGGAGCATTTATTAAGTAGGCTCCAAAAATATTATCTATTATTTGTTGTTGTTCAGAGTTAAAGTTAATCATTCTATATTTTTTAAAATTATTATGCTATTATATTAACATAAAGAAAAGCATATTTAAAGTATAATTGTTTGTTAAAATAAAAAAGGGTCTAATCTTTTTAATTAAACCCTTATGATTTTTCAATACCTAACGTAGTATTATTCCTGTACAGGATGCAAATATGAACAATGCCGTAACAAAAGTAACAATTAAGCAAAATATACCAACTAAACCCCAGTTAATAGACACTTTGTTTTCTTTTTTTTCTTCTACTAATGTTGCTACGACTACTTCTTTTTTTTCTTCCATCTCTAAATATTTTTTTAAAATTTGTTAAATAACTTTTTTTATTATGACTAAATTATAACATATAATAATATTCTTGTCAATAGGTATAATATATAGTATTTATAGGGTTAAAATGGTACATCCTTGACAATATTAAAATATTATTATGTTTTTTATAAAATTATATGGATTTAAAAATAGAACAAAAATACTTTAGTGAGGGGCATAATTTGATAGCGGCCGTAGATGAAGTTGGTCGAGGTCCTTTAGCTGGCCCAGTGGTAAGTGCTTGTATTATTATTGACAATAATTTTAAAATTATTTCTGAGTTAGAAAAAGTTAGAGATTCTAAAAAATTAAGTACTAAACAACGAGAAGCTCTCTTCCCTATAATCAAAGCCAATGTTAAAGCTGTAGCTATTGGAATGTGTGATAATGAGATTATAGATAAATATAATATTTTACAAGCAACTTTTTTATCAATGAAAAATGCTATAAAAAAAACCGATTTAAAACCAGATATTGTTTTAGTTGATGGTAAATTTGAAATACCAAAATTAGATATAAAACAGAGAGCTATAATTTCGGGTGATAATTCTGTTTTTAGTATAGCCATGGCTTCAATAATAGCTAAAGTTAGTAGAGATTATATGATGGATGAATTCCATAAAAGATACCCTCTTTATTCTTTTGACAAACATAAGGGATATGGAACTAAGTTACATTTGCAAATGATAGACCTGTATGGACCCTGTCCTATTCATCGTTTAAGTTTTGCTCCTTTTAATGTAAAGCGAACATAATTCTATTTAATGATTTTTCCTTACCTAATACTTCAGCTATTTCTAAAGGACTTGGACTATTTTTTTCTCCACTCAAAGAAACTCGTAACGGCCATAAATAATCGCCGTTTTTTTTATTATTATTCTTAATATAGGAAAAAATTAAATTTTCTAAATATTCCCTATTCCAATTTTCTTCATTAACATCTCTTAAAAGATTATATATTTCTTGTAAATTATTTTTTATTTTATCTAAACTCAAATCTTTCCAAATTAATAAATTTTTATCATAGTCTAAGGAGTCTTTAAAAAGAAATTCGCTTAAAAGAATAATATCTTCTAATTTTTTTAATCTATCCTTATTTAATTCTATAACTTTTTTTATAAAAATATTGTCTGTTTCTTTATTAATTAATCCAGCTTCCATTAAATATGAATAACATAAAGTAAATAATTCTTCGGAACTTTTTTGTCTGATATAATAACCATTTAGATAATCTAATTTTTCCATATCAAAGATAGCGGGACTAGAACCCATACCATTAATTCCAAATTTTTCTATTATTTCTGATAAGGATAAAATTTCTTGATCATCTTTAGGATGCCAACCAAGTAAAGCGCAAAAATTAATTATAGCTTCTGGTAAATAACCTTTTTTTCTGTAATCTTCAACAAAAACATCCCCCTGTCTTTTACTTAATTTTCCTCCAGTTTTGTTTAATATTAAAGGTAAATGAATAAATTTTGGCATTTCCCAACTGAAAGATTTATATAATAAAGCATTTTTAGGAAAACTAGCCAACCATTCATCACCTCGAGTAACATGACTTATTTCCATTAAATGATCATCAATGATAGCAGCTAATTGATAAGTAGGAATACCATTTGATTTCATTAAAACCTGATCATCTAAATCATCAGTTTTGAAAATTATTTTTCCTCGAAGTTCATCTACAACTTCAATAGTTTCTCCTTTTGGAATCTTTTGTCTGATAACAAACTTTTCTCCTTGTTTTATTTTTTCTTCCACTTCTTCCTTGCTCAAACTACGACAATGACCATTATAATGAGGAGCTTGTTTATTAGCCTCTTGTTCTTGGCGCATATCATTTAATCTATCTTCAGAACAAAAACAATAATAGGCTTCGCCCTTATCAATTAATTCTTTAACATGTTTTTGATAAATATCTAAACGTTCAGTTTGAATATATGGACCATAATCTCCACCAATATGAGGGCCTTCATCAAATTTAAAATTTAACCAATCTAAAATATTTATTAAACTTTCAACCGATCCCTCAACTTTTCTCTTTTGATCGGTATCTTCAATTCTTAAAATAAATTTACCACCCATGTTTTTAGCTAACGCATAACCAAATAAAACAGTTCTTAAATTTCCGATATGTAAAAAACCGGTTGGTGATGGAGCAAATCTTAATCTAATATCATTCATATCATTGTATATTTAAAAAATTTTTAAATTTATTTAAAAATATTTCCATACTTTCACGTCTTATGGGATGGACTCTATCTAAAACTTCGCTGGCTTTAACCCATTTCCAATCAGAATGATCCCAATAATTTATTTTAATATTAGTATCATTTCCAATAAATTCAGCTAGTAATAGACTTTGACGTTGTCCTTTATATCCATAACGTCCCCGAGTAGGAGATTTATATTTAAAAACATTTTTAAATACTTTTTGGGGAACAAAATTTGTTATTCCTAATTCTTCATATATTTCTCTAATTCCAGCTAATTTTATAGAATCAGTATCTATTCCCCCTTGAGGTATTTGCCAATGATCTGACCCTTCTGTT
>Ga0209723_1006590_pt1 | contig 11089 bp, 14 predicted proteins | sample BiotimSIPDNA_2_FD_185750 | JGI IMG/M metagenome (GOLD analysis project Ga0209723, IMG submission 185750) | Anaerobic biogas reactor microbial communites from Washington, USA - Biogas_R2 time_0 SIP DNA (SPAdes) (version 2) | ecosystem: Engineered > Bioreactor > Anaerobic > Unclassified | place... | reverse complement strand
CCTCCATGCAATTGGTTTTAATCATTAATACGGTTAAAAGCCGAGTTTTTCCTGCCAAATTTTCTGGTATTGGCGGCGATAATCATCCATCGCCTGACAGGCTTTCTTCTCCAATGCAAATAAATCTTCTATGAGAGCAGGGTTATAATTTGCTCCTGCCAGTCCCTGGCTGCGAAGATAAATTTGTTCCCGATTGACCAGTTGATCCTGCCAGTCCCGGGGGAATAAATGTGGGCCATGCAGGGCTCCGCATAGGGCTCCTGCCATTGCGGCAATGGTATCGGTATCCCCCCCGCCATTGACAGCGGTAAGTAAGGTTTTAACGGGATCATGCCCCAGCTTGATAAACAAATACAAACTGAATATTACTGAACCTGGTGCAAAGGGATGGTTGTGCTTACACTCCGGATCATTGCTTAAAGCGGCGGCCTGCGTATCAAGTTTATTTACCGCTTCATCATAATTATTATCCAGCAGGTGGCGCAAACTCTCGACGGATTTTGATATCTGATCGACAGTAAAATCTTCCCACACAACAAGGGGATAATCAAGTGTCAAACGTTTTTCCAGACTGCGTATGAAGATTTTTAGTTCTGTCAGGAAGGGCTCGTTATCAATGGCAGAGAGATTATGATTAATAGTATAAGCGATAGTAAAAGCAATAAGCCCGGCGGCAGCAATACCGCGAATGTCACGGTGGGTAAGCAGGCTGGCATCAATTATGGCTTGCAGTAAATCATCATAATCGTGATGAAAATAAATGCCCAGGGGGGCAATTCTCATGGCAGCACCATTGCCGGCACTGATAACACCGCATTCATGGTAAGGTCTGCCTTGTTGTAGATTACTGACGGCGGTTTTAAAACCGGGACCAGCACCCCGGAATAAACCAAAGGTATTATCACGGGGGTAAAGGGCCATTTCAAGATAGGCAGATGCAATATAACCGGGATCTATTTTATTCTTTTGCAGCAGACAATCAGCCAGGACCAGCGCCTGCTGGGTGTCATCACTGTATAATCCCGGCAGGGGCAGCTGCCTGATGAATTGTTTTAATGCGCTGATGCTGCTTTCATCATCGGCTTCCTTGATCAGTTTATCGATTATTGCTGATATATTAAAATCTTTTATAAACCCCAGGCGGCTGCAGATGTCCCCGGCACTCAGACCTTCGGTTATGACTCCCAGGGCATCACCCAGTGCCAGACCCATCATTACACCTTGGGCTCTGTCTTTTAACAGCATGGTTTTACCCCCGTAAATGTACAGCGCTGCAGTAATTTGTCATAATGTTATAGTATCAGCAAAAATGCAAAGGATAAAGTTGATTAGTGAAGAAATAAAAGTATACAATACCGGAGTCAGGAAGGAAAAACCATTGAGATTGGCGAAATATCTTGCTGAACAGGGAGTGGCTTCACGCCGTAAAAGCGAAGCACTGATAGCACAGGGGCGTGTAGCTGTAAATGGACAAATAATTAATGAACAGGGCTGGATAATTGATCCTGGTCAGGATCAGGTGACAGTTGATGGTCAATTGATTCAGACTGTTGACAGAGTGTATATATTACTGAATAAGCCTGCCGGCTATATCAGCAGTACCAGTGACCCCCAGGGAAGGCCCCTGGTCACTGATCTGGTAAAAGTTAAAGATCTGCGGATATATCCGGTAGGACGTCTGGATTTTGCTACGGAAGGCTTGCTGCTGATGACCAATGATGGCGATTTTGCTAATTTTATCATCCACCCCCGCTATGAAATCGAGAAAAAATATGAGGTTCTGGTAGAAAACAGGGTAAGTGACAGGGTAAGGATGCGTCTGCAGAAGGGAATTTTGCTGGAGGACGGAATGACAGCACCAGCGGTTGTCAGAATTATAAAGTACGACAGGAACCAAACCTGGCTGGAAATCGTCATCCATGAGGGAAGAAAAAGGCAGGTAAGAAGAATGTTTGAGGCAGCAGGACATCAGGTCATCCATCTTAAAAGGACCGCGCTGGGGTTTTTAACTCTGGAGGGGGTTAAAACCGGAGAATATCGTTATTTAAATCCCCGGGAAGTCAAACAGCTGATGGCACTGTCACAAAAAAATAGTTATGAAGAACAATGAAGGTCAGTTCTTAATTTATACTTGATTCTCACTTTTAATGCTTCTTACGTTCAAGGACGGGAGGGATCTGAATGGACAAGCTTCGGATGCGGGTAAGATTTGATTATGTTGGCCGGGAGCGGAATGGAAGGTTGTTTTTTGGTTCAAAAAGCAGTGAAGAAGTGGCAGAAGAAATAAGACAGCAGCAGGCGGTACTTTTTCGTAATATACCTATACAGGGAATATTAATAGAAGAAATCGATATGGGACAGGAAGTATATTCTGTCACTGATGATGTAACCGGCAAGTCGGCTACCTATGCACCAATTACGATTTCTTTTTATGCTGATACCATCGAAGATGCTGTAAGGTTTTGTATGAAAGAAGAATTTCGTACCATTGAAACACTGGCCCCGGAAACCATGGAAATAAGCAAAGCTGATATCGACAGGATTATTATAAAGGCCAATCTGGAGATAATTAATTATAAAGGCTATATCCAGAGGAAAATAGATCATTGGAAATAATTTAACCGATAAAAGCAGCAGCCGGCAGCCACCTGCCGGTTTTTATTTTTAAACCAGATCCCCGCTCCGGACTGTATGTGCAAGGATATTATGGGACTGCCGGGCATAAAATAGAAAAAAGATATGCCCCGGGAGTTGAAGTGGTTTGAAAAGACTTATTGATAAAACCGAAAGATTTTTGATCAGGACGGTTGTGCTGGGAATGGTCCTGCTGGTGGTGGTTCAAGGGATTATGATCAATGAGCCGGCCCGTTTGTATTTGAGCTGGGCAGAAAGAATGGAGGGAGAAATAATTGAATATCCGGCCATAACCAACCAGGAGACCGCGGAAAATGAGCCCATTGCCCTGCCTTCCCCCCAGGGAGTTTTAACTTTTTCCCTGCAGCAATATTCTGCCCTGCCCCAGGCCAAAATATTGATCAATAACCGGGAAGGGGAATCTTTTGAGGGGCGGGAAGTGGAAATACCGGTAATGGGCGGCGATATAATTGAAATCGACTGCCGGGCCTATAATTTTCCGGTGGAGTTTGTTATCGAGTCTGTTTCTGAGAATATGGCCTGGCCTGAACGGGGAAAAACTTACACAGCCAATCAGAGCATAGTCATGATTGGTAAAATTATAGTAAAATAGAATTATCTTTTAATCAAAGGTGGTAAGGCAGGTGGAAATCGGCAGTAAAGTAGTGGCTACCGCGGCAATCAAAATGGCCCTGACGGCTTCGCGGCAGGAAGAGATGAGCATGAAGAAACTATTGTGGGAGGATTCCCAGGTGAGGGCAGTGGCGGTTGATTATGGCGGTGAATTTATTAACTCCGTGGGCAAGATAGTAGAAAGATCAGTTGTGGCTGCCAAAAGGGAGGGTGTGATCAAGGAAACTCATGCCGACGAGGGTGCAGTAGCGGGAGCTGCCCGGGAAGCACTGGCCCAGATCATGCCCAAAGCACTGGGGCTGAATGTAGGGGGTAAAATTGGTATTGCCCGTCATCAGGATCATATAAGCGTGGCCATCTTTATGGGGATTGGTCTGCTGCATCTGGATGAAGTCGCTATTGGTCTTGGTCACCGGGCAGTTTCGGACTGAAAAGGAGATGGTCATGTTGGTTCGGGGTATAAGGGGTGCCATAACAGTAGTATCGGATGATAAAGAACTGGTCATTGCAGCAACTGCCCGGTTATTAAAAAAGATGCAACAGGAAAACCAATTCCGGGAGGGGGATATTATCAGCGTTTTCTTATCCGCCACCCCTGACATAAAATCAGTTTTCCCTGCGGAGGCCCGTCGTTTATTGCAATGGGATATGGTTCCCCTGATGTGCTTCCAGGAAATAGATGTGGCCGGGGCCCTGCCTTTATGCATCAGAGCTATGGTACATATCAACAGTGACAAAGAACAGGATGAAATCAAACATATTTACCTGGAAGAAGCCCGCAGTCTGCGGAAAGACCTCATTGAATCCCCGGCTATTCTCCCATGATTTTTACGATGACTCTTTTTCGTCTTCTCCCGTCAAATTCAGCATAAAACACTTCCTGCCAGGGACCCAGATCAAGCTGGCCGCCAGTTATCGGCAATATTACCTGCTGGTGCAGCAACAGGCTTTTTAAATGGGCATCGCCATTATCTTCACCGGTGCGATGGTGCAGATAATCGGGGCCGAAGGGCGCCAATTGCTCCAGCATATTATCCAGATCCTGTATTATTCCTCTTTCATTATCATTCACATAAATTGCTGCTGTTATATGCATGGCACTGACCAGCATCATCCCTTCCTTTATGCCGCTGGCCGATAAAATTGATTTTATCTGCTCTGTTATGCGGATATACTCCCTTCTTTTTTCCGTATTAAACCATAAATACTCAGTATGAAATTTCATGGCAGATCCTCCCTGTTAAAAAAGATACCCTCGGTTTGTATTGGTAGATTTAATATAACACAAATTAACACCGGGCCTGGCAGGAAGCAACCAATAATAGATGGATTAAACTGTCGTCAATGCACTTACATGCCGTAAATGGATGAGCAATAATATTTTGTTATAAATTTCGTGTCGAATTACTTAAAAATTAAAAGTATAAAGTATATAATATGATAAGATTAAACCTAAGAAACATGTCGAAAGGACATGCAATTGAAAGAGGGAGGCGGGAAATTTGCTGAAAATCAAAAGAGGCAGGTATATTACAATTGTGGCCGTGCTCATTGCACTGTCCATGCTGGTTGTGGGCTGCGGCGGGGGCGCTGCGGACAAAGGGACATCGGACAAAGATCAGGCGGGTGATGTGATCAAAATCGGTGTTTATGAGCCCCTGACCGGAACTAATGCCGCCGGCGGGCAGATGACGGTGGAAGGAATTAAACTGGCCAATGAACTGTATCCCGAAGTTTTGGGCAAAAAGGTTGAATTGGTAGTTGTCGACAACAAATCAGAAAAGCAGGAAGCGGCCAATGCGGTGGAAAGACTGATCAGTAAGGAAAAAGCCAATGTTATCATCGGCAGTTACGGAAGTTCACTGGCAATGGCCGGCGGACCGGTGGCACTGGATGCAGAAGTTCCTGTTATTGGATGTTCGCCCACCAACCCGGCAGTTACCCTGGACAATGATTATTATTTCCGAGTCTGCTTCATCGACCCCTTCCAGGGCACTGTCATGTCTAATTATGCCACGGGCAAACTGGGAGCTAAAACCGCTGCTATCATCCAGGATGTACAACAGGATTATTCTGTTGGTTTGAGCAACTATTTTGAAAAGGCTTTCAAAGCTACCAATGGCGATGCTTCGATTGTTGCTAAAGTTAACTATAACACCGGCGACAAGGATTTCTCCGCCCAGTTGACGGAAGTCAAATCTAAAAATCCTGATGTCATATTTGCCCCCGGGAACTTCCTGGAGTGCGGTATTTTGGTGGCTAAAGCCAGAGAACTGGGGATAAATGTTCCGATTCTGGGTGGTGATACCTGGGAAGCAGAAGAATTCCTCAATCAGGTGACCCAGTATAAAGATATCTATTTCAGTACTCATTTTACTGCTGAAGAACCGGTTACCCCGGTGTCTACCACTTTCCTGGATGAATTTAAAAAGGCTTATCCCAATAAAGAAGTCAATGCTTTTGCTGCTCTGGGATTTGACACTTATATTTTAGCACTTGATGCCATGGAAAGAGCTGGATCAGCAGACAGCACTGCCATCAGAGATGCCCTGGCGGCAACGGAAAACTTTGCCGGTGCTACCGGTATCATTACCCTGGATGAAAACGGGGATGCTACCAAGACTGCCGTTATTAAGAAAGTAATGGATGGCAAATTCGTGTACGAGACCAAGGTCGATCCCCAATAAATGAACAGATAATGCCGACACTCCCCTCCAGCAGAGGAGGGGAGTGTTTTTAAACGCTAATCTACGCAAAGGAAGTGGTAGCGGTTGTCCGTGGATATATTTCTCCAGAACGTGGCCAATAGTATTACTTTGGGCAGTTTATATGCACTGATCGCCATTGGATATACGATGGTGTACGGAATTATCAGGCTTATAAATTTTGCTCATGCAGATTTGCTGATGGTAGCAGCCTATATTGCTTTCTTTGGCATTTTGATATTTTCCCTACCCTGGTACTGGGCCTTTATTTTAGCCATAATTCTAACCACGCTGCTGGGGGTGACTATCGAAAAGGTGGCCTACCGGCCTTTAAGGAATTCACCGCGGATATCAGTGCTTATTTCGGCAATCGGGGTTTCATTTCTGCTACAGAATGTTGCCATTGTTGTTATCGGTGCCCGGCCCAAACCATTCCCACGGCCTGAACAGCTGGTCTGGAATATCAATATTGGAGAAATATCCTTTTTATCCCTTACCATAATCATTCCCATCGTTACTTTTATCCTGCTGGCAGTAGTCATGTTCATTGTTAAAAAAACCAAAATGGGGATTGCCATGCGGGCAGTTTCCAGGGATTTTGAAACTGCCGGTCTTATGTCGGTGGATGTAAATAAGATTATAACCCTTACTTTTGTTATTGGTTCAGCACTAGCTGGTGTGGGGGGTATAATGTGGAGTATGCAGTATCCCCAGGTTGACCCGCTTATGGGGTTGTTCCCTGGTATCAAATGTTTTATTGCGGCAGTCATGGGGGGCATTGGCAGTGTTCCCGGCGCCATGATAGGCGGATTTGTTCTGGGTTTTTGTGAAATAATGATCGTGGCCTTTTTACCGGCTTTATCCGGATACAGGGATGCATTTGCCTTTGTTATCCTTATATTGATTTTATTGTTCAGGCCCGGCGGGATACTGGGCGAAAACACAGTAGAGAAGGTGTAGTTGATGGATGACAGAAAAAATATTAAAATGGTGCTTAATATTGCCCTGTTATTAGTCATCTGCATCATATTATGGTGGGGACAACAGAATTTATCGGCTTTCTATATCAGGATACTCAATCTGTCGGCAGTTTTTGTAGTTTTAGGTATCAGCATGAACCTGGTCCTGGGTTTTACCGGGATGTTTTCCCTGGGCCATTCCGGTTTTATGTGTATCGGGGCCTATGTTGCTGCCATACTTACCATGTCACCAGCCAGCAAGGAAATTATTTATTTCATGGAGCCAATAACACCGTTGCTGGCCAATGTACAATGGCCTATATTTCCTGCCATTGTTGCTGCTGGTATAGTTTCGGCTTTTTTTGGTTTTCTCATTGGTATCCCTGCGTTAAGGCTCAGAGATGACTATCTGGCTATTGCCACACTGGGGTTTGCAGAAATTATTCGTATCGTGGTGACCAATACTATCACAATAACCAATGGTGCCTTGGGTCTTAAAAACATACCTTCGGTAAAAAGTTTGTGGGTCTACTGGGGTATAGCAATAATAACCGTGATCATCCTTAAAAGAATTATCAACAGCAACTGGGGTTATGCCTTTAAAGCTATTCGGGATAATGAAATCGCCGCAGAAGCAATGGGCATAAGCATATTCGGCCATAAGGTGCTGTCTTTTACCATTGGTGCATTTTTTGCTGGGATTGCCGGTGCTTTGATGGCATTTCTGATTACTTCGGTGGATCCGACCATGTTCAGATTTACCTTCACCTTTCAGATTCTTTTGATCGTAGTTTTGGGGGGCATGGGAAGTCTGACCGGATCAGTAATATCGGCTGTTGTCATCACAATATTAATGGAAGTGCTCCGGGTAGTGGAGCAGCCTATGAATCTGCTGGGGATACTGCAAATACCAGGCCTTCCAGGGATGAGGATGGTTATATTTGCTCTGGGCCTGCTCCTGGTTATTCTGTATTATAGGCAGGGTTTGATGGGGACCAGGGAATTTAACTGGGATTATATTCTGGATAGAATTGATTCTATCAGAAAACGGGGGACATCGACATGATGAAAGAGGTTCTGACCACTGATCATATCAGTATGGAGTTTGGCGGCCTGCGGGCTGTTTCAAACCTGCATATGCAAGTATTCCCCGACGAGATTGTTGGCTTGATTGGCCCCAATGGTGCTGGAAAAACAACGGTTTTTAATATGATAACCGGTGTTTACACTCCCGTAGAGGGACAGATTTATTTTAATGAGCAGAACATAACCGGTTTAAATCCGGCCCAAATTGCCAAACTGGGTATTGCCAGGACATTTCAAAATATACGCCTGTTCAATTCCATGACGGTTTTGGAAAATGTCATGATCTCCAAGCATTTGCGGCGCAAGACCAATATAATTGATGCGGTATTGGGATTACCCCGATATAACCGGGAAAGGCATGAACATTATCAGGAATGCATGGCACTTTTAAAGAAGGTGCAGCTAGATGATGTAGCTAATGAAATGGCTACTTCACTTCCTTATGGAAAGCAAAGGAGATTGGAAATTGTCAGGGCACTGGCAACTGAACCGGTTCTGTTATTGCTCGATGAACCGGCAGCGGGGATGAACCCTAATGAATCACTGGAGCTGATGGAGTTTATAACCAGGATAAAAAATGAATTCAATTTGACCATCCTTATGATAGAACACCATATGGAAGTGATCATGGGGATATGTAAACGTATCTATGTGCTTGATTATGGAATAAATATCGCCGAAGGCAATCCCCGGGAAATTCAAACTGACCAGAGAGTTATTGAAGCTTATTTAGGGGTGGATATGGATGCTTAGGATAACGGATTTACAGGTGTACTACGGCGGTATACATGCATTAAAAGGTATCAGTCTGGAAGTGCCGGAAAACAAGATTGTAACACTGGTGGGTGCCAATGGTGCAGGTAAAAGCACTACACTGCGGACTATCTGCAATATAGTACCAACTGCTGCCGGGAAAATATATTTTAAGGGTATAGATATTACTAACAAGCCGACGGTGGAAATAACCAAAATGGGCATTACTCTCATCCCGGAGGGACGCCGGATTTTTGCCAATTTATCCGTACATGAAAATTTGCTGATCGGGGCTTATGCCAGAAGTGATAAGCCGGGGATCCTGGCAGATATGGAAAAAATCTTCGCTCGTTTTCCCCGTCTTAAAGAAAGGGAGAAACAAATTGCCGGGACTCTTTCCGGCGGTGAGCAGCAGATGCTGGCTATTGGCAGGGCTATCATGTCCCGCCCCCGTCTGCTGATGATGGATGAACCATCTCTGGGCTTGGCGCCTTTATTGGTCAAAGAAGTTTTTAATATCATACGGGATATTAACGATGAAGGTATGACAATCTTATTGATCGAACAGAATGCCACTGCCGCATTAAAAATAGCGGATTACGGATATGTAATGGAAACCGGTAATATAAGACTGGAAGGACCGGGGAAAGAATTAGCGGAGAAAGAAGAAGTTAAACTGGCCTATTTAGGCCAGGGTTAATAAAAAAAGGATTATTTTCAAGCTTACCCCATTGAAAATAATCCTTTTTTAAAATATTAATTTAAATATCGTGATGGATCCCGGCTATTTTATCAACGGGAAGGACGAAGGCTATGCCTTTTCCGGGTTTGCATAAATCAGTATGGTTAAGAATCGCATCCAGAACAATTTGAGTTTTGGCTCGGGGAATCAGGGTTAATACTATTTCTTTTTCAGGTTCGATGGGTATACCAAACAATTTAGCTTTTTCATGGATGCCGGTACCACGTCCAAAAAGTATGGTGCCCCCTTCCGCACCGGCCTGTTTTGATACTTCCACTACTTTTTCCGCCTTGCCCTTGTTTACAATGGTAACTATCAAATCAAATGATATGCCTTCCATTGTGTGACCTCCTCCTGCTTAATAACTGTTTTTTACCTGTTCTTCTTCGTCCTCTTTTTCCGTTTCTTTGTTCAGTCTAGCATAGATAAAACCCAAAGTTAATACGGTTAAAATAGGCGCCAGTGCTACCAGCGCAATCAATCCGAAGCCTTCTTGCACAGGGTTGCGGCCTTCGATAGCCGTTGCAACTCCAATGGCCATTGCCAGTATAAAAGAAACTGTCATTGGTCCGGTGGCAACACCGCCGGAATCAAAGGCAACGGCAATAAATGTTTCGTTGGTGTACCGCATCATGAAAAAGACCAGAAGATAACCGGGGATTAGTATATAATGCAGTGGTATTCCATATAGTATGCGTGCCATTGCCAGAGCAACCGAAAGGGCAACCCCCAGGGAGATGCTATAGAGCATAATCCTTTGCGGTATATGACCGCCGGAAACCTTTTCGACTTCATCATTCATTACATGGACGGCAGGTTCAGCCAGTATGGCCACAAAACCCAACAAAAATCCAATCGGGATGAGTATCCAATTATTAGGAAATGCACCCAATACATTTCCCAGTTTATGACCTACAGGCATGAATCCGCCATAAACCCCCTGTAAAAACAAGGTGATACCAATGAATGTAAAGAGGAACCCTTTGACAATATTTAAGAAAGCCTCTCGTTCCATACGAAAAACAAACCACTGAAAACAACAAACAATGATGAAAATAGGGGTTAAGGCAATTGCTACCTCTTTTAAGATTTGGCCAAAACCCGCAAAAAAGCTGGTTATCATCGTCCGAAAAACACCCCCAGAAGCATCACTGCCAGAATGGGCCCCACGGAGGCCAGACCGGTAAAACCGAAACCGGTCCGCTTCCCGCCAAAGGCACCCGCAACACCAACACCCAGTGCCACAATGAAAGGCACTGTTATGGGACCGGTGGTAACACCACCAGAATCAAGGGCAACGGGTATAAAATCCGGCGGGGTGAATAATGCCAGCAAAAAAACCAGCGTGTAACTGGCAATCATAATATATTTTAGATGTATGTTCTTGATAAGTTTAAACAGGCCTAAAGCAATAAAAACTCCGACACCCAGTGCAACAGCAGCTATTAAAAGTACCCGGGGAATTTCACCCCCTGAGACTAAATCGACCTGTGTGGCAAGTATCTGGACATCTGGTTCTGCGATGGTAATAGCAAATCCCAGTACCAATCCCGATATTAAAAAGGGCAGTATTTTGC
>Ga0209723_1006584_pt1 | contig 11103 bp, 11 predicted proteins | sample BiotimSIPDNA_2_FD_185750 | JGI IMG/M metagenome (GOLD analysis project Ga0209723, IMG submission 185750) | Anaerobic biogas reactor microbial communites from Washington, USA - Biogas_R2 time_0 SIP DNA (SPAdes) (version 2) | ecosystem: Engineered > Bioreactor > Anaerobic > Unclassified | place... | reverse complement strand
AAAGCATTAAAAACAACTTGGGGGTATATTCGGGGGTACCCATTTTTAACTAATCGTTGTTTTAGCTTATAATTCCGATAGTTACAAAATTAGTTCGAATCCGGAAGGATGCCCCCGGACATGTTTTTAAACTGTAACGAAGAGATCAAACGCCAAAAAGAACGAACAATCAGGAATCAGAACATGCTAGCTGGCAGGATCTGTAGCAGGCTCAAGGACAGGATCAGGGACAGGATCAGGGACAGGAACAGGGGCAGGGACAGGCACAGGGGCCAGCAATTGTGGGTTTCTTGCACCTTCCACTTGCGCGGTTGGGGCCATTAGATATAGGCTAAGGGGTCGCTGGAGGTTTACATGCGTCGCTTTGCCTTTGTTGTTGCTTTGACACTGGTTGGTTGCGATATATCTGGTTCGGACCCATTGCCTGATGGCTATTTCCAAGATGCCGCAAGGGCTTTTAAAGTCGAGCTGGATTCAAAAGAGAAAGATTCAGATGGCCTTGCCAAACGAATCAGGCCCATGACAGGTCTGGATGCCGCACCGGTGTCGTCAGGAAAGCTTGAAGATACCTCCGGTTCGTTCCAGATAAGCGGTGTCGCAACCGCAAGATTTCCAAAGGGCTGGGGCTGCGATCTGACCTTGAATTCAATCTTCCAGAACAATATGGCCGATCCGGATTCCATCGAATCTTACACTTTACCTGGATTTGAACGCATCATCGACGAGTTTGCGTCAAGGGTAATTGCCCCAATTTGGCAGGCCCAGTATGACATTGGGCGAGATTCATGTGTCGCGGACGGAAATGTGGGCAGATGTCACTTGATCGGTGACCCAACCACTTGGGGCAAAGTCGTTTACACGCTGTTTAACCACCTAGACAAAAGGGTTCGTCGTTATTCAGCCGCCCAATATGGCGAGCCCCTGGCAGCATTGGGGCTGCGACCCGGCTATGTTGAGCTATTGCCCGACCCAATGGGTTCTGCTGGATACTCGGAAACTGGCTTTGACTTTCTGATTCCAGTTTACTCTGCTTTCTTTGAGGCCTTAGAGGTTGCCAGAGTTGAGCAAGGCGCCTCGCAAGATGCGGCCATAATTGCGCCATCATTTAGGGTGGCTGGCCTTAATGAAGTCACAGCAGCTGGTTCCCCAACAGCTAGATTTGTGGACTTTATGAATGGTCGTGCAGGCCCAGGCCCAGACGTTTGGTCGCTACTCGCAACCGTTGCCAGTCCACAGGAACATTTGGAATTATTTAAAGAATATGCCAAGTTGCTTCCAGCTAATGCAGCCGTTGGTGACCTAGCCATGAGGGTGGCCCCCAAGGTATGGCAAAAATTCGAAGATAAACTGGTAACCCAAAAACAGCGCAGCAACTACCTAGGCGCCTTTGCAGCAGTTGTCAGGATTTTACAACAGGACAACTTGGAGCTGTTTGTACTTGATCGCTGGGGAGGCCCTGGGTCTCCATATGGCGGAACTCAAACTGGTGAAGACCTGTTTTTTGATAGTGAGGGCAAGATTTTGCCAGCCATGATCGGCTTTATGCCATTTAATTTTATGGCAAACGGCCACTATGAGCGGGTCAGAGTCGTGCGTTCCGATTCTGCGGCCGCCAGTGGCGATGTTTATGTGTTGGCGGGTAAAAACCCTGATGGCAGGGCTGCGATTTTGGTTGCGGCACTACCAAAGGCCGGCGATGACCGGATAGGTTATCAGGTTAACGTCGAGCTGAATATAACCGGTCTTGGAATCGGAAACTGGGAAATGCAAAGGTTGGTAATCGACCAAGATAGCACTTCTTTAAGATATGTTGAAAGGTCCAAAACGCCCCCTCCATTGGGTGGCGCCCTGCTTATTGAACGGCACATGGTGGTGCCGTCTGTCCAGTATTTTGAACTCAGTCCAGTATTGTGATTCAGCTCGGTGTGGTTTTAGGTTAACTTCAGGAAATTATTAATCATCCCAGGGGAAAATATGGTGGTTTAGCCCCATCGCCGCACGCATGGCGTTGCAATCTTTTTGCAGGGCAGGACCCACCGGAACTCCTTTGTCCTTGCGCTCAAGCCAAGCATAGTGTTCCTTTTCACCCGCTGTCCAGATACGCTCTTGACCAGGTGCCTTAGCGGAATTTCGCAGCCCGCGCATGATGTTACCAGCAACCGATTTGAAAACCGGCAGCGGTATGAAGTGCTCAATGTTAATGGCCAGGAAAAAATGCCCCAGACGATAGGGGACCTTTTTACCGTCCTCGTACCCCAAAAGCCCCTTTAAATAGCTGCCATCCTGCAATGCCGCTGACAGCACTTCCACAACCGTTGCGTAGCTGTACCCTTTGTAACCACCCGTCTCTTCCCCTAGCCCTCCCAAAGGAGTCAAAGCCGCAGTTCCAGCAATCAAATCCTTCAAGGTTTGGGCTGGGTCCGTCCTGGTTTTACCATCGCTTCCAATGACCCATCCCTCAGGCATGGTTTTACCTTGGCGTTGATAAAGTTCTATTTTGCCTCGCTGGGTTACACTGGTCGCACAGTCGATAATAAAGGGAAAATCCTCGTCAGTTGGAAAGCCAAAAACCAACGGGTTTGTGCCCAACATGTTTTCAATTCCAAATGTGGGGGCAATTGATGGCCTAGCGTTAGTTCCAGTAATACCAATCTGTCCATTATCAATAGCCATTTGGGCATAGTACCCAGAAATTCCGTAGTGGGTGGAATTCCTGACTGCCACCATGCCAAGCCCATATTTCTTGGCCTTTTCAATGGCCATATTCATTGAACGTACGCTAATAACATGGCCCATACCGTCGTGACCATCGATGACAGCGGTGGTCTCAGTTTCCTTAACGATTTCAAAATTTGTGACCGGATTTTGGATGCCATCGGCGATTCGGTCGATGTAGATTGGCTTTAAACGGCCAATTCCGTGTGAGTCTATCCCATGTTTGTCAGCGGCTATCAAAACATCAGCACATACTTTGGCGTCTTGTTTTGGCACCCCCGAGCCAACAAAGCAGTCAAACATAAACGCTTCCATCTGCTCGAAGGGCACCCAATAAATTTTTTCCAAGGTCTCTTTGCTCATCTAATTCTTCCTCCATGCTTTCAACTGCAACAAAAAGTTGCCGGTATCTATTACCACAACTGGCCCTCCTTTAGCCCAGCGTTCTGGTCGCTTTTGAGTCTTAAATCTTCTTTTGGGCAATTTTGCGTCGTTTTTACGGGTAGTTATTTAAAAAAGTTGATATTTGACATACAGCTGGCGTAGTTTATGGGCCAACTGCATCATCGTTTTTGATGCATTACGTTATCAAAGATACACGTTTTGGGCTTGGGGCCCTGAAGGAGATTAGCAACATGTCCGTATTATTTAAGGCAAATTTGTTGGTTCGTTTACTACTCTGGAAGCATCGTAATGCCAACATGAAATTGAATTGGCGGCCGAAAATTGATAACCCCAAGTTTATGAGCGCAGCACAGGCCGTTGAATTAATCCCAGATAATGCCGTTGGTATGTCGACTGGTTTGGCCGGCTCAATGAGGCCAGCTATTTTGTTTGCCGCTATCCGAAAACGCTTTGAAAAAGTTGGGCATCCTGCAAATTTGACCTGGATTGCCGCTGGTGGATCTGGTGGTCGTGGGTTGGTTCCTGGAACAGTTGAAGAGGTCGGTGTTGAAGGCCTTTGCACTAGGTTTATTAGCGGCCACTTGGAGACAGCCAAATCCCTTTTGAAATTAGGTGATAAGGGAGTTTGTGAGCTGGTTGTGTTGCCACAGGGGACCATCACCCAGCTGGCAGAGGCCCAGTGGCATGGGCAGGACTCACTGGTGACGACCGTTGGGGTAGGCTCTTTTATGGATCCTAGAGTTGGGACAGGTACCCAAGTTATTCCAGGGGTTGGCGAGCAGCTAGTCGAGGTCGATGGCGACAAGCTGCGTTATCGCTTGCCGCCTATCACTGCGGCCTGTGTGATTGCGACAGCGGCGGACGAAGAGGGTAACCTCTACATAGAAGGTGCCCCTTTGATTTGTGAAGCCAAGGATGCGACTTTGGCCGCTAAGGCAAACGGTGGGGTCGCTTTGGCATGTGTTGCCAAGATAGTTCCAAAGGACGAATCCAAGATTTTCCTGCCAGCCGATAAAGTGGACGCGATTGTTTTGCACCCAACAGCTGACATGGCAATCGGCATTCCGCTCGCTAAGCCTTGGCCTGAGTTTTTGCCTGGCGCTAAATGCGATGTGAAAGCAGCCGCTAAACGTGCCAAGGTGATGAACCAAATTCTGAAGATGGATCCGGAGCGTGGAGCAGTCGATTCTATGCTGGCCAGACAAACTGCAAGTCTGTTTGCCAAGGTGGCCAAGCCCAAGGGTACCTGTATTATTGGATATGGATTGCCCCAAGAAGTCGGAAGGTTGGTTGAAGCTGGTGGTTTAAGCGATGACGTCAAATTCTTGGTGGAAACAGGCGCATATGGCGGTGTCCCAGCACCAGGTTTGTTCTTTGGAATGAGCGTTAATCCTGAAAGATTGATGACTTCCGCCGAGATGTTCACGTACTGTGAATCAAACCTCGATGTGACCATCTTGGGCATGTTGCAGGCTGATGGAGAAGGCAACGTAAACGTCTCCAAGAAGGCGCCAGGGGCCAGAAACTACATTGGACCTGGCGGCTTTTTGAACTTGGTCGACAGCGCAAAAATAATCATCTTTGTGGGTGCGTTTACCGCCAAAGGCAAAGTTACTTTGGAGGACGGTAAATTAACGGTTGTGGAAAAGGGAATTCCAAAGTTGGTCAAAGAAGTCGACGAAATCACGTTCTCAGCCAAGGCTGCGTTAGAAGCTGGCAAGGAAGTTTATTACGTGACCACAGTTGGAGCATTCAAGCTGACCGACAAGGGCCTTGAACTGTTCCAGGTCGCCGATGGTGTCGATATCGAAAAGGATGTAAAGGGGTGCTGCGAAATTGATCTGATTATCCCCGAATCTGTCCCAGTCCTGGACCGAGAAATAATGACCGGTGAAGGCTTCAAGCTGGCTTTCGGCAACTAGGGCTTTTTAGCTACTTGTAATCTGCATTCAAGAACAATCCCCACGACATTTCAATTGCTTATGGGTAACCAGCAAAAAGGGTAAATTTGACAGTGTCTTCCAGCGCCGTTTGGGCTAAAATCCCGCACCGAGGCGCAGTGCCGCGCAACCTTGATGGGAGACTGCGATGGCTATAAGACGGACGTTTCGGGGTGGTATACATCCCGACGATCACAAGGATTTTACTAGTTCCCTTTCGATTCAGGACATGCCAGCTCCAGACAGAGTGGTGCTACCTTTGAGGCAGCACCTTGGGGCGCCTGCGAAGGCTGTTGTACAAGTCGGCCAACGGGTGGCTGTTGGGCAGGTGGTTGGTGAGGCCACCGGCTTCGTGTCGGCTCCAGTGCACGCTTCGATTGCGGGCGAGGTGACTGCGATAGCAAAATATCGCCACCCAGGCGGTTTTTTGGCTGAATCGGTCGTTATTGAAGCTCGCGATGCCGCACCTGAGGGTGATGAATCCCCATGGCCGCCCGAGCCTTTCAGGATGCCTGGTGCAAGCCACGACTACGGGGCGATGGATACCGAACAAATCCGGTCGCTTATCCGCAACGCTGGCATAGTAGGCATGGGGGGGGCCGCGTTTCCAACGGCAGTGAAGCTGTCGCCACCAAAGGGTAAAAAGGTTGAGCTGTTGATCATCAATGGCGCCGAATGTGAGCCGTTTTTGACGTGCGATCATCGCTGTATGCTGGAAGAGACCGACAAGATTGTCCACGGCGTCAAAATCCTGATGCGTGCCTTGGGTGTCTCAAGGGCCATCATCGGGATTGAAGACAACAAGCCGGATGCAATCGCGGTGATGACCAAGGCGTTTACGGACGTTCCTGGCGTAACCGTTGAAACCTGTAAGGTCAAGTATCCTCAGGGTGGTGAAAAGCAGCTCATCAAGGCATTGACCGGGCGCGAGGTGCCTCCTCCTCCTGGACTGCCCTTGGATGTTGGCATCGTGGTTCAAAACGTTGGCACAGCCGCTAGGGTTGCCGAAGCCGTCATGGACGGAATCACGTTTTATGAACGGACAATCACATTGTCCGGCTCTCAAATTGCAAAGCCAGCCAACGTACGAGTTCGCTTGGGAACCATGCTTGGCGACGTCCTGGAATTTTGCGGTGGGCTCAAAGCAGACCCTGCAAAGGTCATCATGGGCGGCCCAATGATGGGGGTATCCTTGTCGGATCTGGACGTTCCCGTAGTCAAGGGAACTTCAGGGTTTTTGTTTTTCGATGGATTGGCTGCCGCTGAACTGGAGGCAGGACCTTGCCTAAGATGCGGCAGATGTGTCGATATCTGCCCACTTAGGCTGCGTCCGGCTGAAATAGCCCAGTTCATTGAGGCAGGCGATCTTGATGGGGCCGAGGCCATGCATGTACGCGAGTGCATGGAGTGTGGCTCTTGCAGCTACATTTGCCCTGCTAATCGCTGGCTTGTTCAACTATTTCGAATTGCAAAGGCGAAGTTAAATGAGCGAAAAAAATGATGACATCCAGGCTGCGCCTGTGAAAGAGGCTGCGACCACACCGCCAGCTCCTGTGATGCTGAAGGTGGGGTCCTCACCGCACCTTCACGACAAGGACTCCATCTCAAAGATTATGTTTTGGGTGGTTATTGCGCTCTTGCCTGGGGTGGCCGTTTCTTTTTGGTATTTCGGGCTGGAAGCGGTCCGCGCCATGCTGATTTCGGTGGTCGCCTGCCTTGGGTTTGAGGCCGCCTCCTTGCGGCTGCTTAAAACCCCTGGCTCGTTGAAAGACGGTTCAGCGCTGGTGACGGGCATACTGCTTGGCATGAACCTGCCGCCCACAGCTCCTTGGTGGATGATCGTGGTTGGGTCCTTGGTTGCGATGGTTATCGCAAAGCATTTGTTTGGCGGCCTTGGTACCAACATCTTTAACCCAGCGCTTGTGGCTCGCGTGTTTTTGCTGGTTTCTTGGCCAACCCACATGACCACTTGGATGAAACCAGGTCAGATGGGCATTGTTGCTGCTGATGAATTGGCCGCTGTTACAGGTGCCACGCCACTGGGGCTGTTGAAGGAAGGACGTCTGGCCGAGATGGCTGCGTCCAGTTCCGACCTTTTCTTTGGTAACGTTGGCGGTTCGATTGGCGAAATATCCGCTATAGCCTTGCTGCTGGGTGGTATTATCCTGTTGGTCAAACGGGTAATAACTTGGGAAATCCCAGTTGTTTTCATAGCTACAACCTTCGTGGTCACTGGACTGGCGTACTGGATCGGCGGATCTGAAAAGTATGCAAGCCCCGTGGTTCACGTGCTTTCTGGTGGCTTGATTTTAGGCGCCTTTTTCATGGCAACCGACATGGTCACATCGCCAATCACCTTTTGGGGTAGGGTGGTGTTCGCCTTTGGGTGCGGCCTGTTGACTGCCTTGATTCGACTATTTGGCGGCTATCCCGAGGGTGTCAGTTTTGCAATCCTGTTGATGAACGCTTCGACACCGCTTATCGACCATTTGATTAAGGAGCGTACCTTCGGCACTGTGCCCAAGGCGGAGGTGGCATCATGAAGCAAGAAATTCGCTATGTTGTGGTTTTGACGCTGATTTCGGTTGTTGCTGCCGCTTTGTTGGCCATAGTAAATCAGGTCACTGCAGACCCGATTGCCCAGGCCAGGCGTGCAAAAACGCTGAATGCGCTTCAAAAGGTGTTGCCTCCTTTTGATAATGAACCTGACCAGGAAATGATCGAGGTGATTTACCCAGCCGGAAAGGACGGTAAGTTGGTTGGGATGGCAGAGATCTACCCAGCCAGAAAGGACGGCAAGTTGGTTGGGGTGGCGGTGAAGGTGACTGACCCCGGTGGCTATGCTGGCGATGTAACCTTCATGGTTGGCCTAAAAGGTGACCCAAACGCCCCGATTGTAAACGGCTATGACCTGCTGGCTCACAAGGAAACGCCTGGACTTGGTACCAAGTTGGCTGACGAGCCAAAGAAGCCCAATGCCAAGACATTTAAAACACAGTTCGACGGATTAGCCTTTCCTGCTGATGGGTTAAAGGTCGTGAAAGATGGCGGGACCATAGACGCCATTACTGGAGCGACCATCTCCTCAAGGACTGCTACTAATGCGGTTAACAAAGCCGTTGAGCTGTATAAGGAAAAGGCGGCGGAATTAGCGTCAGGTGCGGCTGCGGATCCGGCTGCCGAGCCTGCTGCGCCAGCTGCAGACCCCGCCGCCGAGCCTGCCCCTGCTGAGGAGCCGACTGCTGCGCCAGCTGCGGACCCAGCCGCTGGCAGCGACGACGGTGATGACAAGGTGAATGAAGGCGAGTCCCCTGAAGGTGAACAGGAGGTGGACAATGTCTAATCAAAGTCTTGGCTCAGTTTTTACCGCTGGAATTATCAGGGAAAACCCCTTGCTGGTCTTGTTGTTGGGAATGTGTCCCTCCCTTGCGGTAACCACTTCTGTGTTGAATGGCCTAGGCATGGGCGCCGCGGTCATCTTTGTCTTGATGTGTTCCAACATTGTGATTTCATTGTTGCGCAAGGTTATTCCAGCCGGGGTCCGCATTCCGGCATTCGTTGTAGTAATAGCCTCGTTTGTAACCATCGTTGATATGGTCATGGAAGGATTTGCCCCTGATCTGCACGCGGCGTTGGGCGTTTTCATCCCCTTGATAGTCGTCAACTGCATCATTTTGGCTAGAGCCGAGGCATTTGCGTCAAAGAATTCAGTTCTTGCCTCTGCGATTGATGGTCTTGGGATGGGGCTTGGCTTTACCCTTGCCCTAGTTTTAGTTTCGGCGGTTCGTGAGATCCTAGGCAACGGTTCTATCCTTGGCATCAACATTCTTGGCGAAGGCTTTGCAGCATCGCCAGTGTTGATAATGATTCTACCCCCTGGAGGGTTTTTGACCCTTGGGATTATCATCGCCGTCATGACTAAACTGAGGAGGGCTTAGAATGGGCATTGCTGGATATCTGGCCCTGATAGTCTGGGCCGTTTTTGTTAATAACTTTGTGCTATCTCAGTTCCTCGGGATTTGTCCCTTTATGGGCGTTTCCAAAAAGGTCGAGTCAGCTGTTGGTATGGCGGCGGCTGTTTTGTTTGTTATTACTATGTCGTCGATCATCACCTTCGCGTTGTACAAGGGTCTTTTAGTGCCTTGGAAGCTGGAGTATCTGCAAACCATCCTATTCATTTTGGTAATTGCAGCCTTGGTGCAGTTTGTTGAAATGGTCATCAAAAAGGTTTCGCCGACTTTGTTTGCGGCGCTTGGCATATTTTTGCCTTTGATCACAACGAACTGTGCTGTTCTGGGTGCGGCGCTGTTGGCCATTAAAAAGGACTTCAACTTCATGCAAACCTTAGTTTTCGGGATGGCTTCAGCAGTTGGTTTTGGCCTGGTTTTAATCCTGTTTGCAGCGATTCGCGAGCGACTGGCCTTGAATGTGGCCACGCCAAAGGCGATGCAGGGCATGCCCATAGGCCTGATTACTGCCAGCATTCTGTCGTTGGCTTTTTTGGGCTTTTCAGGAATGGTTCGTATGTAAGCGCCTGGCCGCTGGTTGGGTTGTTTTGGGAGCAAAACGATGGACGTACAGGCAATTATGATTAGCAGTGGCGCCCTAGCTGGTATTGGGGCTGTTTCAGGTGTGCTACTGGCCATAGCATCCAAGGTCTTTAAGGTCGATGAGGACCCTAGAATCGGGGCCATCAGCGAGATCTTGCCTGGGGCTAACTGTGGTGGCTGTGGTTTTCCCGGGTGTTCTGGGTTTGCAAAGGCCATCGTCGAGGGGATGGCAGATCCCACGGGGTGTGCCCCAGGTGGAAATGAGCTTGCAAAGAAGATCGCAGTGATCTTGGGGGTCGAGGTTCAAGAAAAGGTGAGAATGGTTGCCAGAGTCCGCTGCTCGGGCACCAGTGAACACTGTGCTAACCGCTTTGTTTATGAAGGCGTTGCCTCTTGTAAAGGGGCCTCTCTGCTATCTGAAGGTGGTATTAAATCTTGTCCTTATGGTTGTGACGGGCTTGGTGACTGTGTTGCAGTGTGTCCCTTTGATGCCATTCACATGGGGCCAAATCAGATTCCAGTGGTGGACCTTGATAAGTGCACTGCATGTGGAAAGTGCGTCGATGCTTGCCCCAAGGGCGTTATCGCATTGGAAGCACACGCTGGGCAGGTTGTTTTGCATTGCCACACCCACTTGGCTGCAAAGGATGTACGTAAGATATGCAGCATTGGATGCATATCCTGTAAGGCCTGCATCAGGGCATGCCCATACGATGCCTTGAGCTGGGATGTGGACCTGCCGGTATTTGACTACGAAAAATGCCAAAGCTGTGGTCTTTGCATTGATGCCTGCAAACCCGGTTGCATCCAGACTTTTAAGGAGATAGACCCTGCGGTTAAGGCCAAGGCCACCGAGGCTTTGGAGGCCAAAAAGGCTGAAGAGGCCGCCAAGCGTGAAGCCGCCAGAGCCGCAGCCCAAGCTAGGGCAGCAGCTGCCGCGGCCGCTGCAGCTGAAAAGCCAAACTGATGTTCTTGCCTATCGTCACTCGCTTTTACCTGGACAAGTCCTAGATGACAGAAACAGCCACGATTGTTAAACGCCTGACTGCCAACAAAGTGCTAGTTCAGATTACCCGGGGCGCAGCATGCGACACCTGCCATGCCAAAGGGGCATGTGCACCGCTGTCACGTGGGTCCATCGTGACTTTTGAGGCCGAAGACCCATTAAACTGTGAGCCAGGTGATTTGGTAGAAGTGGCAATCGCAGAAGGTGCCGTATTAAAAGCCGTTAGCTGGGTTTATGGCCTTCCCATCGCACTTGCTCTAATACTCAGCCTTGCCATTTGGAATTGGATGCCGGACCCGGAGAGCAGGGATCTGATGGCGGCAGGCGGCTTCATCGCAGGAGCGGGTCTGGGTATGCTGGCCCTGCGCTTGGTCGAGAGAGCGATCAAGGAAAAGTCCACTTTTTCGGTGAAGGTGGTTGGGAGGGGGCAGGTGAAGGGTGAAGGGTGAAGGGTGGGGCAGGGACGGGGGCAGGGGTAGGGACGGGG
>Ga0209723_1006579_pt1 | contig 11114 bp, 9 predicted proteins | sample BiotimSIPDNA_2_FD_185750 | JGI IMG/M metagenome (GOLD analysis project Ga0209723, IMG submission 185750) | Anaerobic biogas reactor microbial communites from Washington, USA - Biogas_R2 time_0 SIP DNA (SPAdes) (version 2) | ecosystem: Engineered > Bioreactor > Anaerobic > Unclassified | place... | reverse complement strand
TAACTTTTCACAATTTTGAGGAGGTATGTTTTTAATGAAGGTTCTATGTGTAAACGCTGGCAGTTCATCTATCAAGTATCAGGTAGTGGACATGACCGACGAATCAGTTCTGGCATCAGGTCTGGTTGACCGGGTAGGCATTCCCGGAACCACGCTGGAACACAAACCCGCAGGCAAGGACAAGGTCCTCATCAAGAAAGACCTGCCTGACCACACTGCCGGCATCCAGTTAGTGCTTGACGTTCTGATAAACGAAGAATACGGCATAATGAAGAGCATGGATGAAATCGGAGCCGTTGGCCATCGTGTAGTTCATGGCGGTGAAGATTTTGCTGCTTCCGTAGTAATCGATGACCATGTCAAGAAAGTAATAAAGGACTGCTTCGACATCGCTCCGCTGCACAACCCGCCCAACTTAATGGGTATTGAAGCCTGCCAGGCTCTTATGCCTAATGTAAAGCACGTAGCTGTATTTGATACCGCTTTCCATCAGACCATGGACCCCGCTAACTTCTTATATGCTCTGCCTTACGAAGTATATGAGAAATTCCGGGTCAGAAGATATGGCTTCCACGGCACATCTCATTTCTATGTATCCCATCGGGCTGCTGAAATGCTGGGCAAACCTTATGAGCAGTGCAAGATCATCACTCTGCACCTGGGCAACGGCGCCAGCATGGCCGCTATCAAGGACGGCAAAGTGGTTGACACCACCATGGGCTTCACCCCGCTGGAAGGTCTGGTCATGGGCACCCGCTCCGGTGACATCGACCCCGCTATCGTTTTCTTCCTCATGGAGAAACTGGGCCTGAACACCACTGAAGCCAACAACTACTTCAACAAGAAAGCCGGTATGCTGGGACTTTCCGGCGTATCTAACGATCTCAGAGACATCATCGAGGCAGCCGATTCCAACAATGAAAGAGCTAAGATAGCTCTTGAAGTATACTATAATAGAATCAAGGGTTACATTGGCAACTACATTGCTAAACTGAATGGTTGCGATTGTATCGTATTCACCGCTGGTGTGGGTGAAAACGCTATTGAAACCCGCGAAAACATCTGCAAAGACCTGGATTATCTGGGCATCAAGATGGATGCCGCCAAGAACAATGTTCGCGGCAAGGAAGTGGATGCATCTGCTGATGATTCAAGGGTCAAAATCTTCATTATTCCGACCAACGAAGAACTGGTTATCGCTCGCGATACCTATAGTCTTACCAAATAGTAATTAATAAACAAAACGGCGGGACAAAACGTTCCGCCGTTTTATTTTTAAGGCCATGTTTCGTTTGTGGAAGCATGGCCTTTTTGTCGTGCGCATTAACAAACGGGATTTGGCACCAACAAATGGCAATAGGCATAACTTAAGATGGGATAACAAAACAACTGGTAATCCCATTACTTGTCATTGGATTTGTTGGAGGGGCTTAAATGATCATAAATTTTGTCATAGGGCACTCTGTTTACAGAAATGTTATGCAGGAAATGAGCGAATCCGTTCGTTATTATATCTCCAACAGCATTGTCAGTACCAATACGCTCAGTAATGCGGTTAATGTTCATTTTTTTACTCCTGGATCTAAATATCGGACATTTGTAGACTTCGATAAAGGTATCAAGGTTTTTTTGCCTCACGGTATTTCAGATAAAGGCTATCGAAGCGGAGAAACATTGAAGGATTTATTAAGGGAGCATTCCTGTAATCCGTAAAAACGGTCTTTGAAAAAAGAGACACCTGTCTCTACAATGAAATTGTGCTAGATCCCGCAAAGAAAGGCACAAATCAAAGTAGAGGAGGCGTCCCTATATGAAAAGTACACAAAATGAGAAGATTTCGCAAATCAAAACTTGGATCCTGGTGGTAGGAATCGATGTAGCCAAAGAGATCCACTATGCAAGAGCCTTTGATTACAGGGGGATTGAGCTAGCCAAGCTGCTGAAATTCAGCAACACAGCAGAAGGTTTTCAGAGACTGGAGCAGTGGATGCAGGACATATGTCGGCAGCACAACAAGGCGGATATTATCGTCGGCTTCGAACCCACTGGACATTACTGGTTTACGCTAGGAGATCACCTCAAGAAGCAGGGTCATAGACTTGCGATAGTCAACCCGTTTCATGTCAAACGAACCAAAGAACTGGACGATAACAGTCCAACCAAAAACGACAGAAAAGATCCCAAGACCATAGCCATGCTGGTGAAAGACGGACGTTACCGTGAAGTTTACATACCAGAAGACTTGTATCAGGAACTGCGTGAGGCAGTAGCCGAACGCGACCGCTTGGTGCAGCGGATGACCTCCATCAACAACCAGGTGGACAGATGGCTGGATATACACTTTCCAGAATACCAAACCATCTTCAGCGATTGGCAGGGCAAAGCAGCATTATTGACATTGCGGCACTTTCCGACACCGGAAAAGATCGTATCAGCTGGCCCTGAAAAGATAGAGGCAATCTGGAAAGCATCCATGAAACGTAGTGCAGGTCTTAAGAAAGCACAGGGACTGGTTACAGTAGCCAAGGAAAGCATAGGCAGAAAAACCGGCCTGGTAGCAGCAGAAGCCAGTCTGCAGAATCTACTTACTGAACACAAGCTATACAGAGAGCAATATGAACAACTGGAACAGCTCATGATGGATCTATTGAAGCAGGTTCCCAACGCGGAAAAACTGCTGGACATTAAAGGAGTTGGTCTGATAACAGCAGCTGCCTTTGTAGGAGAAGTGGGCAATATCAGCCGTTTCCAAGATCCGCGTCAGATCCAAAAGCTAGCGGGATTCAATCTTGTGGAGAACAGCTCCGGCAAGCATAATGGCAAGACCAGAATCAGCCGCCGGGGACGAAGACGATTGAGGCATGGGTTATTCATGGCCATGATCACGATCCTCGCCACCAATCAAGAATTCCGCATGCTGCATCAGAAGAATTTGACCAGAGAAAAGAATCCGTTAACCAAAATGCAATCGATAATAGCACTCTGCGGCAAGCTGATCCGCGTGTTCTACGGTCTCTTAAGAAACGGCACCGATTACAGTGCGGATAAGATGCTGAGTGACATTGAACTAGGAATGAGAACAGCAGCCTAGCCAGATTACTCATTAAAGGTTCAGAGTTACTACGCCGCCGCAGCTCACCGAACCAGCGACTTGAAAACATCGAACCATTGGAAACGAAGAGCCGGGATAGTCAGGTTGAATTTATCCATAAGGGCCTAGACCCGGCGAGGGAGCATGACTGACATTCCACCTCTTGGGAAGGCAGGACGAAGGAATTTAGGGCGAAGACCCAGGAAGACATGGGAGGTTTGCCGCCAGGAGTTGATGTGGAATCCCAACGGCCCGAAAATACGAAAGACACGCGGCTTAATATCTTATGCCCATCAACGCCCGGAATCGCGCATAAATGCGATAACCAAGAGGATATTTCTTCGTTAACAAAATGAAATACTGTGATTATAAGAGCTATCACGAGAAAAGGAAAGTTTATTAAGGGAGGTATAAGGGATGAGTAAAGTGATGTTCCCATTTTGATCAGAGAAATTAACATACAGGGTTTTGGGGATTTGCATATTTCCGGTTTATGGTAGCCCCTGCAAGAAGATGTCCAATAAAAAATGAGATTCCTTCACACCGGGAATCTCATTTTTATATTGGCTGGTATATGTTTATCCCATGTAACCCATCAGTTCTGATATGGTTTGGGCCGCCTGTACGACATCTCGGCAGCACCAGGATAGTACCTGTTCATCCAGCATTTTGGCGGAATTTCCTGATACGCTGATCGCGGCGATGATCTGCCGGGAAACACTGAAAATAGGAGCCGCTACGCAAGCGATGCCAGGAAGCGCCTCCTCCCGGTCAATGGCAAAGCGATGTTGTTTTACTTGTTCAAGTTCAGTTCTTAATAGCTCGGAATTAATTATGGTATTTGGGGTCAGCGGGATCAGGGATTCATTAATGAGGTATTTTTCGATATCCTCTTCAGGCTGAAACGCCAAGAGGACCTTACCCACGGCGGTGCAATAGGCAAACACCTCGGCGCCGGCCTTGGGGAAGGCTGACCCTTCGCTGCCGGCCTGGTTGTTGATTATAAATACGGCTTTGTTACCGGCATAAATGGCTAGATGCACAGACTCCTGATACTTTTTGCTAAGCCACTTGATCATCGGTTCAGCGGCGGAATTCAGCCTGATGTTCCCACTGTAAGTACGCCCTAGTTCATATACTTTGATACCCAGTCCATATTTCCCGTTATCGGCCATTTGCAGAAAATCTTGTTTCTCCAGGGATTTAACCAGTCCATGAACGGTGCTCTTGGAGAGATCAAGTTCACGGCTGATTTCAGTGATGCCCCATTCGGTTTTCTGACAGTCAAACAGATTGAGGATGGACAAGGCTCTTTCTACCGACCTGCTCATAGGATTCCTCCAAAATCATGCATGATCAAAACAAGCAATAATAACCATCAAAGATTATTTTAAGCAATAATCTGCTATTCAGCAACCGTTAAAGCCGTAAGCCCGGGCCAGCATGATCATGGGATGTACTATCTCAGTGCCCTGTTCTTTCAGTGCCGAGCCAATATAGAAACGGCATACCGGACACTGGGTCACCACCAGATCGGCACCGTTGTCTTTGATATCCTGGACCCGGTGCGCACGTATACCTTCCGATAATTCGCGGTGGGCCATATAAAATGCTCCGGCAGCACCGCAGCAGCGCTCCGGGTTTTCCAGTTCCCTGAATTCGGCTCCAGGTATCTGAGTAAGTATTTGGCGGGGGGCATGGCGTACGGTAGGGCTCCAGGCGCGATGACAGGGGACATGATAGGTAAAACTGCTGTCCATAGGCCCAGGGATTTCCCGTAAACCCAGATGGTTAAGGAAATCCGTAACCTCCCAGACCCGCGAGGTCAGGTTGCTTATCTTTTCCTGCAGGGGATCAGCTGTTTCCAGCACTTTGGTAAATTTCTCTTTGAACATCATACCGCAAGAAGTACAATCGGTAACGATTGCATCGACCTCCAGGTCAGAGAAGATACTGACATTGACCTCAATCATTTCCCGGGCAGACTTGAAATCTCCCTCGGCGATGGAGGGTATCCCGCAGCATACCTGTCCCTCGGGAATAATGACCTCGATCCCGTTGCGGCTAAGAACATTGACGGTTGCCACACCAGTATCCGGATACATGAAATTGGTGCCGCAGCCAACAAAATAGGCTACTCTACCGCGAGTTTCACCTTCAGCTTTGACCGTCCCCGAGTAGAACTTGTCAAAGGTCTTGGCGGCTAACGGCGGCATATCTTTCGTAGCGATCCCGACCTTCTGCACCATAGCCCCCGCTTTGCCCATCAGAGCGGTCAAGCCACGTTGCCGGAGCATTTTACCCATGACCAGATTTTTGACCCCGGACAGCCCCCCTGTTTGCATACTTATGGCGGAACGAGCGGCTATTACGATATCGTCAATGGGCACCTGGGAAGAACAGCCCTGGGTACAATTGGTACAGAGCAGGCAGCGGTCGATGATCTCCAGGGCCCGGGGACTTAAAGGCATACTTTTGTCGATCACACTCCGCAAAATGACTTCGATCCGGTTGCGGGGCAGTACCGATTCCACTATATCCTCCATAAAAACCGGACAACTGGCCTGGCAGTAACTGCAATGCGAACACCTCGAGATCTGCTCAGCATATTCCTCTATTTTCTTCATTCTGCATCACCGCCTTCCAACCAGATTTTACCGGGATTGAGCAACCCCTTGGGATCAAATGCAGTTTTAATTCGTTTCATCAATTCCACCTGAGTACGCCCAAATTCCCATTCCAGGTATTCCTGTTTGTGCAGGCCGATACCGTGTTCGCCCGAAATGGTACCGCCCAGATCGAGCCCGATACGGATTATCCGATCAATAGCCTGCTTGGCCTTAGCATTGATCTCGTCGTTGATTTCTGGCTGAAGTATGGTAGGATGCATGTTGCCGTCACCAGAGTGGCCGGCTAGGCCGATTTGGATAGCGATATCTGCAGCGATAGCCTGAACGCCGCGCACAAAGTCCGGTATTCGGTTGCGGGGCACGGTGATATCTTCAGTGATTACCCGTTTCATTATGGAGAGCATGAGAGGATATAGCTTGGAGCGGGCTTCCCAGTAGCTGGCTGCCTCATGAGGGTCCTCTATAATACGCAGATCGGGTATGCCAAGATCCTGGCATATGTCTTTTATCTTTTTGGTGTCTTCCTGCACCTGGCGTGCGGTGCCGTCCACATCCACCAGCAGATAAGCCTCGTAATCAAGCGGCAATGGGGGAGTTATATAGTTGTTCATGACCATTATGGCTAGTTTAATCAAAAACTCCAACATCGCCGGGACAGTCCCGCTGGCAATTATGGCGGAGACAAGTTCAGCCGCCTGGTCGAGACTGGAACAGGAAATGACCATGGTATTATTCACTGGAGGAAGGGTAAGCAGGCGCAGGTTGGCGCGGGTAATAATGCCGAGTGTCCCTTCCGATCCTGCTATCAGATGTGTTATATCATATCCGGATGATTGCTTGACCATCTTGCCGCCGGTTTTGATGATAGAACCATCGGCCAGCACTACTTCAGTGCCCAGCACATAATTACCGGTAGTGCCATATTTAACACCGCGTGGTCCTCCTGCCCGGGTGGCAATATTGCCGCCCAGGGTACATACGGCAGCGCTCTGGGGATCAGGTGGATAAAACAATCCCTGGCGTTCGACCGCCCGGGTGAATTGACGGTGGACCAGGCCAGCTTCCACCTCAGCTGTCATATTATCATGATCTATTTCCAGCAGACGGTTCATCCGTTTCATATCTAGCACGATGCCCCCGTTTATCGGGGTGCATCCTCCGGCCAGACCGCTGCCGGCACCGCGGGGAGTTACAGGTATTTCTTTTTCGTAAGCATATTTCATTACCCGGGCAACTTCTTCACTAGTCACTGGTAGTACGACGGCATCGGGAACTCTGGATGCATAATAATAGGTAGCATCGCTGGCATAGGCCATGAGGTCTTCCGGCTGGGTCAAGACCTGTTTATCTGACAGCAATCTGATCAGGTCCTGGTGCAGACTTTTCACGGCAAACTCCTCCTCCGTTTTTCATTTCTCAGAAAAGCCTAATGTCTGAATTATTGTTTTATCGCAGCATATCCCAACTTGAATACCGCTACATTAAGATCTAACACCCGTCCGGTAAAACGAGTCTTGAGTATTTCAAAGTAATCAGCAGGATCAAGAGGGACTTCGGGCAGAGCAGTCAAAGAGCCCATTATAGCAATGTTAGCTGCCTGGGGATTGCCGGCTTCAATTGCTAGCTTGGTAGCACCTACCACCTGAACGCTGCCGCATAAGGCCTGCAGTTCACGGGAAATAGCATTTATCTCCGGATAAACCGCTTCACCGATCAAGACTCCCAGCGGGTAATTAGGCCTAGTATCAAAAATGATTTTGGTATTGATGTTGCAGTAATCTCTCGCCACGCGCAGGATTTCTATGGGCTCAAAACCTACAATAATGTCAGCCTCTTTGAAAGGAATCAGTGGTCCGAACTGGCGTTTAGCAGAGATTCTGACATGGCTCATTACCGAACCGCCGCGTTGGGAAGCTCCGTAGGTCTCACCTACGGTCGTGTAATAGCCTTTTTCCACCAGGGCGGAAGCCAGCAGTTCAGAAGCCAGGATATTGCCCTGACCACCTACACCACAAATGATTATGTTGAGCGGGTCTTTTATGAGCTGCTGCATCATGCTTCCCCTCCTTCCACTTTGATAGCCCCGGCGGGGCACAGGCTGGCGCATACCCCGCAACCTATACAAACCACCTCGTCGATCTGCGCTTTTCCGGCTGTATAGTCCCAAATATTGCCGGGGCAACCCCAGACCCTGCTACAGAAGCGTCCGCAGCCGCAATCATCACCGCGACAGAGAGCAGGATCAACCCACATCCGGCGCCGAGTGCCTTTCCGTAAGACTAAAGTTGCGCATTCCCGCTTAAGGATCAGGACCTTCAAGCCAGGTTTTTTGGTCAGACGATAGATGGTTTCGGTGGTATTCTCGACATCGTAGGGATCAGCTACCGTGACCTGGCAGCCGATTGCTTCTGCCAGTTTTTCAATCGAAATCGCTTCGGCCTTCTCACCCATAGCGGTCACACTGATGCCCGGATGGGGCTGGAACCCGGTCATGGCTGTTGCTGAATTATCGAGGACGATAAACAGCATATCGGAATTATGGTACTTGGCGTTGACCAGGCCAGGCAGACAGGAGTGGAAAAAGGTTGAATCTCCGGCCAGAGCGATCACTGGCTGTTTGAATCCAAACCGGGTCAGCTGACCCAGGCCTTCTGCCATATTGACTCCGCCGCCCATGCAGCCAAGCGAATTGAGGCCATAGTGGCCTGCCCTTTGTCCGCCCATGGTATAACAGCCGATGTCACCCATCACCAGTCCACCGGCCGGACGCATACCCAGGCTTTGCTTAAGTACAAAGAAAGAAGCCCGGTGGGGACAACCGGCACAGAAGGTCAATTCCCGCGGAGGAATCAGGACCTGCTCATCCGCTGGCAGCGCGATTGAAGTGGGAGCTTCATAGCTGACCTGCATCATTCCTGCTATAGCATTGCGGACCAAATCGGGGTTCAGTTCGCCGATGCGTGGGAAGGCTTTGCCTTCTGAGCGGCCGCTGATTTCGACTTGAATATTAGGGTTATGGCCGATGATGGAAGAGACGTTTTGCTCCAGGAAGGGATCAATCTCCTCTACTATTAATACCTTTTTAGTCTGGCGCAGGTGTTTGAGAAGGAATTCCTGGGGCAAGGGCCAGGTGCAGCCCAGTTTAAGCAGACCGACCCGCTCATTCAAATTAAGGATATCGATAGCTTCCTGGCTATAGAACCAGCCGGTGCCACTGGTAATAACCAGTAGCTCCGGGTTATCCGGGCCTTCGTAGGAGTTGAAATCGGAGTTTTCAAAGATACTTCTGGCCTTATCAAGCTTATCCAGCATCAAGTCATGAAACCAGTTAATGGCGACTAAGCGATCCCATTCGGCAACTAACTGAGGCTCTTTAAGTTGTTCCGGGAGCTCTCCCAGGGTGACATTGCCCCGGCCATGATGGATGCGGGTTACCCCACGGATCATTACTACCTGACCTAATTCTTCGGACAGATCAAAAGCCCATTTGACCATATCTTTGGCTTCCTGGAAGGTAGCAGGTTCCAGCAAGGGCAGACCGGCCGAACGTGCCTGATGACGGGCATCGAATTCGTTAGTGCTGGAATGGGCACTGGGGTCATCAGCCACCACTAATACCACGCCACCTTTGCATCCGGAAAGGGCAGCGGTATGCAGTGCATCTCCAATAACCAAAAGACCATTCTGTTTGGCGATGCATAGTGAGCGTACTTTGCTCATAGATGCTCCCATACATGCCTCGAAAGAACAGGTCTCATTAGTGGACCATTCTGCATAGAGGTTCATATCTTTGGCAACGTGTCCCAGCATGGTAAGTATCTCTGAAGAGGGGGATCCAGGGTAAGCGGCGGCAAAACGGATGCCAGCCTCCAAAGCGCCCCGGGCGATGGCTTCATTGCCCTGTAGCAGATAGGTCTTGCCAGGTTCTTTAGCTGTAATCATCCATTCCATCAGGAATTCACCTCCTCAAGATAATCATATTGGGATATATTGACCGGAGGGTTTATAGCGTCATTGGCAATCAATTCCTTAATAGAATTTAGATTTCGGGCTTTTTTGTTAAATGAAGCGGATTTTAAAAGCTGAAGCTCATTTTCTGGATAGTCTTCTACGTGAAGCAAACCATTCCCGACCGCTTTACTAACCAGCTCTGTACCTGAAGAATTGCGGACAATAAGCGTATTCCATCCGGCCTCTGCTTCAAATGCTCCGACAGAAATATCAGCCAGTTCGGATGTCATATCCAGACAGTAGCTGCAGCCGGGTCGTATGAACTCCCGGACCTTGGCAGTAGGTATGGTCTTGACTCCTTGATTTGTCATAATTTCTACACCATGGCGAGGAATTGCCATTGATTTGATGGTGAGTCCCGGATATTCATTTTGCAGATAATTAGTGAATTCCCAGGACAAGGACCACATACAGAATAATCCGATACTGATGATATCCATGTCCTTGAGTTGATCTGCCTGACTAACCTGCATCTTGCGCAGAGCCTGGATCTGGCAGGGCCGTCCGACAACCAGGAGCTTTTTTACCCCTTCCTGTGCTGCTTGCATTATTTTTCTGAATCCAGGCGAGGCAAGGAATTTGGAACCGGCAGCTTTTTCAATATATGATAGACTGTTGGTGATGAAGGATTCAGGTTGCATATTATCGCGGCTTCCTGTGAGAAGCAGGGCATCAGTCAGTTTTTCTTCTAAGGCAGTCTTTAACAACGCGCTGACTGTTCCGCCATCCTGCTGTCCAGGTATCGAGCTAAGGCTTTTTGCTCGGTATACTTTCACGCAACTACCTATTTCCTGGCTCCAATCAGCATCAGTGAAGAAGCTGGAGTTGACTTGGTGCCAATCCGTGTTGGTCCTGGGACATACTGTGTAGCATCGTCCCTCGGCCACATTACAATCGAAAGTGATTACCAGGTTATCATCAAGGTTTTTTATATAGGGGCACCAATCAAGACAGGCTCCACATAGAGTGCATAAAGAAGAATTCAGGATATCGTTTTTAAGGTCTCTACCCCCAGGCATTCATCTACCTCCCTTGCATTAATCATGTAATTATGGTAGTAGAAAGTAATTCTCGCCCCCTTTTGTTCGGTCATACGGAATTACGTTCAGATATAGAATGAAACAATTACACTGTAGTGCCGTGACTAATAGTTGGAAGTTCGGTGGGACTGAACGCAGTTCAAAAATAGCAATTGACTATTATTTATATATAAGTAATCAAAATCCTCTATTTTATGAGCTAAAATTTTCACATACAGGCCGTCAGGAGGGCGCGGCATTTCAGAGCTACGATCAAGTGCTGGAGTGGAATGTCTGTCATTACTGTGATATAATAGGCTACTGAAAGAAGACTGGCAAAAGGTTGCAGTATTCTAGTCAGCT
>Ga0209723_1006570_pt1 | contig 11130 bp, 10 predicted proteins | sample BiotimSIPDNA_2_FD_185750 | JGI IMG/M metagenome (GOLD analysis project Ga0209723, IMG submission 185750) | Anaerobic biogas reactor microbial communites from Washington, USA - Biogas_R2 time_0 SIP DNA (SPAdes) (version 2) | ecosystem: Engineered > Bioreactor > Anaerobic > Unclassified | place... | reverse complement strand
TCCTGGAGGCGGAGATGCCAGGCTTCAAGAAGGAAAACATCAGCGTGGAGTGGTCCGATGGCCGCCTGATGGTTTCGGCCAAGCAGGAAGAAGAGAAGAAGGAAGAGAAGGAAAACTACATCAAACGTGAACGTTACTATGGCGAGGTTTCCCGCCGTTACCGGGTGGAGGGTATCAAGGAGAATGAGATAACCGCCGAGTACAAAGACGGAATACTGAAAGTCAACATGCCCAAGGCCGATCCCACCACCACCGCCAAGACCAAGATTAACATCGACTAGAGTCTGCTCAACAAGTTGGATTTATACAATGGAAGACCCCCGGGGTAGAAGAAGGACAGATCCCTCACCCGGGGGACAATGTTTTTCTGGCTGCCTAGGCATGCATCGCCTCCTGCTCGTACCAAGGTGATTCTTCCATAAATGCCGGAGTTACATAAGGTTTGATGTAGCTCAGATCGTAAACGTACACCAGGACCACCGCGATAATAAACTTGCGGTATCTTTCCAGGATGCTGCGGGTGATGTGGAAACGTTGCTCCAGGATCTTATGAGGCAGCATCCCCTTATTGAGCAGGTAGGTGCTGGCCTCCCCGTCCTGGGCTATCACCCAGGCTGCCCGGCGGGCCTGTTCGCGGGTGCTGGGGCGGCGCGGCGATATGTCCGCCAGGGTGTTCATACTGAGGTTGAACGACGCCAGCAGTTTCTCATAAGTCTCCAGCTCGTGCCGGCGGGCCATATCATCTATCATGTCTTCAAAGTATTCCGATTCATTGCAAGTCTGGAAAAAATCCGGATCCAGACTGATGGGACGGGCGGCCGGATTTCTCCTCTCCCGGCGCAGTCCGTCGATGGTGCGGTTTCTAATGGCCTGCCCCAGATAACACATGAAGGAACCCTGTTCCGGGTCGTATTTGTCGAGCGCGTCCAGGATGACATTGGGCACGATGGCCGCTTCCTCATCGTTGGCATTTATGTATTTGCCCCGGGTCTTGGATATCACCCGCAAGCAGAAATGGACCAGGTGGTCGTATACATCATTCAAGGCGTTTTTGTCCCCGCTTTTGTAGCTCCGGATAGAATTGCCGACCAGTTCATTCATGTTTTCCTGTTCCATCTCCAACACCTGTCCCTTTCGCAAAATATTTCTCCTGCCATAATATCTTTTGGACTTCGTCTCGCGGGCCGAAAAATAAACAACGACGGAAGCCGCCTGTTCCTCTTCGGCAGCCCGGCTGTCATAACCTCATCGGTTTTAGACCCGTGGCTTTGCGTCCCTACCTTTCGATAGGTTTGCCCTTGTCGGTGGAGCAAGAGCCCCGCCGCAGTGCGAACTTATTCAGTTGGCAAACAAAAAACCTGCTGCGACCGATTGCCGAGCAGGTAAACTATCCCCTTTTCGCTCCTGGCAACCCGGCCGTCATAACCCTGTTGGTCTTAGACCCGTAGCTTTGCGTCCCCACCTTTCGGTAGGTTTGCCTTTGTTCAAGAGAGTATAAAGGTATTTAACCATAATTTCTACAACATGTCCAGTATTTTCTAGATTTTATGTCAAATATTTTTCTTGGTGTCGGTATTTTTGTCGAAAAAGCCCCAGAATCGGTAACCGGAATAGATTTAAACTACCCTGTCTGCCTTTGATAAAGGCCTTTACTGCCTAATTGATGGACGATAATGTATGCAACAACGTCACCCAGTATTGTTATTATCCGATAAACCACAACCGCACCTATCACAACTTCTGCCTCAACGACTCCAAAAAGCAAGGCACTCATTATAGCTTCCCGAATGCCTAATCCTGCGGGCGCCCCAGGGGTAATGAACCCAATCATCCACGACAATGTGTACATACCAATCACGGGTAAAATAAGGCTATTACTCAGCTCCCCTCCAAGGCTGTGTATCAATATAATGAACATTACCCCATTTAGAATGAAGTAAATGATGTACATCACAAGAAATTTTATAGCAGCCGTAAATCGAATACTGTTTGCCGGTTCTATCTTTCCGACGGCCATTTTTCGTTTCGAAATAACGCCAAACAGAATGACCCCCACCACAAGGACCATGATTATCAAAACAACAAATAGAATAACCTGGTGGGCTGTATAGTTGTCCAAGGACCACTTTATGGCATGCTGTCCAGCGAATGTTATTGCCGCAATCAATGCGGCAATAGTGAGCAGTAACATTTCTGCAATGGTTGCAGCTACGGGACCGCCATGTGAGATCTCATTATCAAGAGCTATCTGATTCCTGCCTATATAATGGAAAACGTTCCCCGGCAGATATTTATACAGGTTTGATTTACAGTAAATAAAAATACTGTCTTTGGAGGAAATATCAGCGCTGCTAAATAATTTTAACAGGAAGTAGAATATCGTTGCCAAGGCTATCACTAGGATGGCATATATGACTACAGAGACGATCGCGATGATCAAAGTCGAAATAGAGACAATCCTATTAAAATTGACTCCATACGCAATAATTATATCGACGATAAATGCAAAGGACAGAAGCATCAGAATATTTCCAGCAATTTTTATAATTTTTCGATGATTCAAAATAGATCACCTTTTAAATCGCGTTATTGTTTCTTCTCGCTTAACACCATAGTCCATGGAAACGGCGCAGCCACTTCCAGTATGTCTCCGTAACAACCGATTAATTGAACAATTTGTCTTTTGGTCCAGTGATTTATGTGACCAGGTGTATTCCCCATACATGGTATATATTTGCCTCTCATGAAGTTCGCAATCCGCCAGATTGGTTCGTTAGGAACACTTATGCATACGTATTTCTTTGATATTCGGAATAGTTCCCTCAACGCTTTGTCTGGATTATCTAGATGCTCCAATACCTCACTGGCTATGACCAGCCCGTAAGAATCATTGTCTTCATCGAGTTCGTAAATTGACTCAATCTTAAAGTGTATATGAGGGAAATCAGCTTTTGCCCTTCCAACCACCTTTTCTGAAATATCACTGGCGGTAACACGTACATTTCGTTGCCTCTCCAAATTATGGCTATACACATGCTGTGATATATAACCTTCCCCGCATCCTGCCTCGTAAACGGAATGGTAGTTAATAGAATCTAAAACACGGTTTAAATGGTTGAAGTATCCCTTCATGATTTTATTAATAATACGTCCATTGTCCTGATATTTATTGAAATAGTTACCTTCTGGTTGAATTCCAGTCATTTATTTTTTTCCCTTATTCATAGTTTGACTGCTATAATAATCATCTTTTCTGACTCTGTACTGAATATCCTCTAATATTTTTCGGTTTGCAGCAATAATATCAGCCTGTAATCCCGCAACAATTGATTGCACTCCCAGCAACGTTAATATGGCTACCAGTATCAAAGATTGGACATGGCCTTGCCCCGCTCCAGTAAAAAAATAAACTAGAAAACGTATTCCCAAAATAAGACCTGCGGCAATAGAGATAAGCCCTAGAGTGCCAAAGAATCGCAGCGGTTTATACATCATAAAGGAACGGATGATAACCAAAGCTGATTTCTTTATGTAAGTCCACATGCTGGAGAATAACCGTGATTTCCGCATCTCTGGGTTCGTCCGTATTGGGACTGATGTGATAGCAGTCTTATTACGGCCGGCCTGAATAATTGTCTCCAGTGTATATGTATATTCATTAATTACATTTAAGTGAAGTGCAGCCTCCCGGGAATAAGCCCGGAACCCACTGGGAGCATCCGGTACATCTGTTTGTGATGCTATTCTTACAGCCAAACTGCCAATACTTTGGCATCTCTTTTTCATCCAGGAGAAATGTTCTGTTTGAGCGATAGGGCGCTCTCCTATGACGATATCAGATCGATGATTTAAGATAGGTTCCACCAATTTTTTAATGTCTTCCCCATTGTATTGGTTATCAGCATCGGTATTTACGATTATGTCAGCACCCAGACGCAGGCAAGCATCAATACCCGCCATAAAACCCCGCGCTAAACCCTTGTTTTGTTTGAAGGAGATTATATGATGAATACCTAGTTCACGGGCAACGTCAATAGTTCCATCAGTGCTGCCATCATTGATAATCAGATATTCGATTGAGTCAATTCCTTCAATCTGCCTGGGAAGATCCGCAAAAGCCCTCGGCAAAGACTCTTCCTCATTGTAACAAGGTATTTGAATTATTAGCTTCATATATTAGGAACTCCTTTGGCCCAGTCATCAACTATGTCTTCATAATAAATCATCTGGTAGCCAACTCGATATTAGGTTTTGTCCATTGGCAAAACCGTTTTTTTTGAAACCAATAAATAAGTGTACCGATTATCCATGCACATCTCATAATTCATTCTTAAATCCGGTAAGAATTTTTTATCAGGGGTTAAAAGAAATTTCATATCATCTATTCCCTCTAATCCCTTTTTGTTAACCAATTTCACGGGAATATCTTTCAATAAGAATTGATAGCTGTCGGCAATTAGCCTGTTCCTGGTATTACGATTGTCCCATTGTCCATAGGCAGGATTCCCTTGGTCATCCCATAAAAAATAAACCGCCGAGTTCTCATCTATATTCTCTATAAATTCTACAATACCGATGATTTCCGCAGCAGTTTGATTGACTACTGCTGTCCTGGCAACAATATCTCCAGTCATGAAGAAACAAAACGGCACTATAACGGAGCTTATTATCATCATTTTACTGGCCTTTTGGGTAAATGAAATGATAATGAGTCGCCCGACTACAATAGCGGTTAGGGTAGGCAGGGCAACACTTAAAGGAGAATTTATTAACAACAGACCAACCGCATGTATTGTATGAAATGATGTCAAGCCGGAAGTCTCAATAACCCAGTGGACTGCTGCCGCCAAAAGAATAAAACCAATTGAAATAATTACAAATGCTTTATTCCAATCTGCCTTTTTATCCATTAATGCAACAAAACCCAATAGTACCAAGGGCCCCATTATCATATCTATATATCTGCCATATACTATGTGGTCCATTCTAGACGGATTTATCATGAAGACAATATTGATAGAAAGTGAGAAAATCACTGCAATTAACAGAAAGGTGTAAAGGGAGAAGTAGCGATCGCACCCTAACATATCTATTTTTCTATTCCTGATAGTAGTAATTAATGCCCTGCCCGATTTCCTTAGTAATTCAACTAGTCCAAAGTAGCCTATCAGGTAACTGGCTGCACCAATATAGAAAATATGGCCAAGGAAAGTCTTGGTTAATCCAAGAAGTCCATCAACACTCAATATCTGGCTTATTTTACTTGCTTGGTCCAGGTAATCATTTGTCATATGCCCGGTACTATTTAACCAAAGATGGGTTTGAATATTATCTTTTAAATAGACATGTATGAATCCTAATATGATTATCGGGATAGCCACCAGTATGACTTGTTTCAGATTAATCTTACCTAACAACTTCATAGCAACAATGACAATAATACTAGCTAGCAATACCCCTAGGGCACGTTGATGAACAATATATGAATACATACTGAAAAATCCAACAAGCCCAAATTTATAGTTGCTGGAAGTACCATTCAAATCTGTAAAACACCAGGTTAACAACCAGACGTTAAATATCAGCAGACATTCACTCCAGGCAAAACTGGAATAAGCGATATACGCAGGATACATGGATATCAAGAAAGCAACACCCATGAAAATTCTTTTATCAATGCCCTTGGCTAATTTCCCTGCAATATCGTAGCATAGTAAAAAGCTTGCACTTAACATAATCCCATTCAAAAATATTGCTGCCTTATACATGTGCATTGGATTTTCGAAAATAAAAAACAGGGGAACTAACAATATGGAATAACCATAGGAATAGTAAGGAATCTCAGACACAACCCCCGACCAGTCTAATCCAGCCAAATAAGCAGCATTACCCCAATACCCGAATTCATCATCAAGAACAGTAAAGATTTCTATGGACCCCACATGTCTGATATTGATAATTAATAACAATAAGGTCAAACACAACAGTATGATGCGTTCTTTGTCCGAAAACATTATTTCCTTAATATTTTTTCTCTCATCCATTTAATAAAACATCCTAGCGATATCGTTAATCACTAATATCAGCAGCCGCTAAAGCTGCCGAATTGCTCTTTTTCCCAAAAACCCAGAATCTATAGCCCGAATAATTTATTACTTGTGCAACGGCAGTCATTGCTACCTTTGCAACATAGACATTAAGGTTCCAGTAGTCGCTCATTATCTTGAGTCCCAGAAGAGACACCGATAGCGACAACAGATTGATAACCAAGAACCGCGCAAACTGCAAAGAGGTTCGAAAATGTGATGTTCGCGACTCAAATGTCCACATCTTATTAAATATGAAACTATTCAACACTCCCGCACTGTAACCAACTACTTGGCACAAGAGATAATTGATGTCAAACGCTGCCCGGAGAATGGTGAACACCACGAAATCCACCAGTGTGTTCGAACATCCCACAACTCCGAACCTAAGCAGAGATTTAAGTTCCTGCCAATTATGCGGTAGTTTCTTCATTTTTGCCTCTGTCGATTATCATCTTAATCATCGCCAACCATAGGGCCAAAACACCCAAGTACAACATGGTTACTGTATAATCTACTGGTTTGGACAAGGCAATAAGTATGGTGGTGCTGCTGCCAATGTAAATCAGAACAAATGATATCGCTGTTAAAAGACATACAGCTACCCTGGGGCGGCGGCTAATTATAAGGATAAAGCTCAGAATCAAGATGGTCGGAAAATGCACCTCCATGACCGGCATCGCCAATAATGCAGCCGGCATGGCCAAGGAAGTCACCACCACATAATTCTGAGTCCTATTGAAAAAAGTGACTAAAGCGGTTAATCCACCAACCGCGGCTGCGTAAACCCAGAAGCAAATACCGCCAAGGAGATGGTAAACGGCAGAATAGCAATAGTAGGTGTGGGGCGGCCACAAGAATGACATGTACCATTCCCTTGTCCCAGGCAACAAAAACAAGGCCGCGGCCAAGAAAGCCAAATAACTGATCCCAATCCTCCAGTTTTTGATACATAAAACCATAGTAATCGGTAATACGAAGGGCTTAAAAAGGCTGGCGACGGCCAAACAGACACCTGCCGTAACCCATTTATTGTTGGGTAATAGAACAACAGCAATAGCGATAAGAAAAATTATTATGCCGTTGACTTGGTTCCATATTAAATTTTCAATGAACGGCATCCAACAAAATGACAACAGCAACGGGTAAAGCAACCACCTACCCTTCGCCCCGCATAAACGGAGTATCATGAAAACCGCGGTTAGATACAAAATAATATTGATAAATATCATGATGGCATTGGCGGTATCATAACTAAAGAAAGCTAGGGGGGCAATCAAATAAGTGGCGAACATAGAATACCGGTAGGCTACAAACTTTTCGCTTTCAGGGATTCCGTACTGGACAATGTTCAGATCATCAGTTCTGTAGATTTCCGTGTCCGGTACCGCATCATCCATTATTATTTTGGCGGCCCGATAGTAGGCCGGAAAATCGGTATGGGAAAAAGAATTGGCCCACCAGGTGGATAACAAAGCCAAATAGATTGCCCCCATTAGTATGAAGAGCAAATATTTATGTTCTCCTGAGCATCCACGTTTATTGTTTCGTGGAGTCATCCTGAAACCCTTCCCGGTTGGCTAATATATAGAGTGGCCGGGACTTGGCCTCATCGTATATACGGCCGATATATTCCCCCATTATTCCCAGCAGTATAAGCACGATGCCGTTAAAGAAGAGACTGGTGACAGTTAGCGAGGCCCAACCTGGCACAGTCGCCCCGGGAACGAAGATCCGCTCATACAGGACATAGAAAAGGTAGATAAAGCTTAACATCGATACGAAACAACCTGCATAGGTGGCAAACCTCAGCGGTTTATAGGAAAAAGAAGTGATTCCGTTGATGGCGAATTTGAGCATCTTCCTGAAAGGATACTTGGTTTCTCCCGCATACCTCTCATCCCGTATGTATTCTACGCCAATTTGCCTGAATCCTACCCAGCTGACCATACCCCTAACGTAACGGTTTTTTTCCGGCAGCATTTTTAGGGCCTCGATCACCTTTCTATCCAACAGCCGGAAGTCGCCGGTATCAACTGGTATGTCCACATCTGTAAGGCTTCTCAACACCCTGTAAAACAGGGTGGCAGAAAGCTTTTTGAAAGCGGTCTCGCCTTTCCTCTCTGTCCTATGTCCATACACTACTTCATAGCCTTCTTTCCATTTGGCAATCATCTTGGGTATTACTTCGGGCGGGTCCTGCAAATCGGCATCTATGACAATCACAGCATCTCCACAGGCGTGATCCATGCCAGCGGTTATGGCTATCTGATGGCCAAAGTTTCTTGAAAAGTTCAACAGCTTGATATTAGGATCTCGTTGACAGATATTCCGGGCAATTTCGGCAGTCCTGTCTTTACTGCCGTCGTTAACCAAGAGGATTTCGTAGGGACTCCCGCAAGAATCCATAATTCCTTTCAGTCTTCTGTATGTCTCATTAATAACCAGTTCCTCATTGAATAACGGCACTACAATCGAATAATAGACTTCCTGGTAGGACATGGAATCGTCCTCCTCCAATTTAAGCTAGACATGGCCTAAGATGATCTAACCCGTATTCAGTTTATACTTATTGATTGACGCTTGCCCTTGAATAAATGAATGCTGTCGGCCCCGAGAAAACCATTCGCCACTGCGGATTGATATCTATATATTTCTTCAGAACTCCCTCAGTTATTAAAAGATTCTCAACACCCAATTCATCCAGCAGAGGTTGCGGATCTTGCTTTAATCCCGTAATATCCATATATTTCTGCATAATACCAAATTTAATGTATGAATCCGCCCTAGCATCAATAAACACCGGAATATCATTCAAGATCAGATATCCGCCAAATATGTATTCATTGAAGATGCGTTGAGAGTAACTAGGGTTGTCTTTAAGGAAGGCCACTTCTTCTATGGGGGTAACATTCTTCTTGTAAGAAAAGATATCCTTGACACTAAAATCTGCACTGCCTAAATTAGCAAAAGTCATAACCACAAATAAGAGTAGGAGTATATAATATGTTTTAACACCAAAGTTTAATCTTCTGATCTTCCCCACAAAATAGCAAACCACCACAATCCATAATATAAGTGAAAAAACGAACATCCGCACCGAATATAACGCGTATATGTAGAAAAACCAAAACCCAATTATAAGACAGGTTTCCCTGGTTAAGAATGTTTTTAGCCACTGGATAAAGTTATTATATTGTTCAGAAGTCTTTATTTTGCCGGCCTTAGCTGGTAGTTTTTTCAACTCACCAGCGCATTCTTTTGCCCGATCATCGGCTTTGTTAGAGACTCTGTTATAGTGCAGAAATAACACACTCGCTGCGGTGCCCAAATATGTAAACAAGACCCACGTCACATGGAAATTGGCCGCCTGCCATTCCGATATACTGGCCTTGGTAACATCCATAGTACTTATGACGAAAACAAAATATGTCCACAATTTATAACCATAGGGATTTACCAAGGTGGAAATAAAACACAGCGCAGTTATCGCAAGAACCCTAAATCTCTTAAGCGGATACAGAACAAATTGTCTAATCATCTCTGCTACCAGGACAACCAAACCGATAAAAACTGATACTTGGAAGTTCGCCCATAGGGCAAACAATAACGCATACAATACAAAATCAAAATTGCGTTCATCTTTAAAATAGAGAAGATAAAGGAGTATGGTAAAAAACAAAAGGGCATAAATATAAGCGCGGAAAGGCAGCGCCAGCAGATATAATAATACTATTCCTAGCGTAAACACCAAGATATACGCATATGATTTGTTTTCATCATACTGTGTAGCTATGAGGTATAAGAAATATATTGTTAATACCATTGGGATTAAACTAAGAATATAGATTCCTAGACTGCTAAAAGCATGATTCATTTGATAAGACAGGTAAGAGTACGCCCACTCATGAGTCATCCACTCCTTTCCATTGATGGTCCAGGAAAAACTATCGACCACCGGAAAAGAATGATGCAAATCAATCCATTTACCGATAGCTATACTCCACAAGAAATCACTGTCATAATTTGGTTCACGTATGTATTGGGATATCATGGCCAACCCTGCGCATAAAGAAAACATCAAGGCCTCAATTCTCTTTTTCATTCCATTCTCACCCGCATTTCCAAAATAATTCTTATTGTTCAAAACTTTTCTATTTCATTTCTTATGCTTCTGAGTGGATTTTCACCTGCACAATTCTCTATGACCCTTTCGTCAATAGTTGGGTACCAATTTAGTCTTGCTCTTTTAATCTGATCGAAAAACATAAAAACCCGCTCATGCTGGTTGCATGGCAGGTTCTTTTTCTCCTTCTGCGCGGCAACCTGGCAGTCATAGTCCGTAGACCTTAGACCCATAGTTTTGCGTCCCCCCCTTTCGGGAGGTTTGCCTTTCTCACTACTGTCAATATTGAATCACAGTTTCCGACAACTGTAAACAAAATGATAGAAATGATTCTATTTATTGCCAACGGCTCTTGTCAATAATCGATGTATAATTCTCTAATTAGTAATACGACTAGAAGCCAAAACCTTTGAGGCATTTTCCGTTGTCAATTCAGAAAAACAAAAATTCCTGGCAACGACCTACTCTCCCACAGTAAACTGCAGTACCATCGGCGCAGGAGAGCTTAACTGCCGTGTTCGGGATGGGAACGGGTGTGGCCTCTCCGCTATTGTCACCAGGAAATCTGATTTTGTATTAAGTTTTTGTTTAAGAGCTGTAGATCTCTCCGCCGACTATGTCGGCATCTGAGCTTTTGGCATTTCACTCATCGCTGCGCTCAGGTGAAACGCTCAAGATCTCTCAAAACTGCACAAGGTTTGGTTTAGAAGAAGCAGGAGTTTTTAGTGTCTCTCACGTTGAAATTGAATTTAGGTCAAGCCCTCGATCTATTAGTACCGGTCAGCTTAATACATCGCTGCACTTACACACCCGGCCTATCAACCACCTGGTCTTGATGGGATCTTACCCCCGTCACTTGCGTGCGGGGTGGGAGAACTCATCTTGAGGTTGGCTTCGCGCTTAGATGCTTTCAGCGCT
>Ga0209723_1006569_pt1 | contig 11130 bp, 10 predicted proteins | sample BiotimSIPDNA_2_FD_185750 | JGI IMG/M metagenome (GOLD analysis project Ga0209723, IMG submission 185750) | Anaerobic biogas reactor microbial communites from Washington, USA - Biogas_R2 time_0 SIP DNA (SPAdes) (version 2) | ecosystem: Engineered > Bioreactor > Anaerobic > Unclassified | place... | reverse complement strand
CAACATCGTATATAAAACATTTGGCAGTCAGTGTGTTATCGAGCTTTTCAGCCCGTATCAAAAGTAGTTGTAACTTGACAGGAAAGTGCTTCGAAATGCCAAACGTTTCATATACGTGACCGTTAGCTACAATAGCCCCCAAGAAACTTTAGTGCTTATAATAGGGTGACGGAAGAATAAAAGAATAAAAAAATAAAAAGAATAGTGACGTACTCGGTTGACAGAAACGGTGCTGACAGAAACGACATATGTTCTTTGAAAATACCGGTGGACAAAAAGGGAAAAGGCCAACGCGCAGGAGGTTTTTATTTGATTTTCTGCCAACGCACAGCAAGCACATTTGCAAAGCCGCGCAAAGCCGACCCGCTGACCAAAGCTTTGCAAAAGAGCTTGCTCCCCCGCCCGCAGACTACGACTTTGAAGGTCGTTTTCGTGTAGGATAAACGTGTTGCTTCTCTTTGAACTCGGAGATTTCATCTTTCAGTTTCTTATTGGCATTGTGCAACAGTTCATTTTGAACCTTCATGATATTTAACAGATCGTGCATGGCATTGAGGTTTCCCAGTTGCGTGTAAACAATCTGTTCAAGGTCGGATTTGGTGTATCTGTTCATTGTATCGTATTTTGAAAGACGGGAATTATATTTAGAATTTCGGGATAAAGCTACGGATAAACTACATGTATTCCAAATAAATGTGGAGAAATTCTGAATATTTATTGATAAAAACTAAATTTACCTCCTGAAAAACAGGAAAGAACATGACAAAACTTGGATTGTATCTGGCAAAAAAATCGGTCAATAAAGCTGAAATATCGAGAAGAACTGGGATCAGTACTTCAAGGATAAGCGAGCTAACTCTTAATTCAAGTACCAAGCTGAGAGCGGATGAACTGTATCTGATAGCTCTTGCAATTGATATTAACCCTTGCGAAGTGTTGAGGGAGGTTTGTGGACACCTGAAACTGGAAAAGGAATAAAGTTTTATGGCACTAGCTGAAGAAAATTTTGAAGAAATAAGGAAGCGGGTTATGTCTGCTTACGAGACAGAAGAACCGGTAATTGAAAAATTTCGGGAATATGCTCGTAGGTTAAAAAATGGTATTACTATGATTAGGCCGTATTCTGTTAATGCCGTCTCTTTTGTTTCATCTGATGGTGGCGACAATCGGCTTTATTTTAATCCTGGTGTTATTGAATTGGTAAGAGTTGTGGATTCCAGAGGCAATCAATGTGCTTTAGACGCAATTGCAGGAAATGCCGAATCAAAAAGCCTAAATGAAAGAGGTAAAGATGGAAATCCCTTAATGGTACAACCGCTGAAAAAATTGTGCAATGACTTGGGAATTGAAGTTACCGGACTTTCTTACCTACTTGGCGGACTTGGTAAGCCGGGTAAAAGTACTGGTGCAATCAGAACATATCGAGATATTGTTGAATGGGCCGTATTGTACGAGCTTTTATATAAAGAATGGGGTTCTGATACGATTATAGTCAGAGAAGGGCTACTCAGAACAAAATCTTTCCGAAGAGACATATTCCCGAGAATTGATCAAGCTATTAGGGAAGCTTGTGCCAATCACAAAAAGAAGAATGTCAATGTTTCTATGGTGGGGGTTGCTAAGCAGAGCGCAGTACTTAGCCGACTTGCCGTTGCACTCGAACTTGAAGAAACACTTCATAAACCATACCCTTGTTATGTGGCTGTTCCAAAGGATATTGAAGAAGAATGTTACAATTTCGATCGGACTTGGCTTGATACTTTAGAAACAGGAGAACCTAACGAAGATGGAGAACATTTATACCAATCAATGGGACGTTTATATCTCGTCAAATTTGGCGACCGTCCGTTCGATCCTGTATGGCCGGTTGACATAGCAGAATGGGAAATTAATGATGTGCCAAGGATAATGGGCCAGTTGTTAAATGATGCTCAACCCGGATTTCCAATTCCCGACTTTCCACAATGTGTTCAAAAAGCTCACGATTTTGCTAAAGTTGGTGGAATTGAAATAGCAGTGCTTCAAGATATTTTATTTAATGGCATGGTGCAAAACCTTACGCCTCAAGAGAGAGAAAAAATTCTAAGGATTAGACACCTTGGAGAAAACTTAACCAATAGACGATATAAAAATGCCTGAATTATTCGCCAAATCAAATCTAATGGGAACCTTTAAAGGTTTCACCGAAAGAGGCTATGAGTTTGCCGCTGAGATCGTAACACCCTATGATGCTACTATGCTCGAGAAACCACAACTCGGGCAATTTTTGCTTATCGAATTAGGCGACCCACAAGAAGCATCATTAGGAAGAATTACTAAGTTCATTCCATCTGGTCTTTTGGCAACGGCAGAAGGAGAGGATTATATGAACACTATGCAGAGAAGGGATCAAAAGGTGCCAGATGATTTAAAGAAAGACAAGCTAAAATATCGGGTTGAAATCAAGTTACTTGGTGCTGTAAAAGTTGCAAAGGAAAATAATGGCAATGAAAAAATAATTTTTGTTCCATCACAAAGGCGACTTCCTCACCTTGGAGCAAATGTAGCTTTGCCAAGTGATGAGGTATTAAAGGAACTCTGTTCATTGAGTGCTGGTGAAACTGACTTGGGAGATTATGTATTAGGCGAATTTGTTTTTTCAGGAGGGACAAGCAATGAAACAGAAATGTTCAGGCACATTAGTCCTGAACTAAAAGTCAAGTTCAATATTAACAACTTGGTTTCAAAACGTTCTGTAGTGTTTGCTCGAGCAGGATACGGTAAATCAAATCTTATCAAATATTTGATTGCCGAACTATACAAGAACAATGGTAAACAGGCAGTAACGGATAAAGGAGATAAAGTCGGAACATTAATCTTTGATGCAGATGGTGAGTATTTCTGGCCTGACCATAAGGGACGGCCCGGGCTATGTGACGTACCGGATATAAGAAATCAAATTGTTGTATTCACAAGCCGTACCGCAAGAAGCTCCTATTATAATAGCTGGAAGGCCGGTGCTGTTAAATTGGATATTCGGGATTTGCCAGCCAGAGACGTGATAGGTATATCAATTTCAGCAGAACGGCAAAATCAACAAAATATACTCAAGCTAAAAAGCCTTTCAAATAATAATTGGAGAAGTCTTGTTGATTTAATCAATAGAGATGGGCTTCAAGCAAATGAAGAAGAAGTAGGCCGATTGATGGGATACACTGAAGTCGGCACGGCTATGGCTGAAATTGCAGCAGCCAAAAGCAATATGTATAATGTTGTTAATCATTTACACGACCCTCATAGCCAATTAATTACTGGAACTCTTACAGCCTTAAAAAATGGCCTAATTGTCATTGTCGACATTAGCCTTTTGAGTTCTACAGCGGGCTATAATATTGCTGGCCTTCTTATGCGTAGAATATTCAATTATAATCAAGAGAATTTTACCGGTGGTAGTTCGCCAATTCCCGTAAATGTGATTATCGAAGAAGCACAAAGCGTGTTGGGGAAAAGGTTAGAAGAATCCAGCCCATTTGTCGAATGGGTAAAAGAAGGTCGTAAATATGATTTAGGAGCAATTTTAGTCACACAACAACCGGGTTCAATGGCTCCTGAGATAATGAGCCAATCAGATAATTGGTTTAGTTTTCACCTGTTGTCTGAAGGAGATGCCTCAACCTTGGGTAAGTACAATTCCCATTATTCCCATGATGTCCTTGCGCACATTATTGGCGAACCGATACCAGGTAATTGCTATATGTGGAGTGCACCAAAGCAGCCCTTTGTATTACCTGTTAGAATAAGAAGTTTTGAAGCCTTATATGAAGCCAATGTGACTACAGAGCAAACAGCGGAACCCTTTAATGAATCCCCGGCTATTGAAATCAGGAAGAAATCAGAAGAACGAAATGAAAAATTAGCAGAAGCTTTATTTGAAAAAATTAAGAGTAAGGGCCAAACCTTGACAACATTAGAGTTTGCAGAAGAATCTTTAACAGGAATTTATTATGGACAGTTGTTTTACTTGGTAAAAGAGGTCAAAGAATCTGAGGGCTTTGAGGATGAAGTAAGGCGAGAAGATCAGCTATATATTCCTGTCCTATCCAAGTTATTCGATTGTGATGTTGTTGTAAGAAAAGGTCAGCATGATAAGAAAGGTCAGACTGATTATTACTGCGTTCCCACAATGAAGTGGAATGAAAAAATTGTTCACGAATAATGGAATCTCTCGCTATTAAGATACCCTCAATTGCTCCAACTCATGGAAACCCAAATCATATTGTCTTTGACACGGAGAATAAGCCTTTAGATGAAAGGGTAAAAATTCTTATACTCCGCGATCTTTGGAAATTAGGCTGGCATATCGACTTTAATGATAATAAGATTCAGGTTGTCCCCCCGTCAGAATATGACAAGGCAACCATCAAGCATGCTATGTCCATCAAGCGTGACGAGATAATCCGAAAGAACCAAAAGTGGATCGAAAATCATCTGCCAAAAGCCCAAGCAAATCTTGCGGATGGTATGGACGTTCTGAAATCCAGAATCTCGCCCATCATTGAAGTATGCGAGAAGCAAAGTCAACATGACCTTTTCCGTATCCTACGCTATTATTGGTCATCTCCATATAGCGAATATGTCGGCAGAAGAATGCGCCTAATTATTCGGGATAATGCACTACCTAACAAGCCGGTAATTGGTATCGCAGCTCTCGGGAGTCCGATAATTCATATTCCTGAAAGGGATGAGTGGATAGGTTGGGATAAAGACACCCGAACAAAGAACTTAATCTACACAATGGACGCTTATGTTATTGGCGCATTGCCTCCTTACAATCACCTGCTTGGTGGCAAGTTAATTTCTTACATTCTGGCATCAAGGAACATTCGGCAGATATATCGTGAGAAGTACAAGGACAAGGTAACGCTAATCGAAGGTAGAACAGCAAGCAAGTTAGCCGGACTATTCACAACGAGCTTGTACGGCAAAAGTTCACAGTATAACCGCATGAAGTTCAGGGATGAATTACTCTACAAGCCAATCGGTGAAACAAAAGGTTATGGAACGCTTCACTTATCAGAAGAAACCATTCATGCTATGCAAGAATACTTGAAATCCGAAAATGTTTTGGTAACAAACCGCTTTGGAGATGGCCCAAGCTGGACAATGCGGGTAATCCGCAACGCTGGTGACCTATTAGGTTTTGATTCAAACGTACTGCTTCAACACTCGTTTAAACGAAACATTTATTTTGTTCCCTTGGCTGCGAACTTTAAAGAGTTTCTGAATGGAGATACAAGGCAAATAAAATACAATGACTACTCTTTGAGAGAAATGACGGATTTCTGGAAAGAAAGATGGTACTCAAACCGAAAAGAACGACCTGAAATATATGAAAAGGTAATATCCTTTAAAGCAAAGCAATTTACAATTTGATGATTTAATGTTGTGAATAAGACAATCGAATTTGATTTGAACCAGTTCTCTGTTGTTCCAAATGAATTACGAACAACACCTACTTCAAATACAGCAGTAGATGAATTCGTAGTTGATCTATGTAGATTATATCATCACTACTATTTAGATGGGTATGGAGTAAAACCTCCCGACCCAAATCACGCCAATTTTGAATACCTCCGATTTCTTTCTAGTTGTCGCGACTTTCGGTTTATCCTTGAGCCAACTGCAAGTTCAAGTAAGAAAAGAAATCTTTCAACTGATTTAGGCCAAGCGTTTTTCAGATACTTCATGTATGAGTTCATGGGCGTAACTTATTTTGCTCACATGGATAAAATTCTTGATAAGTCGACCCACCCTGCTTTCAACGGAATGATGATAAAAAGGAAGGATAAAGGTGACGTACCTGATTATTTATGTGCCAAGTCTGTAACCCACCCGTTTATTGGAGAAGCAAAAGGGCGATTCTCGAACATCAATTTTACCTCCAAAGCATTTGCTGATTGGCGATTACAATTTTCTAGAATTGAGGTACTTGACAAAAACAATATCCCGAAAAAATTAAAGGGCTTTATTATAGCAACTAAATTCACAACAGAACGAAACCAATCAACGAATAAATCTAAACTCTTTGCAGAAGATCCAGAAACACCGGGAGAAGGGTTTCTCACAGACAACGAGATCGGTATTGCAAGAGGATGTATTGCAATTCATTATTCGCGAATATTGTCACGATTAGGATTAAATCTACTATCTACTTCTTTAGAGTCAGGCTTTGTTGTACCTGAAGAACTCTCTTTTAACCTCCCCGTTTGGCGTTGTAATTTTGGACCAATAAAAGGAGAACGTTTTGTTGGAGGTTTCTTCTCCGAAACAGAGCCACAAATGGTAAAAACTGAAAGTAACAGAGTTATGTTCCAGCCAAATATTCTCAAATTAGGAATCCCTTCCCCTGTTTTTTTGGGACTAAGGACAAGCACATTAAAAACATTACGGAAGGTGTGTTTAGGAAATTGGGAGCAACTTGCGGAAATACCGGAACTAGTCGATACTGATTTCAGACCGAGTAATCTGGCATGGTTGAGGGACGGAACAATCTCTGGCGGATTGGAATTCTTTGAATTTGAAGGGATAGAAACTTTTTAAAAAATGACTACTCAATTTGCACATTGCCATCCTCGTTCCTGCGGTGGCAAAGAGCAAAAGCCAACGCACGGCTGAGTGCTAACAAGAAAATGAAGAAAGAAAATCAAATAAAAACCTCTCCCTCGCTCGACAGGAAAAAAGGGGAAATCTCTTTGAGAAAAGATCGGGGAATGGGGGCTACAGTAGCTAACATTGTGTATAAGCAATAGCGGGTGAAGTGCTCAAATTAAACATATTGCATTTAATAAATTTTTGTGGTGGCGGACAGGTAAGTGCTCCGAAATCCGCCACTGCTCATACACTGGGTCGTTGGGTGCAAGTGTAAGAAATGTCTTTTCCTGAAATAAGTTGACACTTTTTTAAAACAAAAAGGAGAACAACTTATGAGTGATTACAAAATTCCAGCAAAGGAAAGATTTAAAAACAGGTATAGCTATGCTTACAAGATGGAAGTAATCGAATCCATTGAGAATGGGAAACTGTCTCAGAACCAGGCGTCGAAGTATTATGGAGTTCATCGCAAGACAATAAGCGGATGGTTACAGAAATATGGTAACTTTGAAAAAAAACTGCGGGAAATGGGTGGGAAATCACCAAAACAGAACATAGCAGACCTGCGGGCAAAATTACGTGTGGCAGAAGGAGAAAACGAGGTACTCAAGGCGGTAATGAGCATAATTGAGGAGGAATATGGGGAGGAAGTACTAAAAAAGTATCTACCCGAATCGCTACACAAAAAAATAGCCCAGGACAGAAAAAAGTAAATGTTACGATATTCTGCAAGCTATTCGGGATAAGCCGACAGGCAATATATCAACGGGCAAAGAGACACGCAACCAATCAGGAAGAGAAGCAACAAATAGTTGAAATGGCAAAAGATCTTCGAGAAAAACACCCTAAAATGAGTGGTGTAAAAGTACACCGTAAATTAAAGGATAAGCTAAAGAAGCAAGAGATAAAATGCGGGCGTGATAAATTTTATGATGTTTTGCGCGAAGAGAACCTACTGGTAAAATATCGTAAGCGGTTTGTAAAGACTACCCAATCAAATCATTGGTACAAGACTTATACAAACTTAATTCAAGACTTGGAGATAAACCGAGCCGAACAGGTTTGGGTAAGTGATATAACTTATATCTACACAAAATCCGGGTTTCTATACCTTTACCTGATCACCGATGCTTATTCAAAACAGATAATGGGATGGGAGCTGTCAGATAACCTGAAAACAGTGAATGCTATAAAAGCATTGAACCATGCATTGAAGAACAGAAAATATTCGGACAGAAAGCTCATTCACCATTCGGATCGGGGATTTCAGTATTGTAACCCAAAGTATACGCAAATACTGAAAGATAACGATATAGAAATAAGTATGACAACCAAATACGATCCCTATGAAAATGCAGTAGCAGAGCGTGTAAATGGCATATTAAAAACGGAATATGAAATTGGAGATGGTTTCGTGGGGCAAAAGGATGCTAAACGTGAAATTAAGTATGCTATATGGCTTTATAATACAGACAGGCCACATTTGAGTTGCAATTATCTTGAACCAGTAAGGGCACATGAACTAGAAAATTTTAAATTAAAAAAATGGTCAAAGAAGCAAAAAAATCAACCTCAATCAGTTAACTAACCTTAGAGGTATGGGTTTTAAAAGGCATAAAGCAAAAGAATGTAACAAAAAAACCGGCAATAAGCCGGTTCATTCTCATGCACCAAAGTATTCCTGGCAGGTTGCTCCCCAGCAGAGCCTGCTTCCGCTTTCTCTGGTACTGCAAAAATGATAACAAAATGATTTTTGAACAAAACTTTTAAATGATATTTTTGAATAAATATTAACACTAAAAGTGTAAACCTATTTTAGTAAAAGTCAAAACGGCAGTACTACTAAAAAATGACCAGCGATTTGAAAACAATGGAAGAAAAACAAGAGCTTGATAGGATAATTACAATGGATACCATTTTGTTCTTCGATATGGACGGGACTTTAATTGATACTGATTATGCAAATTTTTTATCTTATAAGAAAGCTATTCATTCTGTTACAAATAATGGACTTGAGTTGACATATAATTCCCTTAACAGATTTAATCGTAGCTTTTTAAAAATTGCATTACCTAACCTAACTCAAGTTGACTATGAAAATATAATTCAAAAAAAAGAGGAATACTACAAAGATTTTCTTTCTGAAACTAAACTAAATCAAGAGATTGCTAATGTTTTATTAAAGTATTCAAATACAAACAAAACAGTTTTAGTTACAAATTGCAGAAAAGACAGAGCATTAATGACATTGAATCATTTCGGACTTACTGAAAAATTTGATGAAATATTTTATAGACAAATTTCTGATAATAATGCAAGGATAAACAAATTTACAAATGCAATTATAAAATTAGGCATACCACCAAAATTAATTGTTGCATACGAATTTGAGGAAATAGAAATTGCCTGTGCAAAGGAAGCAGGCATTGAAATTATTAATCCATTAATTGTTTAATATGGAAAGTTTCACAATTCAGAGAAGCAACAGTTGGTATACAAATCCGACAACAAACACAAGGCAACGAGGTATATTTATTTCAAGACCAATTGATGCGTTTTATCATGCTGACTATCATGGAGGTAATAATGAACTTAGAGTAACAATAGGAACTGTTGAAAATATTATTACAACTCTTAAAAATCAGTTTCAAGACAAAAGTAATAATGTGTTATTACAAGCGAAAAATAATTTAATCCAAATTTTAAGAACTGATTTACCTCAAATTCTTCAAAGAACACGCAAAGATAATCTAACTGTTTGCGTTATTCCAAGAGCAAAAGCAGAAACATATTATTCGGCTAATCAAATGCTTTTCAAACAAGCTATAATCGATACAATCCAACAATTGAATGGGTTTAGCGATGGAACTAATTATATAATCAGACATACGAACACACGAACAACCCATTTAGATAGGTCTGGTTATGGAGGAGATGGTGATTTACCATATCCGGGAATTACAGTAAATACCTGTAATATTTCTGAAAATGTTCGTGGAAAAGATATTTTATTAATAGATGACTTATATACTGAATCTGTGAATATTGATGAAGACGGACTTCAAGCACTTTTGGATAATGGAGCGACAAATGTTTTTTTCTATTCAGTCGGTAAGACATACAGAGGAGGAGTACAACCTATACAACCTCAAATAATCGATGATGAAGATGATTTGCCGTTTTAAATTAAATTTGTAATATGAAACATACAGATAACTCGATAAATATTTTAACTGCTAAATCCTACAAAGGGATTGGTAATGCTTGGATTGTAAAAAATTTGAAGGGCAACGAAAGTGTTGATGCAATCGTAAACTTGCTTAACAAAACAATCAAAGGCGAACAAACTACTGTTGAAGAATTTGAGAGGCTTAGAAAAGATTTTAAAGCTATATTATTACAGAAATTTGAAAATTATTGTGATGGTTTTGTTGCCTTGGGTGACCCAAATTTTCCTCAATTTCGCGGTAATGTAAAAGAAAGCGAACAACCAATTTTTCTATACTACAAAGGGAATATTGACTTGTTGAGCATTGAAAATAAAAATATATCTGTAATTGGTCTTTTGAATCCAGAAGGTAACATTGAAGAAAGAGAACGAAATATCGTTAAACAATTCGTTAAAAATGGTGCAACAATAGTAAGTGGTTTGGCTTTCGGTTGCGACAGCATTTCACATCAACAAGCATTAGATTCCAATGGTAAAACAGTAGCTATTTTGCCAAGTCCATTAAATAATATCTTGCCAGCTAGAAATAAAGGTTTGGCTTTTCAAATTGTAGAAGAAGGTGGATTGCTTGTTACTGAATATGGTAATGATTTCAAAAGCCAAATGGAATTAAGCAGCCGTTATAAAGAACGAGACCGCTTACAAGCTTTATATTGTGATACAATTGTATTAGCAGCAAGTTATGCTCAAAATTCTTCTGAACGAAGAGGAAACGAACACTTGCGAGGACAAAAATTAGATAGCGGAGCACGTTTAGCAATGGGTTACGCAAAAGATTATGGTATTCCGAGAGCAGTAATGTATGACGAATATATCGACAATAATAATCCAATGTTTGATTTAAATAGAGACCTTATCAAAGAACAGAAAGACATTACAATTATTACACAAGACAATATTTTAGAAACTGTAAAAAAAATAATGCAGAAAAAAACGTCAGTTAAGAACAAACCTGCAATGCAAGGTAGTTTATTCGATTGACAAAGATTAAAAAAATGACAGGAAAAATAGAACACCAGCACCCAACATCGTGTATAAAACATTTGGCAGTCAGTGAGTTATCGAACATTTCAGCCCGTATCAAAAGTAGTTGTAATTTGACAGGAAAGTGCTTCGAAATGCCAAACGTTTCATACACGTAACCGTTGGCAACAAGTGTAAAAAGACAGACAATGCGGACATAAAAATGATTATAGTATAAAAAATATGAGTTTACAAATTGAGATTGTGTTACTAGTTTTATCAGTATTGTTTTTTTTAAGCATATTGGC
>Ga0209723_1006566_pt1 | contig 11132 bp, 8 predicted proteins | sample BiotimSIPDNA_2_FD_185750 | JGI IMG/M metagenome (GOLD analysis project Ga0209723, IMG submission 185750) | Anaerobic biogas reactor microbial communites from Washington, USA - Biogas_R2 time_0 SIP DNA (SPAdes) (version 2) | ecosystem: Engineered > Bioreactor > Anaerobic > Unclassified | place... | reverse complement strand
ACTCACGCAGACGCGCAGCGCATTCCCGTACCTGTGAAATAGATCCCGCGCTTGATTCCATTTCAGGCAAAGTCACCGTTTGGATCGAATCCACCACCAACAAGCTCGGCTTTACCATCTGAACATGAGAAAAAATTACTGCTAAATTCGTCTCGGTGACCAGGAAAAGCTGCTTTGGTAAATCTGCTTCTCCGTCCTTCTCAGTTCGCAGCAGGCGCATCGCCCGCATTTTGATCTGCCGTTCCGATTCTTCGCCGCTGACGTACAAAACCGTGTTCCCCTTAGCCATTTGCAGCGTCATTTGCAGCGTCAAGGTCGATTTTCCAATCCCAGGGTCGCCCCCAATCAACACAATCGAGCCTGGCACGATTCCCCCGCCCAAGACGCGGGCAAATTCAGTCATTGGTAGGGTCATTCTTTCTTCGCTGTCGCCCTCAATTTCTGATAAACGGCGCGGGGTGGATGAGCCACTCAGCCCGCGCACGGCACGGGCTGAGCTAACTGGTTCAGCTTCAACAACTTCTTCTATCATGCTGTCCCATGAATCACAACTGGGGCAGCGTCCAAAACTGCGGGAGGAGATCTTTCCGCAAACCTGGCAAACATACTGTGAATGTGTTTTTGCCATTACAGCTTACACCTCAACCAGGTCGGGTTCCATTTCCGTAATTTCAGTTTGATCGTGTTTAAGTACAATCGTCTTAACCACACCACCCTCATCATTCTCAACCTCCTCCAAGTCCACGATGATAAGCTCCCCGGTTTTGAAGGTTTCGGCCAGCATGGCATCTGAAAGCTTATCTTCGAGCTGCTGCTGGATGATACGCCGCACCGGGCGGGCGCCCATTTCTGGGTCATAGCCCTGTTCTGCCAAAAAGTCTAAGGCAGCATCCGTCGGCTTCAAAGTTAACTGGTGGTCAACCAACCGTTCTGAAACTTTTTCTACTTCCAACGAGACAATGCGGCGGATATGATCCCGGTTCAAGGCCCTGAAGACAATCACCGAATCTAAGCGGTTGATAAACTCTGGCCTGAAGGTGCGCTTGAGCGCCTCGGTCAATTTTTTGCGCATCTCCTCGTATGCCAGCTGTTCTTCCTGCTCCTCGTCCACCTGTAAAGCAAAGCCTAGGCTGGTCTGGCGTTTGATCATATCAGCGCCAATATTGGTGGTCATAATGATGATCGCATTGCGAAAATCAACCTTGTGCCCCTTGGCATCCGAGAGATGTCCTTCTTCCATAATCTGCAGCAGCATACTATGAGCTTCGGGATGTGCTTTTTCAATTTCATCAAATACTACGATGGAGTATGGGCGGCGGCGAATTGCTTCGGTCAGTTGGCCGGCTTCTTCGTACCCAACATATCCGGGCGGCGCACCAACCAAGCGGCTGACGCTGTGGCGCTCCATAAATTCGGACATATCCAGCTGGATGAGCGCTTCCTCACTTCCAAATAGAAGCTTAGCCAGTGCTTTTGTAAGCTCGGTCTTGCCCACACCTGTAGGTCCTAAAAACATGAAGGAACCCACCGGGCGGTCTGGATCTTTTAAACCAGCCCGCGATCGGCGCACCGCTTTGGCGATGGATTGGATGGCATCTTCTTGCCCGATAATCCGCTTTTGCAGTTCTTCTTCCATCTTTAGCAAGCGCTGCGACTCTTCAGTGGCAATTTGCATAACCGGTACGCCTGTCCACATCGATACAACTTCTGCAATGTCTTCCTCCGTGACCATAGGGGATGCCTCGCGGTCCCAACCGCTGCGCATCTCTTCAAGCTTATTCTCCAGCGCTGTTTGGCGCACCAAAAGTGCCTGAACCGCGTCGTTATTCCCTTCCTGCCGGGACTTCTGTAGGTCCTTGCGGATGCTGCGCAGCTTGGTCATTAAATCTTTTGTGCTCTCAGCTGCGGGGCTTTTATACATGCGCACGCGCGAAGCTGATTCGTCCACCAGGTCAATCGCCTTATCAGGCAGGAACCGCTCTGTCACATACCGCGCAGATAACCTGGCCGCCGCAATCAGTGCTTCATCGCTGATTTGCAGGCGGTGGTGTTGTTCATAATTCGGCCGGATGCCGTGTAAAATCTCGATAGTCTCTTCAACCGTCGGCTCATCTACTACGATCGGCTGAAAGCGCCGCTCTAAAGCAGCGTCACTTTCGATGTTCTTTCGGTACTCATTTAAAGTCGTCGCGCCAATCACCTGCAGTTCCCCGCGCGAAAGCGCAGGTTTGAGGATGTTGGCGGCGTCTACGCTCGAACCAGCCGATCCAGCGCCAACCAGCATATGCACTTCATCAATAAACAGGATTGACTCTGAGGCCTTCAATTCATCGATAACGCGTTTGAGACGTTCCTCGAATTGACCACGGTACATCGTACCCGCCACAAGCGAACCAACATCAAGCTGCAAGACGCGCTTGTTTAATAATAATGCCGGCACATCCCCTTCGATAATGCGCTGCGCCAAGCCTTCAACAATAGCAGTCTTGCCAACACCGGGTTCACCAATCAGGGCAGGGTTGTTCTTCGTTCGGCGTGCCAAAATCTGGATCACGCGCTCAATCTCTTTTTGTCGGCCAATCACCGGGTCTAACTTGCCTTCCTCAGCCAGTCCGGTCAAGTCAGTGGCTAATTGATCCACCAAGGGTGTCTTGCCGGCTTCCTTTTTTTCTTTTCGGGGTGAAGGTCGGCTTACTGGTGCTTGTGCAGGTTCGATAGTTGATTTTTGATCCTCTTCGGCTTCGCGTTTGGTTTCAAGAATCACCCGCCGCGTATGCCGGCGTATCTGCTCAGCTCTCAGGCCTAACATTTCCAGCACCATCATAGCCGTATTTTCAGCTTCTCGCGTCAGCGCTAAGAGTATATGTTCAGTGCCAATGCTCGTCTGGCCGCTGCGCGTTACTTCTTCAATTGCAAACTCAAGCACCCTTTGGGTGTCTAATGCCAGTGTGACTTTACCTGTAAAATCGCCGAAACCTGTCTCCAGTTCGACCTTGTCTTTAACTCTGTCGTAATCTATTCCCAGATCACGCAATACACGGTTCGCAATGCAGCCATCCTCTAGCATTAAACCAAGCAAAATATGCTCAGTTCCGATGTGCTCTTTGCGCATCCTTTCCGCTTCTTTTTGAGCCAGGCTGAGAACCCGTCTTGCTTTTTGGGTAAATTGTTCCATGCCAGCCAAGGCAGTACCTCCTTAAGGTTATTTGCCAATTCTGCTAAAAATCAAGCAAAGATTGACAGAAAATTATCAAGATTAATCGCTACTTTGTAAAATAGGTTATTAACCAATGACTTTGATTAACTTATCTAGTGTGATTCTACCAAATTAAGACTTAAGAGTCTCCCCTGTCAAAGCTTTATGATAAAACGTTAATAATTACCATTAACCAGCTCCCCACTTAAGAATAATCATCAAAGCCATAAACTCAGAACCAGGATGGCTATTGTACTGCTTAATCCTTGGAGATACAATATAAATGAAATTACTCATAATTTTTCTTGGCTATAAACAAAAAGGAGACTTAAAGTGAGGAAAAATAACATCTCTATCAGGATTCTTGCCATCACCGGTACTGTTTTGCTCTTTTTACCAGTGCTTACCACAATCCTTACTGGCACCTTCATATCAATTGCGCGCCACAGACTCAGGGTTGATTACCTGATGCCGGCCGAGCTCGGACTTCTGGCTATTATTGGGGGCGGTTTGCTGTTGCTGGCTGCCATAATATCCCGCACCCACTTCAAACAAGTCCTACTAATTTACCTGCTGATGATTATTATGCTGGTTGGAAGCCAGGCTATTGCAGTATGGACAGGCTTGGCGTCTGGTGCGCGTGAAGCGACTGGCTGGCCATTTACCCTGGTCATCGGCATGCTGGTTGTGTATGCGCTGCTTACGGTTGTCCTCGGGCTTGCTGGCGTCCAATTATCCAAAGATCTCATCAAAGCTAAAAACCTTACCGAGTAGCCATTTACCCGCACGAATAAGTTAATCAAAAAAGACTAGCAAAGAGGCTAGTCTTTTTTACATCCTATTAATTAGGTATCTTGTTTGATTAATCCCAGAAACGTTATTAACAATTTCGTTGATAATGGCTTAGCCATTCAGTAAATACGCTAACACCCACTGTGTGGTTGCCAGCAACGCATCACTGTGTGTGCGTTCGTAATTATGCGAGGCATCTACCCCTGGCCCGATCAGTGCCACTGCCACGTCTCCACCTGCCCGCCAAAACGCTTCGCCGTCTGAACCATAATAGGGGTAAATGTCAACCTTGTAAGGGATTGCATATTGCTCAGCAAGGCCGCGCAGCTTTTGGCTCAATCCGTGATGATAAGGCCCGCCTGAGTCTTTGACGCATAACGAAGCATGGAATTCATCAGAGTTTTGCCCATCTCCAATGGCCGCCATATCGACCGAGACTAATTCGCTCACGTCCGCTGGGATCCCCGCAGCTGCGCCGTGCCCGACCTCTTCATAATTGCTGAAATGAAACAGCGTGCTGACCTGAGGCTTTAACCCCGCCTGGTGCAGGCTGTGAATTGCCGAAACCAGGTTAGCCGCACAGGCTTTATCATCAAGGTGCCGCGAGCGGAAAAAACCGTTCGTCACCTCCACGCGCGGGTCAAAGGAAACAAAATCGCCTACTTCGATGCCAAAAGACTTGGTCTGTTCTGCATCAGTGGTGCGCAGGTCCAACCGCACTTCCATGCTGGCGTCGTCGCGCTTCTCATCGCCCAGTGCGGCCCCATGTACATGCGTTGAAGCCTTGGTAAATAAGATACTGCCACGCACTGTCTGTCCTGGGCGTGTGTGGACCAGGCAACCTTCACCTTCTACCGTGTTCCAGGCAAACCCGCCAATTTTAGTTAGTTTCAAACGCCCATTGCCCTTGATTTCTTTCACCATGGCCCCCAGCGTATCAATGTGCGCCGTCAGGGCGTGCCTTTGGGTCGTATCATTGCCTGGCAGCCATGCCAAGAGAGCCCCTTTGCGGGTGCGCTCTAAAGTCAGCTCTGGGTATACAGATAATTCCTTTTCAACCAGGTCTATTGCTTGGCTTGTAAACCCGGTCGGGCTGGGCGTATTCAATAAACGCTTCAGAAAATCAACTTGGTATTCAAGGTCAATTGGGGGTAAGGTCATGCAACATCTCCAGTTTTTTCAAATTGTGCAATTTTTTTACGCCAATCTTCAGGCACGCGAACAGACCGCTCATTTTCAGTATCATAAGCCACCATCACAAATTCGCCACGGGCAAAGACATCGCCATTTTCTGCGTCCTCAATCTGGTGCTGAAAGCGGATGCTCTTATTACCAATGTGGCTCACCATTAAACCTACGCGCACTTTTTGATCGAAGTGAATGGATTTCAGGTAATCAATATGGATCGAAGCAACTACCATGCCAATTTCGCGCACAGATTGCCCGTTCCATAACCCGCTTTCACTGTAATACCCCATTCTTGCTGATTCTAGGTATGTAAAATAAGCCGCGTTATTAACATGCTGCTGTGGGTCCAGGTCGGCATAGCGCACAATGATCGGGTGATAAAAAACAAATTGTTGTGGATGGGCTGGTTTAATTGTGGTCATATTTATCTCCTGCTAAATTATAAGCCAAGTGTGGACTATGTAATCGTGACAAAGATACATAGAATAATTTTATCTAACTTTTGATCGCCTCTCCCATTTTGACTCGACGTCCAGTACAATAGAGATAATGTCAGAAGAACTTCATAACCTGCCAGTCGATAAGATCATCCAGGGCAATTGCTTGGATGTATTACCCACCCTGCCGCCTGAATCGGTTGACCTGGTCTTTGCAGACCCGCCTTATAACCTGCAATTGCAGGGGGACTTATATCGGCCAAACTTAAGCCTAGTAGATGGCGTATCGGAAGAATGGGATAAATTCGACACTTTCACTGAGTATGATCGCTTTACACGCGCGTGGTTATCCGAATGCCGGCGCGTGCTTAAGCCAAACGGCACTCTTTGGGTTATCGGTTCTTATCACAACATTTATAGAGTCGGCAAGATCCTACAGGATCTTAATTTCTGGATTCTGAATGACGTGGTTTGGGTTAAATCTAACCCCATGCCAAACTTCCGCGGGGTACGCTACACCAATGCCCACGAAACCCTGCTTTGGGCACAAAAAGAAAACGGCTCCAAGTACACTTTTAACTATCACGCAATGAAGGATCTAAATGAGGGCTTGCAAATGCGCTCAGACTGGCATATCCCGATTTGTACTGGCTCCGAACGCATCAAAGAGAATGGTAAAAAAGCCCATCCTACCCAGAAGCCGGAAGCATTGCTCTACCGCATCATCTTATCTTCCTCAAATCCAGGGGATGTTGTGTTAGACCCGTTTTTTGGCACAGGCACTACCGGTGCCGTTGCCCGGAAATTACACCGCCACTTCATCGGCGTTGAGGTGGAACCAAAATATATCCGCGTTGCCAAGAAAAGGGTCAACGGCATCCTGCAGCTCGAATTTGACCCACCGGTATTTGTTACTCCAGACCCCCGCCGCTTAGAACGCATACCATTTGGGGCATTAGTGGAACATGGCTATCTGACGCCCGGGCAAAAGCTTTATTTTACAGGCCAAGAAGAGCTAAGCGCCACCGTTTTAGCAGATGGCGCAATTTTGTATCTCAACCAGCGCGGCAGTATTCATGAGATTGCCCGCAGCGTTCGCAACGGCCCAAGCAACGGCTGGACGCTTTGGCAGTATTGGGACGAAGCAGCCCAATTGATGCAGCCAATTGATAACTTGCGCCAGCGCTTTCGAGAAGACATACTGAATAATGATAAAGTTAATTAAAAAAATTAAGCCACATGATTAGAAAAGAGGACATAAATGAACAAAAATGAAACATATCAACAAACCGCTTGGCGCTTATCAGATCTTTTCACAGGTTTTGATGACCCAAATATTGCCAAAACATATCAGTTACTTGAAGAAATGGTGAGTAAATTCGAAGAATACCGCGACTCCCTTACCCCTGGTATTGATACAAGCCTTTTTATGGACATTGTAAAAGGTATGGAGGCCATTCAAAAATTGGGGACGCGCATAGGCGGTTTTGCAGAGCTAGCCTTTGCTGCAAACACGCAAGACCAAAAAGCCCAAATTGCCATTGCCCAGTTTGAGCAATTCGCTGCAGAGATGAGCAATCGCACGCTGTTCTTCAATTTGTGGTGGAAAGCCCTCGATGACGCCAACTCAGAACGTTTAATGAGCAGCTCGGGTGATTATCGCTATTGGTTACAGCAAATGCGTAATTTCAAGCAGTTTACCCTCAGCGAACCCGAAGAAAAAGTGATCAACATCAAGAACGTAAGCGGTGTTTCTGCCCTAAACATGCTTTACGACTCAATCACCAACCGTTATGTCTTCAAATTGACTGTCGATGGCGAGGAGAAAGAGCTTACCCGCGGGGAATTGATGGCTTATGTTCGGGGTTCAGACCCAGACCTACGCGCACGTGCCTACCAGGAGCTCTATCGTGTTTACGAAAATGACGGCCCCATTCTCGGTCAAATTTACCAGGCCCTTGTGCGCGATTGGCGTAATGAAAACCTGGGCTTGCGCGGCTTTTCAAGCCCGATGTCTGTCCGCAACCTGGTCAATGACATCCCCGATGAGGTCATCGACACCTTGTTAGAGGTGACCCGCCAGAATATTTCCATCTTCCACCGCTTCTTTAACCTCAAAGCCAAACTGCTGGGCTTGGAAAAATTACGCCGCTATGATGTTTATGCACCTATCTCAGAATCTGATAAACGCTACTCATTTGATGTAGCAGCTGAGATGACCTTTAAAGCCTATCATGACTTTGACCCCGAGTTTGCTGCCAAGGCAAAGCGCGTCTTTGATGAGAATCACCTTGATAGCGAAGTACGCAAGGGCAAGATGAGCGGCGCTTTCTGTGCCACCCTGCTGCCCGAACTGACCCCTTGGGTTTTGTTGAACTACCAGGGTAAAGCCGACGATGTTGCCACGATGGCTCACGAACTGGGTCACGCCCTGCATTCCATGATGGCAGAAGAGCACACCGCCTTCACCCAGCATGCCTGCCTACCCCTGGCCGAAACAGCCTCTACCTTTGGTGAAATGATGCTGACAGACCGCCTCTTAGAGCAGGAGACGGATGAGGACGTTAAGCGCGATATCCTCTTTAGACAAATAGATGACGCTTTTGCAACCATTATTCGCCAGATCTACTTTGCGCTCTTTGAACGCCAGGCGCATGATATGGTCATTAATAATGCCTCTATTGACGAACTTTCAGATGCCTACCTAGAAAACCTAAAAGAGGAATTTGGGGAATCAGTTGAACTCTCCGACGAGTTTCGCTGGGAGTGGGTCTCAATCCCCCATATATACAGCACACCTTTCTATGTATACGCCTATGCGTTTGGTCAATTGCTCGTTTTTGCTTTATACAAGAAATACAAAATCGAGGGAGAGACCTTCAAGCCTAAATACAAGCAAATCTTATCCGCCGGTGGCTCAATTGCGCCAGTCCAATTGCTAAGCGAAGCCGGCATTGATATCAGCCAGGCTGCTTTTTGGCAGGGCGGCTTTGATGTCATTGATGAAATGGTCAAGCGGCTCGAAAATATGCAGAGTTAAGAATCCATAAACCTTTCTTTTGCCCAGTTCTGGCTTGCTAAAAGGACTGGGCATTATTGTTAACCCACCCAAGCACATCTCTGAAAGTTTGTCGTGGATGTGGTATATTAGCCTTACCAACACTAAGAATGCGGAGGTTAGCTTATGTACATTGCGATTGAAGGTGTGATTGGTGTAGGCAAAACAACGCTTGCCAGGCTGATCCATAAAGCCTTTCAAGCAGATTTGCTTATGGAGGTCTTTGAGGAAAATCCCTTTCTTAGCGATTTCTACGCAGATCGCCAGCGCTATGCATTTCAAACCCAAATCTTTTTCCTGCTCAGCCGCTATCACCAGCAAAACAATACGATCCCTCAAACACTGCAGGCTGGTAACTCGATTATCTCAGACTACACCTTCGATAAAGATTCCCTCTTTGCCCGCATAAACCTTAAAGGGGACGAACTGGATATGTATTACAAGGTTCACGAAGCCCTGGCAGAAAAAATCCCTAAGCCAAACCTGGTCGTTTACTTGAGCGCCAAAACGGACGTACTCATGCAACGCATTGCACACCGGGATAGGCCTTATGAGCGTGCCATGGAAAGAGCCTATATAGACGAACTAAACCAGGCTTATGAGTCATTTTTTATCAATAGTGATCTGCCTTATAATGTACTTAAGATAGATACCGATAATTTGAATATTATCAGCAGACCCGACGACCTGGCGCTGGTAGAAACCCGCATCAGGCAGGCATTAAAATTGGTGCCTTTCCAGGAAAGCCTGCCATTAGCTACCTAAATGGGCGAGAAGGAGGTGCTGTGCGCATAACCCAGGAATTATTACTCAAGCTGACTCGCAACGAGATCAATAAACGCCTGCGCCAAAACCCTGACCTGGTGGCCATTTACCTGGCTGGGTCAGTTCTCACGGGCGATCCATTATTAGGTGGGTCCACAGATATTGATTTAGTTTTCGTGCACAAAGAAGATCCGCCTGTATCTCGTGAAATTGCGCGGATTAGTTATGAAATCTCTTTGGATATTGTTCACCATCACCAATCTCTTTACACCTATCACCGCCAATTACGCTTGAACCCTTGGCTAGGGCCATCTCTTTGCACCCATGCTTCCATATTACTCGACACAGACCACTGGCTTGAGTTCATTCAGTCCAGTGTGAGCGCCCAGTTTGACCGTCCTGAGAATACTTACGGCCGCGCCCAGCCCTTTGCTGAAAAATCCCGTGCAATCTGGTTTGACTTGCAAGAATTAGAAACCCCGGAACTCTCAGCTTGGTTTCCTCAATACTTGAAAGCCATTGAAATGGCAGCAAATGCCTTAGCTACCTTGGGCGGTCCAGCGCTGACCACCAGGCGATTTATCCTTGAATTACCCCCTCGCTTAGAACTGCTCAACAAAAGCAGTCTATTTGAAAGGTTCCTGGCTCTAATTGGCGCAGACCGGCTTTCCCAGGAAGTATGTACTTCTTGGAACCAGTCTTGGTCTGAAGCAATTGTAGCTGCGTCCAAACAAAAGGCTTGCCCACCCGATTTGCATTCTGCCAGGCGCGCATACTACCTTCTGAGTTGTAATGCCATGCTGGAGGGCGGAGAATATCAAGCCGCTATCTGGCCCATGATTACAACTTGGGGACAGGCAATTGGAGTGCTCAAAGACGACGAAAAACAGCTCGACGCCTGGCACGCTTTCTGTGACCTTCTCGGATTCCAAGCAGATCGTTTTGAGGATTGTCTCTCCGGTCTTGATTCCTTCCTGGATGAAGTAGAAATTACCTTAGAAGCTTGGAAAAATACCTACGGGCTTTAGGGTTTTTAAGCCCTGGCTAATGGAATGAAACCTCTTTTATCCTCACAAACCTGTGGATAAGTAGGAAAAAACTGTGGATAACTTATGCGAACTGTGGAAAACTCGCTCAAGTTTTCTATGAATCTCAGGTAAATTTAACCACGCATGGCAGGTTCTTTATTTGGGGATTAATGATTTTGAGGTGTTTTTAATGTGCAGATTTAATCAACAAGACTTATCCACAGCTGTAGAAGGATAACCTTTTGCTTTTATATCCCCATATAAAGTCTGGTAATTTTTTCTTTTAGCATATATGGCGTATAAAAACAAAGAATACTATGATTTTGCATGTTATCCACTTATCCACAGCCCCTACTAAGACTACTAAATATTAACTTATAAACAAATATATGGTTAATTACGGTTTGAAAGCCAAAATCATATTATATTCGGAAAATTTATCTTGATTCCAAAGTAACAATCTTGTACAATAATATTAAAAGAACATTATTTTTCTATATCCTGCCTGCTTTATTAATAACTTGACATTTGGGAGAGACAATATGACCATAATAAAGGTTTCAGCTAACTCCCGCACCGCTTCTGTAGCAGGGGCTATTGCAGGCGTCATGCGAGAATTTCGGTATGTTGAGGTTCAGTCTATTGGTGCTGGTGCTATTAATCAATCT
>Ga0209723_1006560_pt1 | contig 11143 bp, 9 predicted proteins | sample BiotimSIPDNA_2_FD_185750 | JGI IMG/M metagenome (GOLD analysis project Ga0209723, IMG submission 185750) | Anaerobic biogas reactor microbial communites from Washington, USA - Biogas_R2 time_0 SIP DNA (SPAdes) (version 2) | ecosystem: Engineered > Bioreactor > Anaerobic > Unclassified | place... | reverse complement strand
TCTCAAAACTTGACAATTGTTAAATTGAATACTATTTTTACGATCTATAATAATAGAGATCGTGAGGTATAAATGAGTTCTCAAATCGATGCCGATTATTCAAAGGTCTTTCTATTTCCACCCTCATTAGAAGATTTCGTTCCTGCAAATGATCCCGTACGTTTCATAAGAGCATTTGTCGACTCCTTAGATCTTGAAAATCTGGGATTCATAACCCGTGTGTCCAAAGATGGAAGACCGGGCTTTGCACCATCATTGCTCTTGAAGATCTGGTTATATGGCTCATACGAAAGAATAAGCAGTTGCCGAAAATTAGAACGTAAATGTAAACGAGATCTGGCACTGCTGTGGCTTAGTGGGATGAATTATCCTGACCATAATACACTTTGGAGATTCTTTTTTGATAATAAAAAGGCCATCAAGCAGTTGTTCAAGAAATCGGTGCAGGTAGCTATTAAAAATGATTTAGTCGGAATGGTTTACCACGCAATTGATGGAACAAAAATTTGCGCTAACGCATCGAGATTTAAAAAGCTGGACAAAAAGGGCATGAAGATACTCTTAGAACGGCTGGATGAATATATTGCTGCAATGGAAAGACAAATTAAAATAAGCAAAGATGAACCTGATGACAGATTACCTGAGGGCCTTCAGAAAACTGAAGAGTTGAAGAAGAGAGTCAAAGAGACTGTGGACTCATTACAGAATAAGGAAAATGGTACACTGAACATTATAGATATAGACAGTCGCAGGATAATGACAAACAAGGGAATAACAGAGTATTCCTACAATGCACAGGCTGTCGCAGACCAGAAATGCGGAATTATAGTAGGATCGCAGGTCACTCAGGCAGAATCAGACAATCATTTGCTAACTGAAATGATAGCAGAAGTAAAGGATACGGCTGGCAGCAATGCCAAATACAGCGTTGCCGATGCAGGTTATTTCTCAGGTGAGGAGATTGCTAAAAGCGAAGAATTACAGTCTCAAACTGATATATATGTAAATATTCCCAAAGAACATAACTCAAGTGCTGTTAAGAAAAGTGACGACAAATACCACACTAATAATTTCAGGTATGATAAAGAGCAGGATGTTTATATCTGTCCGCACGGTACAGCATTGAAAAAAGCTTACCAGAGAAGTAACAGTATTGCTTATAACTGCACTGGATTTGATAGTTGCAGTTATAAATCTTTTTGCACTCGCAGCAAAAAGATAAAACAAATAACAGTGCATAAAAACCATGAACAGATACGCAGACACAAGGAAAAGATTAAAAGTGAAGAGGCCAGAGCACTGCTTCGACAAAGAGGCGGCTGTATAGAAAAGGTGTTTGGCCACATAAAAGAGCAATTAGGTCTTCGCAGGTTTAGAGCAGTTGGCAAGAGTAATGCAGAAGCTAACTGGTATTTTGTATGTACGATCTACAATCTCCAGAAAATATGGACCGTTAAGGGCATATCCGCCTGTTTTACCTGAGGAAGTCTGTTAGCACGTGCGCCAGGCAGGACTGCAGGGGCACCTGTACCCAGGTGCAGTATGCTCAAAGAGCTGAGCGGGCTTTGACGCGCAGCGATACAAACGGCATACCGAGGAGGAACGACGAGCCGGAAGGAGGGCCGGTGACGTCCGCGGCAGGCGCCCAGAATCCTGACTGGGTTTTGAGACAGTCTGAACACCCTCTTCAAAAAAAATAATTACGAATTATGAATTATTAATTACGAATTTTAAAAATTCAAAAAAGCTCCAAAGTCTGGACTCCTTCTTTCGAAGGAATCACGAAGTGACAAAAAGGTTGCGCCTTGATCTGTATCGCTTATCTTCAGTTTCCTTTCTCCATCAGCCTGTCAATATTTTTCTGAATCTCAACTTTACTGATAAAAGGGTCGATCTTCCCTGATGAAGAGTCGATTACCGCGATAGCACTCTGGTATAGACGAATCGCTTTATTCAGATCTCTCTTCTTTTCATAAGCAGTACCGAGCTGGAATATCAGCTTGGGCTCTTTTTGTGTAACCTTTGATTCCTCCAGGAGTGTTATGCATTTGGCGTACTCGCCGAACCTGATAAGTGCCTCTGCGTAAGTGTCAAGGATATCAGGTGAGGCAGGGAGAATTTTCCAGGCGCGTTCGACTGCTTCAGTTGTAATCTTCTTGTCAGGGTTTTCAGTCTGAAGCATTGCCCAGGCCATGTTATTGTAAATTGCGGCAGTCCCTGCATCCTGCTCTTTTTCTTCTTTCCGGGAATTAAGCAGACCACCATAAACATCTGCGGCTTTTTCATTCTTCCCCATTTCCATAAGAATTTCCGCATAAGCAAGTGACAATTGTGGTGAAGGCTTTTCAGCAACGGCCTTTTCAATAATTTGTAACGCTTCAGCGTCTTTACCCTGTTTTCTCAGGATCTGGGTCTCAAGAGGAACGACCTGTTCCCGTGGAAGATTGCCTGTGTGGCACAGCTCAAGAGCCTTTTCATAGTCTCCTTTTACGATCATCGCTGAGATTCTGGTCGTACGGAACCTTGTCTCCTCTGGAAACTGTTTTTCAAGAGATGTCAGGAGTGTTATTGCACTGTCCACTTTTCCTGAACGCAGAGCCAGGATCGCGCCATTCCATCTCACGCGAGCCTCATTACCATAGAGCTTTTCAAGCAGCTGCTGAGCATGCTCGCTCTTTTGAACCAGATTTTTGCGGAAGGTAAGATCTCTGAAGAGTTCAAGAGATCCTCTTGTAAATGATTTTTTTCTGTGCATAACCGATAACGCTGCAAGGGCTTCATTTTCTTTTCCTGATCCTGCCAGTGCGACAGCATATTCGGTCAGGATACCGGGGGAGCGGACATAAATCCCGGGTAGTCTTTTGTAAAATTCTGCTGCTTTTGCTGGTTGCCCGGCTTTAAGCAGTACGCGTGCGGAATAAAGCTGAATATTTGGATTTTGAGGTAAAAGAATTCTTATCGAGTCGAGCTCCTGAAGCAGCGGGGTTGTTTCCATATCCTGTGTGTCCAGAAGAACCTTGTAGAATCTCTCTTCACCGGCTTTGAACGGGGATTCCTTCGGGATAGCGGAGATCATTTTCTTTATTTTATCTCTTTCTTTACGGGCGGCATACATGAACGAGAGGCTGACCCTCGCGCGGTGATTTATGATCTGATCGGGCTGGTCGGGGTTTGCATTGATATAGCCTTGGAGAATCTTTTCCGATGCATCCTGTTTGTTGCTTACAAAAAGAAATGCCGCCTCCTCGAGGGCTACTTCATTTGTGTAAAGCCCACGGCTGCGGGCTTCTTTGAAGATTTCTTCTACACCCTTGTAGTCGTATTCGTATGCTCTCATCGATGCCAGAAGAACGTATCCGCTGCCGTCGAGCAGATTCTCTTTACGTGCTTTCTCCAGAAAACGCAGTGCTCCGGGAATATCACCTTTGACGTTCAGTTCGTGTCCGATTTTTGATGCAAGCGTGGGAGTCGGTTTCGCGGAATAAAGGCCGTTATAAATATTCAGTGCTGAATCAGAGGCTCCAAGAAATGAAAAAAGCTCTGCTTTGAGGTTGGGTGTTTTTACCGTGTCCGGAAGTTCACTAAAGAGAGAAAGCATTTTTGTGATACGCTGGTTGTTGTCGGTAAAAGTTGAAAGTCGTAGAAGTGTTGTGAGGACCGCGACATTTTTCATCCCGCTTTTCCAGGCCATCTCGGTGTGGATGAATGCGGAGTTCTGGTTCTGGGCAAGTTGAGCCGCGGCCCAGTGATACGAAGCGCTGTCCGGGGCTTTTTTTGTTGCTGCCAGAAAGTGCTTGTAGGCTTTCTGCGTTTTTCCCTCTTTGGCCAGCTTGAGCCCCTTTTGATAAGCTTCGCTGGAATCGCCGGCAAAAAGGCCGCAGCCTGTGATGAAAAAGAAAGCTGCCAGAAGAGCAGTAAGTGAAAGATGTCTGGTCATACAGAACTCCTGTTGTACTTGTTGGTTAAATCTTAAATGCCAATGCGACTGTTCATGATCAATCTTTTAGATAATCAGATCAGGGAACAGACCGGCTGAAAGATGAAAATAATGTTTGAGTTAGTCAAATATTAGTTATTATTTAACAAAACCGGATTTTATGCACAGGCCTGAATCTAAAATAAATTTCCTGATTTTTTCTGCAACCCTGTCATTCCTTTGCAAGAAGGAATTATGGAAGAGGGTGCCTCCAGTATAAGTAATAAACAAGATAAAAGATTTTTTGGAAGAGGGGACACCCTCTTCCAGAAAATCTTTTATCTTCTTCTTTAAGCTTCTTTATTACTTGTTTTGGGGCACTCTTTTCCAGAAAATCATTATTTTTTACTATTTGCTTGTATTGGGGACCCCTCTTCCAAAAAACTTACTGGGAACTTTCCCAAAAACACTTGTATTAATATTAAACAATAAGTTAGCACTTATGCCTTGTTGTCTCCTCAACTGTAATGGCTGAATGACATTTGTCGAAAAATCTTACACATCTAAGCTCTGATCGACACGGAAATGATTCTTTTTTGCCGCGGATTCCTCTATTTGAAAGTTGGTCTGGTTTTTGCTTAATTGTATTACAAATTTGAACCGCACTAAACCCATCACTAAAGGAGTGTGTTGTGAATAAAGTTTTAAGCGTAATTGCAGGATTGTTGATTGTTGGCTCCGCAGTAGCAGATGATGTAGTAATCTACTCTGAGAATTCCTGGGATACAGATGGATCTCCTCTTGTAGAGACTATCATTGATTTCACACAGTATTCACAGCTGCAGGATGTTGAAACGTGGTTTGCGCAGAACGCTGAAAGCTGGATTATTGAGGAAGTGGCTGGTAAAGAAGATATCAATGCCTTTGGCTGGTATGTGGCTACAGAGCCGACAGTTCTCAATGAAATTTTCCCCGGTCTGGCTAGTAATGGTGCGTATAAATCTGTCGTCATAGATCCTCCGACAGATATTGGTTTCTACATCAAAAGCGGCAATGAGGTCTTCTATACTCAGAGTGGCTTGAATGCTAAAAACGCTGGTCAAGACCATATACATCAAGTCGCTGTGTTTCAGAACAATACCAACTCTAGAGAATTCATTCTCGCATGGGAAGACATTTCCATGAAAAATGGTGTTACAAGTAAATATAACACAACTCAGAGTGATGGAGATTTTAATGACCTGGTTGTGAGAGTACGTGTTCCGGAACCGGCAACACTTGGTTTTATCGGTCTCTCACTGCTTTCTCTCTCAGGGATATCTCTGATTCGCAGAAGGAAATAACTTCCGAATAGAGAAGTGTTACCAAAAAGGGGCGAGTGTTTCGCCCCTTTCCATTTGAATCCGCTTACCCTGTCTCCTCCAGTTGCAAATATAGTCAATAAAGTTTCCTTTTTTTCTTCATGTAATCAAAATGTAACTTTGAATTGTAAACCCCAGCCCTTATTTTAGATCACAAAATTCTTCACCTGACTCTGGTTTTAGCGGAGGTAATTAGGATGTTTAGTTTAAGCAACATAGAGGTTTCTGAAGAAACTGCTCCGGGTCATACTGGATCTGACAGGCTGAATCTGAAAAACCTGATCTCTGAGGAGTCTTTCAGGACACTCATTTCTGTTGAGCGCAAACGCACAGAGAGATCCGGAAAGCCCTTTATGGTAATGATGCTGGATGTGTCCTTTGTTAACGAATGCTTCGATCGTGAAATCATTACCAAAGCGGCAACCATGCAGCTTTATAACCAGATCGCCGGTTCTCTTGTCGCTGTCACCAGAGATATCGATATCAAAGGGTGGCATCAGACCGGAAAATCGATGGGTATCCTTTTTACCGAGATCTCAAAAGACAGTAACACTAAAATCCTGGAAAAGGTAAGAGCCATACTTGCCTCAAGTCTCCCTTCTGAGTACTCCTCACGTATCGGTATCTGCTGTCACTGGTACCCGACTGAGAGTGAAAATAGAGAGATGAACAAGATTTTTTACCCGGAAACTGCCGACAGATCAATAAATCAAAAGGTCGAAGCGGCTCTTAAGAGGTCAATGGATATTATGGGAAGCCTTGTGGGGCTGCTTTTGTTTTCTCCTGTTTTCCTTTTTGCTTCTATTCTTATAAAATTCAACTCCAGAGGGCCGGTTTTTTTCAGGCAGGAGCGGGTTGGTAAAGGTGGAAAAACCTTCAGAATTTACAAGTTTCGCACAATGACTGTTAGAAACGATGAATCTGAGCATCGGGAATTCATGAAGCAGTTTATACGCGGGCAGGCTGAGGGTGTAACTGACGCTGCGACTGGAACAAAGGTCTTCAAGCTTACAAATGACGCCAGGGTTACACCAATAGGTAAGTTTCTCCGCAAAACAAGTCTCGATGAAGTTCCACAGTTCATTAATGTGCTTCTGGGCAATATGTCACTTGTCGGGCCCAGGCCTCCTATTCCCTACGAGGTGCAGGAGTACGATCTGTGGCATCTTAGAAGAGTTCTGGAGAGCAAACCCGGAATCACAGGCTACTGGCAGGTTGAGGGACGGAGTATAACGAATTTTGATGAAATGACACGTATGGATATCCGTTACACCGCGATGCAGTCGGCCTTGTTTGATCTCAAAGTGATTTTAAAAACTCCATTGGCTCTGTTTACGGCTAAAGGTGCGTACTGAGGATTTTTCCGGCAGGGAGATATCCGCACAGGCTGTACCGGTCTTCATCTGTGAATCCTTTTCAGAAGAAACCATCAGGCTCTTATATGCTGAGCGGGTCGGATCTTACCGATGAATTCCTTTCATTCAATGCCCTGAAAATTAATCTCTGTCATTTATACATAACAGCCCGGAGGCACTTTGTATGTTGAATATCGGCGTTATCGGATATGGTTACTGGGGACCTAATATTACCCGCAACTTCTCATCCACAGAAGGTATCAGGGTATCCATGGTTTGTGACAAACGTCCCGGGGCGCTCCGGTCGGTACAGCGTGATTTCCCCTCAGTTGAGGTAACCACAAACTTCGAGGATGTCCTGAGCTCACCGAAGATAGATGTGGTTGCGATTGTAACTCCGGTCTCCAGCCATTTTGAGCTTGCAAAACGCGCCCTTGAAAACGGGAAGCACGTGTTTGTGGAAAAACCTTTTACAGATACCATCGAGCACGCTGAGATCCTCATTGAGCTGGCTAAAATGAAGAATCTGACAATCATGGTTGACCATACGTTTCTTTTCACTGGGGCTGTGCGGACCGCAAAAGAACTTATTCAAAAGGATGTTCTCGGAAAAATTTTCTATTACGATTCCACCCGGGTTAACCTCGGGCTCTTCCAGCATGATGTGAATGTTGTATGGGACCTGGCTCCTCATGATTTCTCCATAATGGATTATATACTCGATGAAAAACCGGCGGCACTGACTGCAAACGGCATAGCCCATGTAAATAATATGGAAGACATGGCCTACGTTACTATATATTTTCAGAGTAATCTCATAGCCCATTTCAATGTGAACTGGCTTTCCCCGGTAAAGGTGCGCACAACTCTTATCGGTGGTGAGAAAAAGATGCTTGTGTGGAATGATGTAAACCCGGATGAAAAGATTAAGATCTACGACAAAGGTGTAAATGTCGAAAACCGGGAAACTCTATACAATCTGCTGGTAAGTTATCGTTCCGGAGATATGTGGGCGCCGAAAGTCGATCCGACAGAAGCTCTGAAACTTGAATGCCGTCATTTTGTAGAGTGCATAGAGCAAAATAAGACACCGATCAATGATGGTGAGGCGGGGCTGAGGGTGGTGAGACTGCTTGAAGCCTGCAATGAGTCTCTGAAGGACAGAGGTAAACTGGTCGATTTGTCGGGTATGCATGTAATGAGTGCATGAGCGGATCAGTTGTTGTGAAAAGAGTAAAACCTGAAACCCCGCTCATACATAGTTATCTGTTGAAGGGTGAAAACTTCAGTTTTTGACCTTATTGTGAGTGTTTTAAAAATCCTGTTTAAAGAGTCTTGAAGCGGATCCAGAGCAATCGGCAGGACCGCAACGGGGGAAAGGTGCATCCAGTCCGGCTGCAGTTTCCCAAATCTGAATGGTAACTAATGTAAAGGAAAAATATGGAAAACAATTACAACATAATCTCCCCGGATGTGAAACTTGGAAAAGATGTGCGTCTTTCCAAATTCATAAACCTTTACGGGTGTACTGTAGGTGACAATACAAAAATCGGTGCCTTTGTTGAGATCCAGAAAAATGCCCATGTAGGATCAAACTGCAAAATCTCAAGCCACACATTTGTCTGTGAAGGTGTGACTATTGAGGATGAAGTTTTTGTGGGGCACGGGGTTATGTTTATAAATGACAAACGCCCGAAATCAGTGAATGCCGATGGTTCCATACAGACAGAAAAAGATTGGAAAGTGGTTCCGACTCTGGTGAAAAAAGGTGCTTCCATAGGAAGCGGGGCTGTAATTCTTTGCGGTGTGACAATCGGAGAAGGTGCCATGATTGGAGCTGGTGCAGTAGTGACAAAGGATGTAGAACCAATGCGTGTTGTTGCGGGGGTACCGGCCAGGTTGTTAAGATAAAGATGTTAAGAGTTCACCGCAAAGGCGCAAAGGGCGCAAAGTAAAGATTGGAAAGAAATAGGAAAAAATTAGTGTTAGGAAAAAGATTATGATGGTTCACAGCAGAGGAGCAAAGGACAAAAAAAGGGTATATATTTGTAGTGAATCAATTCTTACCTCCGACTCCAAACCTAAAAATCTTACCTTTGCGTACATTGCGCCTTTGCGGTGATATATTCTTAATCCCGATTTCAAAGCCCAAATTTTCCTAACTTTGCGTACTTTGCGCCTTTGCGGTGAATCAATTCTTGAATTTCTTCTCCAACCCCAAAAGTTCTTAACTTTGCGCCTTTGCGGTGAATTTCCTAAACAATCCGGCTAAAATTAATAATAGTGCTTTTCTGTAAACTACCAAACGGAGCGAATATGAACATTCCATTCCTTGACCTTGTTACCCCTCACAGGGAACTCAAAGATGAGCTGCTTGAAGTCTGTTCTCAGGCCTTTGACACCGCAGGATTTATAGGCGGTTCGATGGTGTCGTCATTTGAAAACGAGTTTGCCCGCTTTTGCGGGGTCGAACATTGTGTTGCGGTAAACAGCGGAACTGACGCTCTCCGGTTCGCCTATATGGCAGCCGGTGTAAAGCCGGGGGATCTGGTGATCACGGTTCCAAATACATTTATTGCCACCACAGAGTCGATTTCTCAGACCGGTGCAACCCCGGTATTTGTTGACATAAATGAGAAGACGTACACTCTCGATGTTGTAAAGCTCAGGGAATACCTGGAGAAATCTTGTGAAAAGAGGGATGGCCGGACATTTGAGAAGAAGAACGGACGGCCGGTAACTGCTGTTGTCCCGGTGCATCTTTACGGACAGTGTGCCGACATGGATGCTATAATGGAGGTCGCTGGTGAGTATAACCTGACAGTGTTTGAAGATGCTTGTCAGGCACACGGCGCACAGTATTTCTCCCATAAAGATAAAGTGTGGAAAAAAGCGGGATCCATGGGAGTTGCAGCGGCATTCAGCTTTTATCCGGGCAAAAACCTTGGTGCCTGTGGTGAAGGTGGAGCGGTTACCACAAATGATGCAAAGATTGCCGGGCACATAAGGATGCTCAGGGACCATGGTCAGGCTCAGAAGTATTACCATGATATTGAGGGATATAACGGAAGGCTCGATTCCATTCAGTGCGGAATACTATCCGTAAAGCTCAAGAAACTCTCTTCCTGGACAGACAAGCGCAGGGAAGCAGCCCGGATATATAATGAACTCTTTGATGGATTTCAGGATCTCTCAGTTCCCTTTGAACCGGAATGGTCAAAAGCGGTTTATCACCTGTATGTTGTCCGTGTAAAAAACAGGGATAGTTTACAGAAACTTCTCTCTGAAAAGGGTGTTGCAACAGGGCTGCACTATCCTGTGCCTTTGCACCTCCAGAAAGCTTATGCAAATTGCGGGTACAAAAAAGGGGACTTCCCGGTGGCGGAAAAATCAGCCGAAGAGATTCTGTCTCTTCCGATGTATCCCGGACTAAGCAGAGAACAGCAGGTTTACATAAAAGACTGTATGCAGGCTGGAGTCAGATAAAAAGTCATGACCTGGCGTCCACAGATCGGTGATCCATCAATTATGGGCTGGATCACGGTCGCATTTTATTTCTCAACTGCCCTGATATCTGCCTTCTGTGCCGTACATAACAAAAACGATCGTACGGGATTCCGTTTCTGGGGACTGTTTGCGTTATTCCTGCTTTTACTCGGTATCAATAAGCAGCTGGATCTCCAGTCATTCTTTACAGAAGTTGGAAGAATAATTGCCAGAGAAGAAGGCTGGTATGGAAAGCGCAGAACTGTACAGTTTGTATTTGTAATTTTTGTCTTCTGTATCGGCCTCACAGCGGTAGGCACTGCCTGGTGGCTTTTAAAAAATGACTGGAGCAGGTTTATTTTACCACTTACCGGGTTTCTCCTGCTTATAACTTTTATCGTAATCAGGGCAGCCTCATTTCACCATGTTGATCTGTTTCTGAAATGGAACCCAGCAGGTGTCAGGATGAACTGGCTTTTTGAGCTGGGTGGGACCGGGATTGTGTTTGGCGGTGCCCTTGTGGAAATGATGAGGAGGGGAAATCACCGCAAAGGCGCAAAGTAAAGAAGAAAGATAAGATAAAAACAGGGTTAGGATAAAGATAAAGAGGGTTCACCGCAAAGGCGCAAAGGGTGCAAAGTAAAGAAGAAAGATAAGATAAAATAGGGTTAAGATAAAGATGAAGAGGGTTCACCGCAAAGGCGCAAAGAACGCAAAGTAAGAAAAAAATAGATAAAATAGGGTCAGTATAAAGAATGTTAAAGACCGGAAAATGTTTCTATTACAACAGATACTCTGAACTCTTGACTTTTCCTGTCCTGACTCTGCGCCTCTGCGAGAGATTCTCTTATTTTCCCGGTTTCTCATTCCTGCTTTGCGTCTTTGCGGTGAATCAAATTGAATTGTACCCGAATTGGTGGACACACCTATTACCAAAATATTTTTATTCATGGAGGGTGTGTTCATGTCCAAGAAAACAAGAAAGAAATATGATGCTTCCTTTAAACGGGAGGCGGTCCGCATAG
>Ga0209723_1006553_pt1 | contig 11152 bp, 7 predicted proteins | sample BiotimSIPDNA_2_FD_185750 | JGI IMG/M metagenome (GOLD analysis project Ga0209723, IMG submission 185750) | Anaerobic biogas reactor microbial communites from Washington, USA - Biogas_R2 time_0 SIP DNA (SPAdes) (version 2) | ecosystem: Engineered > Bioreactor > Anaerobic > Unclassified | place... | reverse complement strand
CAAGACTCCGCCGACCGAGCGTGGACATGTACGCCGAGATCTGTAAGGGCAACTGCATCTCTTCGGCCATCGTGGAGAAGTACGCACCGGAGATTTATGAGCGGATATATCCGTAGAAGCTGAAAGTTCAAAGCTGAAAGCTGAAAGGAAAAAAGGCTGATCCCATTCGCTTCGCTCAGGGACTTTGTCCCATTCACTTTGTTCAGGGACTTCGAAGCTGATCCCATTCGCTTCTCTCAGGGACTTTGTCCCATTCACTTTGTTCAGGGACTTCGAAGCTGATCCCATTCGCTTCTCTCAGGGACTTTGTCCCATTCGCTTTGTTCAGGGACTTCGTAGCTGAAAGTTCAAAGGTGAAAGCTGAAAGGAAAAAAGACTGATCCCATTAAGGTTTAATTGGCTCTCAAGACCAATAAACAAATGGGAGAGGGTTGGGTGAGGGTTTACGGTAGTTTTCGCACTGTTTAATAGCAATCTACCTGACTATGTTTCTGTTTCCCTTAGGCTTGGACGAATATCGGATATCTTTTTATGATTGGCATCCTTCGGGCATTCCAACCTGGCGTTCAGGTCAACCTCTGCATGGCATTGCTTACACTGAGCAATAATTTTATACCTTGGGTTAGCCATGATCTCTGTGCGAATTTTATCCAGTTCCTGGCGCTCGTTGTCTTCTAAGCCTTTTTTTATGCCTTCTTCCCAACCCATAGCGATGTCTTTGCGCTTGGTCTTAAGGGAATTCTCTTTCTCGATGGTGTAACGAAGCATTTGCAGGGCATACTCATCCTGCATGCCAAGCTCCTTGAGTAGTTCTGCGCGCTGTTTGTAGAGGTCTATCGATGGTTTTGGCGTTGCAAGCTGGCTGTTGACGTTTTCTAAAGCACGCTGCCAGTCTGCCCTGGCTTCGCTGGTCAATCCCAGCCCCTGGTACAATTTGCCACTTTCAAGCAGATATTCAAGCGTTTTGGCTGGGGGCGCACTATTAATTGCGGCACTGTAGTCTGCGATGGCTTGCAGGGGGTTCAGGCTGACATGGTACTTGGCACGGGTTTCGTAGCGCTCGTATAATGGTGTTTTTCGCAGGGATAGGATCAGGCCGAGAAAGAAAACAAAAGCGCCAAGCCCGATCGCACCCAATAAATATAACAAATCTTTACCGCCTAATTCAGGTTTGTACCGGAAAAACAGGAAGGCGCCGCCAAAAATCAGGGCAGAGGTAACCGTTGCACTGATGAAAATCAGAAGTCGCTGCCCTGCGGATAAGCCTGGCAGCAGTTTCTTACCACATTGCGCACACTTGGCTGCAGCTGGTGCGTTCTCGTGGTTGCATTTCAGGCAGTAAAGGATTTGTTTTTGCGCCATTTCCAGCTTTGGAGCTGGTGTTTGCGACAAAGGCGCCGAGTCTTCTTCTGGAGGCTTAATTGGCTGGGTGTTAACCTGGACAGAGGCAGGATTGGCCAAGACTGCTGGGGCAGCGGTGTAGTAATCTGTTCCAGGACCGCCACTGCGCTCTGAGGCAGGCACTTTGCGGACAGCCAAGCCGCGCAGGGTGGCCATAAATGCAATCATCAACATCACCACACCGATAATCAAAATAATCACGGATAGGATAGGTAATATCAATGAAATAGGGTCAGTGGTGTCAAGTGTCTTTGGCAATTTTTTTGTAATCGCCCAATAAGACCCAGCCAGGAACACAGCGCCCCACAGGTAGTAAGGCAAGATTAATTTCCAGCGTGCTTGATGGCAGGATCTGCACACTAACCAGCTTCTCTTTAAAGGAAGACCACAATTTGAACAGGTCGGTTTATCAGCCATTTCTCCTCCAAAGTGAGAGATTATGAAATTGTAAATAAATGAGTAATTGTTAAAATAATTATAGCATTATTGAAAAATCATAATTAGGTTTGTTCAACAAATGACTTCTGAATTGGAGTATTGAGGAGGGGTGCTGTACCAGGGCTATCAGTTGATATTACACCCTCCTCAACATCCCCCCACTTATTTTTTACTGTTTTTTTTGGTTTGAACAAGGGCAAGCGACTTAAATTGTTGGGTTCAATCCGCAACAATCTGGAACTAAGTATGTCCATTTACTTTACTATGCACGAATTGAACCGTGAGTCATGCAATCAAACAATCGTGCTCGTCATTAATTACTTACACTTTGTTTTTAGTAGTTATTTCTCTTTCCTGCGGCGCAGCCATTTTTCAACCTCAACCAGTGCATAAGCGGCCAGGCTGACCAGCCCAATCTCCAGCCAGCGCATGGCGGAAATGGGGGCAGAGCCAAAGATTCGGTTCATAAACGGGGCGTAGGTAAAGAGCAGCTGCGTCAGGACCATCGCTAGCGCGCCGTAAATCGCCCAGGGATTGGATAGGAAACCCAGTTGGAATGGTGAGCGAGCGCGCATTAAAGAGGTAGAGCAGCCCGACGAAAATCACCACGTTGACTGCCACCGTGCGGGCCTCTTCTAAAGGTGCGCCGCGCAGCAGCTGCAGCTCGAATAAGCCAAACGCACCTACCAAAATGACCACGCTGACCAAGATGACCCGCCAGATTAAGACCTTATTCAAGATTGGTTCTTTAGGGTCACGCGGTTTACGCAGCATCAGCCCCGGCTCTTTGGGCTCCAGGGAAAGCGAGGTTCCCAGCATGATGGCAGTGATCATGTTGATATACAAAATCTGGATCGGTAAGATGGGCAGCGTGACCCCGGCGATGATGGCTGCCAGCAGCACCAAGCCTTCGCCCAGGTTGGTGGGCAGCGCCCAAGAGATGAATTTGGTCAGGTTGTCATACACCCCACGCCCCTCTTCAATGGCTGCCTCAATTGACGCAAAGTTGTCATCCAAAAGCACCATATCAGCCGCCGCCTTGGAAACATCCGTGCCCGTGATACCCATGGCAATCCCGATATCCGCTTGTTTGAGAGCGGGGGCGTCGTTGATGCCGTCGCCGGTCATCGCCACCACATGCCCGAGCGATTGCAGGGCTTCCACCAGGCGGATTTTTTGCTCGGGTGCTACGCGGGCAAAGACATTGACCGATTGTACCTTTTCAATCAGTTCGCTGTCAGTCAGTTTTGCCAGCTCAGCACCGGTTATGACGCCTCCGCAGCCCTGGCCGAAAAGCCCGATCTGCTTGCCGATGGCCGCGGCCGTGAGGGCGTGGTCACCGGTTATCATTTTGACCGTGATGCCTGCCTGGTGGCAGGTGCGCACGGCCTCGATTGCCTCTGGGCGGGTGGGGTCAATCATGCCCTGCAAGCCTAAAAGGGTCAGGTTGTCCACATCCGCCATGGTTATTTGATCTGTGCCAGAAAGCTTTTTGCTTGCAAATGCCAGCACGCGCAAACCCCGGGAAGCCATATCATCCACAGCCTGCCGGAATGACTCGGCGTCGCAGCTGACAACCTCACCGCTGGCATCGAGCACGCCTGAACAGCGCTCCATCAAAACCTCGGCTGCCCCCTTAACATACAGCGTTCCATCCGCATGCAGGGTGGCCATGAATTGATTTTCAGAGTTAAACGGTAGCACATCCATCCGTGCTTGGTCGGCCGAATCTTGGTCACCCAAACCAGCCTTGCCCGCAGCGGTGAGCAGGGCAGCCTCGGTGGGATCGCCCTGTACCTTCCAAAGGCCATCAACCTGCTGCAGCTGGCTGTCATTGCAGAGTAAGCCTGCTAGGAGCGTTTGTTGAAGGGCTTGGTCTTGGCTGCCGGCGGGCTGGATTTCGCCTTCTGGCTGGTAGCCGATGCCGCTGAGGTGGTAGCGCTGGGAGAGGGTAAAGATTTCCTGCACGGTCATCTGGTTTTGGGTGAGGGTGCCGGTCTTATCGGAGCAAACCACGGTGGTGGAGCCAAGCGTTTCCACAGCGGGCAGTTTGCGAATGATGGCATTGCGCTTGACCATGCGTGACACGCCGATGGCCAGGGTGACGGTCATGGCTGCCGGCAGGCCTTCGGGGATGGCGCCAACTGCCAGGGCGATGGAAGCAAACAGGGTATCTACCAGGGGTTGACCGCGCAGCAAGCCAATCCCAAAGGTGAGCGCAGAGAGCACCAGGATAACGACCATCAACAGCCGGCTGAAGCGGGCCAGCTTGCGGGTCAGGGGGGTCTGCAGGTCGGCGGCGCTGGCGATCAGTTGCGAGATGCGCCCAACCTCTGTGCTGTTGCCGGTTGCCACAACCACGCCAGTAGCACTGCCATTGGTGACCAGGGTGGAAGCATAAGCCATATTTTTGCGCTCTGCTAAGACCAGGTCTTTCTCGAGGGTGGCACTGGCATCTTTTTCCACCGGCAGGGATTCACCCGTCAGCGCGGCTTCGGTGATTTGCAGGTCGCGCCCGCTCAGCAAGCGCAGGTCTGCTGGTACCTGCTCGCCAGGTTGGAGCTGGATGATATCCCCGGGCACCAGCTCTACGGCGTTGAGCCGCTGCCATTTGCCGCTGCGCAACACGGAAGCTTCGGCGATCATCGTGCGGGCTAAGGCTGCGATGGCCTGTTCGGCCTTGGATTCCTGGATATAGCCGACGATGCCGTTGATCAGCACCACGGCAAAGATCACTAGCGAATCGGTCACATCCTTCAAAACGGTCGTTAGCACGCTGGCAGCGATGAGAATGTAGGTGAGCGGGTCGTTGAATTGCAGCAAGAAGCGCAGCAGGGGGCTTTTACCCTTTTTCTCAGCAAGTTGGTTAGGCCCCATGCGCTCTTGCCTGCGTTTGACTTCGAAGATATCCAAGCCTTTAGATAGGTCTGTATCCAGCAGTTCGAGGACTTCTTTTGAGGGAAGATGATGCCAGTTTCTTCCTAGTAGTGTGTCCATTGCCTAATCCTTGTTACCTGTAGCTATTACTATTATAAAATGTAAATTAATCCTGGAGAGATTATCCTTAATTCTGGCTGAGATTCAACTGCCAGTATAGTGTTTGTATCAGGTTATAGACCTTTAAGCTGAATTTTAGGAATCACCTATGATGTAGTGCGAAGTGCCCGTGCACAGTGATGTAGTGCGAACTGACAGTTCGCACAACGTAGGCAAACCAAGTAATTTAGATTCATAAAAGAATTTGGGTTTCCAGTAGGTCAGTTATGTTTGCCCTACAACCTACCTGTCATTTCATGTTGCAAACTTGACAACAAACCCGCACCCTCACCTCAAATCCTGGGTGACACCACTTTGTCTCCCTCAGCGAGGGGGTGGAGGTTAACATTGGCTATAGACGGCTACTTGGACGAACTAGCACCCTCACGGGAGCAGGCAGTTCATCCGAGAATAATGTAGTGCGAACTAATACCCTGGCGAGTACAGGCAGTGCGCACTACAGAGGCTTTAAGTGTAGTTAATCTTAATAGTTGAATTTGTGTCAATAATGGGGCTGCCTGTGGCAGCCTAAAGAACTGACACCCTGTTGGGTTCGGGCAGTTCATCCAATATTCAATTACACCCCCCTCAAGCCTGCCCCCATAAGCTGTAGAAGGGGTAGATGCCTTGGTCGGCCATGGCGTCAAGCACTGCCGGGGTGAGCATGTCGGCAGTGTGGTAGTGCAGACCAAACCGCCGCTGGATCTCCTTGATGCTGCCCTCGGCAAGGGCCTTATCCAGCACCTGCTGAGTCTTCTCCTCGGTGTAAGTGACGCGCAGGGCACGGGCAAACTCGTTCAAAAAGGCTTGCCTGCGGGCAGGCTCAGCCGGTAGTTTGGTACGCATGTCTTTGTATTTCTCGTCATAAGCCGCACAAACCTGTTCGCTGTTCATTTCCGGGTAGCTGCCCTTAAAGACCACCATCTCGTAAGCCAGCTTTTTACGCGGTTTGGTGAGCCCCTTGGGGTAGCCGAGTGAGAGCAGCAGCATTGGGCAGGTCAGTTTAGGCAGGTTGTACATTTGTGCCACCTCGGGGATGGCGTCCAAGACAGTGCCAACATAGCAGCTGCCGATGCCATGCAACCAGGCGGCGCTCTCAACCGTCTGGGCAGCACAAACCAGGTCTTCCAGGGCAATCAGGAAATGGTCAATGCTCTTGTGGCATTCAAAAGGCGCATCATTGCTGCGGCTGTAGACCGCCAGCTTATGCCAGTCCAGCAGGAACACCAGGTCCACCGCAGCCTGGGCAATGAAATCTTGATCACCGCACAGCGCTGCCAGCTTTTGCTTGCGGGCGGGGGCTTGCTCCACCAAGATGGAATAAGGCTGCAGGTTCCCCCCTGTGGCGCTGTTGATGCTGGCTTTGAGAATCTCGTGCAGCAAGTCTGCGGGAATGGGCTGGTCGGTAAAGCTGCGCACGGACTGGCGCTGCTGCATCTTTGATAATGCCCATTGGGCTGATTCGGGTTGATGTTCCATACTAGCTCTCCTTTGACCGGAAATTTTCATGTGATCAAAATGATAAATTTATGCCTATTATTTAGAAAAGATCAATTGGTGAATAGTTATTCTCCCAATTGCAACCGTAATAGGGCAATCGATTCTTGACGTAACTTCACTTTAGCCCTGTCTTTTTGGCTGCCGCTCAGCAATTCTCCTAAGCCGTCCAGGATATGCCGATCCGATATTTTTTCCAATTGGGTAATGCAGCGGAGTAAGAATTCGTCAAATGACAGTCCGCTACGCGCTTCAACTATTTTTCGGTTGATTGGGTAACGCGCATTCAAGAAAAACCAGGTGTCATAAATATCACGGCTGGTATCATGCATTCGCTCAAGCATTGCAACCAGTTTGTGCGCTACCATATCTTCTAGAACCATGACCTGTATTGAAACACCCAGGTAGGTTTTGATTTCATAATTAGAGCCAAATTGCCTGCGATTTATTTCTACCTTAACATTTCTGGATCTATCGTCGTAGGAGAGTAAAAAGAATAAATTAAAGCGTTTTTTGTGCGCTTCTTTTACAAAACCATACTTCTTGACAATTTCACCAATACGGTCAAAAACGACATCTTCAACATCGGGGTCTAACAAATCAAAATCAAGGTCAACCGAAAAGCGATCGAGGCCGTAAAACATCAGGGCAGCCGTACCACCCTTAAACCCCAAAAAAGGTGCAATGCTGGTATCGGTGTAGATGTCCTTTAATATCTGGAAAAGCATGGTTTTGTGGGTGCTGATATCGATGGTCATGGTGATGTTTGGCTATCCTTATATAATTTTTCTGCTTTCTTCTCAAGTTGGCGGTTGGTGTAAATGGGCAAGATGCTGAAAAGCAATTCCCAGTTTACCGAGCGCAAATTATCAAAATAGGAGAGGGCGCCAACATAAAGCGTATCTAATAAGGCGCGCTCCAACACTGCCGAGGATGTCTCGTTGGTGTGTTCCACACCGAGCGGGGTGAGCAAAATCTTACGCTTGATTTTTCGATAGGTGTACACCTGCTTGTCAACGAGGAGTTGGCGCGTGGTATAAGAAGCTACGAAAATTGGCATGTAGAATTGAAATATGACCCCTTCTCGGGCTAATATCGTTTCAAAGCTGACATAGGCTGGGGTGATAATGCGGGTTGCCAACTCCAACTTGTTGTAATTTGCATCTTTGGCGTAGATGCCCCGGCGAAGGGGAATCAATTCACCTTGTTTTACATAGTAATTGATCCGTACCAATGTTTTGGGGGATAAGGATTCATGCCACAACAAGGCGATATCTTCAGTTGTGAAGACCGTCTTGTTGGAACGCAAAATAGCGGATAAATAATTGCCTTTACTAATATATAAACTGTTCATAAGGTTTAACCTTAACTCCAGTTAATATATTACAAAATTAATGGATATTTGTCAAGTGCAAGGCATTCCAAAGCAATACCAAACCTGGATGTATAACAACACCAAGAGGCGCTGACAAGTTTTCTTTTAGGATTTGGTCACTCTCAATACACGCGCAGCTGCTCAATGTTGGCGTTAATGCTATCGGCATTGCCTTCGCCCAGCATTAAAAACAGCTTATTGAAGGGCACACCCAGGAACTTATTTCGGTATTGCTTTCCTTTAATATAGCTTGCCAGGTCTTCCATGCGACCATGGTCTTGGGAGCAAAAGTCTGGGTCAAACTGTGCAAAAGCATCGGACTTGCCATCCCACTGGTTGACGGCCCCTGCGCGTACGCCATAACCCAACAAGCGGCTTTCATTCCACAGCCTGGGGAGCGCACCTTTCAACAAAGGGGTATCCACAACGAATGAGTCAATAGCGCACCACTTACCAGCCACCAACACATCCACATAGCTGTGTGAAACCTCTGCTGGGATCATCCAGTAGCGGCCGGCCGGGATAATGCCAAACATGATTTGCTTAGGCAAGGTGACGAAGTGCTGGTTGCACTGAAAGCCCACCGCCCGCAGCAGGCTGACCAGCAGGTGTCCCTTATTAACACAATGCCCATACCCGTAGGCCAGGGTGTAAGCATCGGGCGGGGTGTCGAAATACTTGCTAAAGCCAAAAAGCACGCGCTCGCGCACGTAGTTGTGCAACGCTACAGCCCGGCTGACCTCGTCTGTAATGCCAGCCACCACCTGGTTGGCGATTTGGTGTAAAGGATGGTTTGAATTCATGGAAATTCTCCTTTTAATAAAATTAGTATTGTATTTTAGCGGTGATGACCGGGGGCAATGTTAGTTGTTAAAAAGTGCAAAGTAAGCCGGCAAGTGTGTTTACTTAAGTATACAAAACCTGCCAACCCTGTCAACAGGCATGAAAGCAATTTTTATCATAATATTATTGTCTTATACGCAAACCAATAGTATAATTAAGCGGATTATGAACAAAATGAATATTATTGAAGTTTTAGAAAACAGCGAGAGTGAAAGCCCTTCAGACGACCCAGGTCAGTCTGCAAGAGCAGGGCTGCACCCTACGCGCCTGTACCCCCACCACCCAGGCTGTTAAGCTTGGGCAGGGGCTGCCGGCCGCGTATGCCCCTGCATAACTTTCACCCTACAACAACAACCTAACCTACCAAACCTGTCAGCATTTTTAAGCTGCAGTCAGCGATGGATTCCGATCCGGACACCGTTTGGTATCTTTATATGATTAACAACGAAAGGAGCTTGAGCGAGATGAGCAACACAAGAAAATTACCTCTCTGGCTAGCTAAGCTGGGCATGATTTTTGCCGTGCTTGGACCGGGTCTGATCACCGCCAGCGCGGATAACGACGCGCCGGGCATTGCTACCTATTCCATGGTGGGCTCCACCTATGGTTACAGCTTTTTATGGCTGATTATCGTTATCACCATCGGCGAAGTGGTCATTCAAGAGATGGCTGCGCGAATGGGCGTGGTGACCGGCAAGGGCACAGCGGACCTGATCCGCGAGCGTTTTGGTGTGAAGGTGACTACCTTTTCCATGTTCTGCCTGCTGCTGGCAAACCTGGGAACGACTATTGCCCAGTTTGCCGGCATCGCCGCTGCGGGGGAGCTTTTTGGGATCAGCCGCTACATTTCCGTGCCGATCGCTGCGCTTTTTATGAGCTTCCTAGTCTTGCGCGGTTCGTATAAGCGCGTGGAAAAGGTCTTGCTGCTGCTGTGCATGTCTGCTCTCAGCTACGTTGTGACAGTTTTTATCATCCAACCAGACTGGGGCGTGGTCTTGCGTGCTGCAGTTAACCCAACCTTTTCCTTTGAATCCGGCTACATCCTCGCAGTGTTGGCAGTGATCGGCACTACCATCACGCCCTGGGGCATCTTTTACATGCAGGCATCCGTGGCGGATAAGGACGTCAAAATGGAAGATTACCCACTAACGCGCACGGACGTGACCTTTGGGGCGGCTTGGGGCAATATCGTCTCGGCCTTCATCATCATCAGCACAGCTGCTACGCTCTACGTCGTCGGTATCAACGTGGACAGCGCCGAACAGGCAGCCATGGCCTTGGAGCCTTTAGCAGGCTCGGCTTCCAGCATCCTGTTTGCGATCGGGCTGCTGGGCGCTTCGCTTTTGGCAGTCTCGGTGTTGCCGCTCAGCACCACCTATGCCATCTGCGAGTCCTTCGGCTTTGAGCGCGGTCTGGACCACCATGTCAAGGCTGCCCCTGTTTTTTACGGCATTTTTGCCTTCATCGTTGCAGTGGCCGTGGCTGTGGTGCTCATCCCGGGCATCCCGCTCTTCCAGATCATGGTGCTGTCACAGTCAATGAACGCCATCTTGCTTCCGGTTTTGCTGGTGTTGGTGCTCAAACTCGCTAATGACCCACTGGTTATGGGCGATTGGCGCAATAAACGCTTTGGTAATGGCTTAGCTATCTCGCTAACGGTGTTGATTAGCCTGGTGACGCTGGTCTTACTGGCCAGTCCATTCATTGCTTAGCAATTCAAAACGCCTTCACCCAAGTAAGCGGTGAAGGCGTTTTGTATTTAATGAAAGGAAGCCTAGATATACAAATCGCGGCGGTTATAGGCCCAATAAGCCAGCGCGGTACACACCACCACGATCAGCCCGGTCAGGATCAGCGAGCTGTGGGGTATGGAGGCATGGCGATAGATATTTCCAGAGTCAAAATACTTAAAGGGGGTTAGCAACCGCAGGATGTCCAAGCGCTCATCCATATCCACCAGGATGGAGAAGATATAGGTGACCAGAATGATGCTGACGGCCGTAGAACCAGAGCGTTTGTAGTGCTTCATGGCGCAGCCTAATAGTAGCCCGATGGAAAGGAAAATCAGCTCGATCAGGAACATGGCCAGCATTTGCACGCGCAAGAAGTCGTAAAAAGCTTGGTCGGGTTGGTAGCTGCGTACAGCCACCAAGGATACGCCCCAGGTGATCAGCACGAAGGCAGCGCAGTGCGCCAGGGCGGCTAGGGCTTTGGCAGTGATGACCTGGCTGCGCGAGACGGGCAAAACCAGCGAAAACTCGACCGTGCGGTCGCGCTCTTCTTTAGAGATGAGCGTGCTGCCCCACATGGCCGCTGCCACCGCGCCCATCAGGGCAAAGTAGAGGAACATCAAGCCGTAGAAGCCGTTCAGGGTGGTCAGGTTGAAGGCTTGCATGTCCATGGCGTCCAAAACGGCCTGGGGCATGGCGTCTAAAACCTGCAGCATCTCGGGGTTATCGGCAAAGCCGGCAAATTTGGCCACGGCGATCACGATCAGCAGGGTCATCACCACCGACCAGATCAGCAGGCTCTTGAGGTTGGCACGTACTTCACGTAAAAAGA
>Ga0209723_1006545_pt1 | contig 11162 bp, 4 predicted proteins | sample BiotimSIPDNA_2_FD_185750 | JGI IMG/M metagenome (GOLD analysis project Ga0209723, IMG submission 185750) | Anaerobic biogas reactor microbial communites from Washington, USA - Biogas_R2 time_0 SIP DNA (SPAdes) (version 2) | ecosystem: Engineered > Bioreactor > Anaerobic > Unclassified | place... | reverse complement strand
GACCAAAAACAGGGCCGGGTCCGAGGTGCCGGCAATCGACGTACTCGGATCGCGGTCTATTGTTGCCCCGCCCTCAAACCCCTGATCCGCCAGCCAGACGTTGCCGCTTGAATCCGTAAACGGCTCATACGCACCGGCATTGATCCGGATCGTCTCAACGGCAGTTACACTTTCCGGGGCCGCCGCATTTGTCCCGGGGACATTTTGAGCGGATAACACAGCAGTGGGCTGGTCTTGAAACATAAGCTGGGCAAACTGATACAGACTGCGCCGCCACGATTGCCACTCGTGAGCGGTCTCGGGAGAAACATAGGAAACACCCTTGATGCCTGCGTTGTTCCATTCATCGGCAGCACCCTGAATACGAGACGCCCCCCCCTCGCGACCGCCAGAACTTATAAACACAAGCTTGACGTTCTTTTTGAAGGTGTCCATATCGGCGATTTCCGACGGGGTGATCGTACCGCCGCTGAACATGCCGATGTGCGAGAACTTGTCGGGGTTGGCAATCACGATCGAGCGGGTCTGCATACCGCCCATGGACAATCCCGCCATGGCCCGATGTGCCTGATCCGGAATAACACGGAAATTGGCTTCAATATAAGGAATCAATTCATCTATAAGGATCCGTTCGAATTGGCCGGCTACATTGAAACCGCCGGGAGCTCCGGCACCTCTGCGAGGCTGACCGGCGCCACCTGCGGGAGCACCGCCGAAGCCCTGCCCGGGTGCAGCCGGACGTGCCGGTGCAGCAGCGCCCTGTCCGGGAGCAGCGCCCGGTCCACCGGGAGCGGCAGCTGGCCGAGCCTGCCGGGGCCGTGCCACAGACCCATTATCCATAACGATGATAAACGGCCTGGCCTTGCCGGCGGCAATCAGGTTATCCATAATCAGATTAGTCTTGCCCTGATTGGGCCAACCGGTCTCATCTTCACCGCCGCCGTGCTGGAGATACAGCACAGGATAACGCTTTGTGGTATCCTTGTCATACTCCGGCGGGGTATAGACAAAACACCGACGCACACTATTGGCGGTGCTGGAAAAATACAGGTTCTCCCGTACCTGGCCGTGAGGAACATCTTTGAGAGCATAGAAATCCTGATCCTTGGCAGGTACTTCAATGCCGCTGCCCCACCGGCTGGCGCCGTAGAAAAACAAGCTTCCGGGATCCGGAACCTGAGCGCCATTGATCTCAAGCTGATAGTAATGGAACCCCTCGTCCTGAGGAGCGGAATCGCCGATCCAGGCGTCGTCAGCGCCCTTGGTCATCGGGTATTTTACGCCGCCGATATCCAGAAGAACGGTATGGGCCTGCGGCGCTTCAATGCGCGCCCGCACACGGCCTTCGGAGTTGACCTGCGGATACTGACGGCCCGGCTGATTGGTGGATGCCGGCACAAAATCTTCCACCGCCGCACGCAGTTCTGCCGTAACGAAACAGACAATGCCCGTCAATACGGCGACTGACAAAATGCTTCTAAGCTTGTTCATGTGACTGCCTCCTAAAAATATTAATGTTGGTTAATAATACACATACCGTTAACTCTAATGAACTCGATTGTTTAATCCTGAAACAACAGCAGTGCAATTGGAATAAGCAATCGATACATTTGCCTATCTCCTAGAAAATAATATGTCCATTTTCTTGTTCAAACGATCCCATTCGTACGGCGTGTTTTCTCTTCTTACAGAGCAGATTGTACACCGCTCGGTGGATAGTTTATTACGGTTTTCCACGCCAGCTCCTGCAAAGTACGGTTAAACGCTTCGTTGTTCCATTCCGGATTGTTTTTCAGAACCCCGGGGATCGGCTGACCAACCGGACTGCGGCCATAGATCACTGCATAATGCAGGTACGCATTCAATGCTTGCAATGGCGCGGTCGGATGCCCAATAATATCCGCAAACAATTCGCCCTGCCTGTTCAAACCCGGTATTTCCTTGTTGTATATCATTGTTCGCAGGGCATCAAGTGCCTGTGAGGTAGGCACAAGAAAGACAACCTGTCTGCCGTACTGTTCGTTAATCTTGGCGGCATGTTCTTCGCCGGCCTTGACATTCTTGACGTTAAGCGTTTGGAGCTGTTCCGGGGTCTTCTCCCTGTTGGGCGCGCTGCCGAGCGCCGCAAAACTGAAATCCTGATTATCAATATCCGGCCCGCCCCATGAAATTTGCACGACAAACTTCATATTCGGATTGTTCTCCAGCCCGAGCTTGACAAAATTGTCAATGCCTTCGTCTGGAAACTGAATCGGCGACAGGGTCAACACATCCGCATTGCCTTGTTCCAATGCCCTGCGCGCCTGATTTTGACCGCCTTCATGCTGCCAGTGCTGGAGGGTGCGTGAGACGCCAAGGCTCTGAACGCCCAGTTGTGTATGTCCTTGGATTCCGGACGCTGAAGCCAATTCCGTCAGGATACCCGGAACATACCAATGCAAACTATGCCCGGCGGTAAAGATACGCAATCCGGCGGGGACAGCCGCTGAAGTAGAGCTTGCGTTCGTGTCCGAGAACAGAAGCTGGGCAAACTGATACAGACTGCGCCGCCACGATTGCCACTCGTGAGCGGTCTCGGGAGAAACATAGGAAACACCCTTGATGCCTGCGTTGTTCCATTCATCGGCAGCACCCTGAATACGGGACGCACCGCCTTCGCGACCGCCAAAACTCATAAATACAAGCTTAACATTCTTTTTGAAGCTGTCCATATCGGCGATTTCCGACGGGGAGATTGTGCCGCCGCTGAACATACCGATGTGCGAGAACTTGTCAGGGTTGGCAATCACAATCGAGCGGGTCTGCATACCGCCCATGGACAATCCCGCCATGGCCCGATGTGCCTGATCCGGAATGACGCGGAAATTGGCTTCAACATAAGGGATCAAGTCGTCAATGAGGATCCGCTCGAATTGGCCGCCCATGCCGAAGCCCCCCCTCATGCCTCCGGCAGCTCTGGGGGGCTGATTCGCGCCGCCTGCAGGAGCACCGCCGAAGCCCGGCCCAGGTGCAGCCGGACGTGCCGGTGCAGCAGCACCTTGTCCGGGAGCAGCGGCCGGCCGAGCAGGACCACGACCCCCTCCGCCGAAACTGATTGCGCCGTTCTCCATGACGATGATAAACGGCTTGGCCTTGCCTGCCGCGATCAGGTTATCCATGATCAGGTTGGTGCGTCCCTGGTTGCCCCAGCCGGTTTCATCTTCACCCATACCGTGCTGGAGATACAGCACGGGATAACGTCTGGAGATGTCTTTGTCGTATTCCGGCGGGGTATAAATGAATATACGTCGAACACTGTTGGTCGTCTTGGAGAAATAGTGAATCTCGCGAAGCTCGCCGTGAGGGACATTTTTGAGGGCGTAGATGTCTTGATCTTTGGCCGGGATCTCAACACCGCTGCCCCACCGGCTGGCGCCGTAGAACGCCAAACTCCCCGGATCCGGAACCTGGGCGCCATCGACCTCAAGCTGATAGTAGTGGAACCCCTCATCCTGAGGCGCTGAATCGCCGATCCAAGCGCCGTCTTCGCCCTTGGTCATGGGGTATTTAACAGCCCCAATATCCAGCAGAACGCTATCGGCATCGGGGGCCACGAGACGTGCCCGCACGCGCCCTTCTGAGTTGACCTGGGGATACTGACGCCCAGGCTGATTGGTGGACGCCGGAACAAAATCCTCCACTCCGGCAGCCCAACCTGTCTGAACGAAACAGACCCCAAGAGCCACCACTGCCGCCAAGACAAAAACACTTTTTCTGTTCATGATACAGCCTCCCTAAATAATAGTAGTTAGTATTGACGATTTTCAACCAACGTATTTCATAGGACTACAGACTTAATCAATCTTGTGTTTCGACAGATAATACGAACCATCCGGCACCGGCACGCCGAAATCCGGTGTGCCGTCCCTGTTCCAATTCACGACCTGGGCACGGGTGTGACGGTCGGGATTGGCCAGGCTGTCGCCTCTGATTTCTTTAAAGTTACGGGCATGGTACACCATTATCACCGTTTTGCCGTCGGGTGTGGTGGTGAAGGAATTGTGCCCGGGGCCATACTGACTCGTGGCATCACTGCTCTTGAACACCGGCTCTGTGGACTTGGACCAGGACTGAGGATCAAGCAAATCCGCATCGGCATTGGCCGTCAGCAGCCCTATGCAGTAATTGGCATCGGTCGCACTGGCCGAATAAGCGATAAAGACTTTGTTGTTTCTGACCATCACTGCCGGCGCTTCATTGACCCAATACACCTGCTGTTCCCAGGGGTATTCCGGACGCGACAGGATGACCTGTTTATCCTCAAGTTCCGTCGGTGATTTCATCTTGGCGATCATGATGTGCGTTCCTTGTTTGCCAGGCTCGACTTGGCACCAGACAAAATACCGCTGTTCCTTGTGCTCAAAGATCGTCGCATCCAGCGAGAACGTATCCCATTGGGTCATAATTCGCCCGGCCACTTCCCATTTGTCATTCAACGGATCGTTTCCGGTGCATACCAGCGCATGCGGACGAATGGAATCCCAGGCCTTACCGCCTTCGCCGGCCGAGATATAGACATACCATTTCCCCTCGATAAAGTGAATTTCAGGCGCCCAAATCGGTCCGCCCATCAACCCGCCGGACGGCCGCGTCCAGACCACTTTGGCCTCTGCCGTCGCCAATCCGCCGATGGTGCGTGCTCGGCGCAGTTCAACACGATCATACGCCGGAACCGTCGCGGCCATATAGTAATAGCCGTCGTCGTGGAGGAACACATGCGGATCCGCCCGCTGCGGCACAATGGGATTGGTCCAGTCCGGAGACAGTTCCTTTGCTCCTTCAGGAGGCACACTGATCCCTTCAGTCGTCTGGGTGACCGGCTTCATCGTCCCATCGGGGTTATAGTAAAGGTATTCGACACATACACTGCGCCGGCCGGTTGCACCGGCAAGGCCATTCAAGGTCAGCGTGGCATTGTGATAGAACAAATACCACTGCCCTTTGAACTCGACAATGCCGGGATGGATCGTGAAACTGTTCTTGGCTTTTCCCGTCAGCTCTCCCTGATAGGACCACGGCCCGGTAATCTTCGGTGCCGTCGCATAGCGGATATCCTCCGAACCGCTCGACATCCCTGGATATGTGAGGTAATAGACATCGCCGCGTTTGTGAAGCCACGGCCCCTCAACATACCGCTCAAGCCGGATCTGCTGGATTTCGCCGTCCATCTCAATCATATTCGGTTTGAGCTTGACAAAAAAGCACGTGCCGTTGCCCCACGCCATATAGGGCGTCCCATCGTCATCGACTAAGACGGTAGGATCGATATCATTCCATCCCCTGCCGCCGGGAGTCGTCGAGTCAATCACAAGAGCCGAGCCGCGGGCATCAACAAACGGACCGGTGGGGCTGTCGGAAACCGCCACACCGATGGCCTTGCCAACATGGGGAGGTCCGTGCTGAACGGTGGTGAAAAAGTAGAATTTCCCGTCCTTTGCGACAACCTGAGAAGCCCAGGCATCCGAAACCCCCCACTTGAAATCCGTCGGCTTCAACACCGAACCGTGAGCCGTCCAGGTCTGCATGTCCTGAGTGGAGTAGCAGAGCCATTCGGTGATATTGTACAATTGATCGCCCCTGGCTTCGTCATGTCCCACGTAAACATAAAGCGTATCCCCGACCACCAACGGCGCAGGGTCTGCCGTAAACGCATCGCGAAATATGGGATTGCCTTCCAGCCTGAATTGCCTGGGTGCCGCAGCGAAAGAAATTGCCGTAATCGAAAAGGCCAATACGCTCGCGAACCATTTGTGAGTCTTCATATTCTTACACTCTGTACATTGTTGTTATTGGGGATTATAAACCAATACCGCCCCGCCGCCGGATACAAGCGACAGAGAAAGACTGCCATCCTCTTTGACCGTGACCTTTCGCAGCCCCGCCGAACGATCCTCCTTGTCATAATAGTGATCAAGCGTTTTATCTTTCAACCAGGGAAGCGAAAGCGTCAAATCCCGGCTCTCTCTGTCGGCGTGAGTCGCGGCAATATACCAACGATCCCCGCTGCGGCGGGCCAGCACCGCATACTTGCCCGGATAGCCGTCGATAAAGCGAATTTCGTCCCAAACCGCCGGCACCGCCTTGAGGAAGTCGATGACGTAATCCGGCTGTTCCTGTAGATTGTTCGGCGTAACGCCGAAATGCTGGAGCGGCGATTGGAACAGCACCGCTGTTGCCAGTTGAAACACATCGGTGGTGGTGCGTTGAGAACCTCTTCGCTGATCGCGCGAAAGCACCTTGTTAAGAAGCACCGGGCCGTAGTCCATCGCGGCGACCGTATTGCGTATTAACGGAAAGACCGTGCTGTTAAACGCCTCGTTGTTGGCAAACCCCTGCGAGAAGATAAGGTTTTCCGACGCGGTGACGGCCTCACTGGTCATAAAATTGGGATAGAGGCGTTCCCATCCGCGGGGCAGCGTGCAGCCGTGAAAGATCAGCATCAGCCCGTAAAGATTGGCGTCGTGAAGAATGTCTTCGTAGTACTGCATCGTCATCTGTTTATCGCCGCCGAAAAAGTCAACTTTCATCCCCTTGACGCCGATGGATTGGAGCCATGCAAACTCCTTATGGCGTTCCGGCGTGATGTGCAAACGGTTGCGCGGCGTCTGCGGGGCGTCATTCCAGTATCCGTTGGAGTTGTACCAAAGAATGACGCCAACATTTTTTGAACGGGCGTATTCAACCATTTCCGGCATCCTGTTACGACCGATCCGTCCTTCTTCATCCCATAATGCATCGATCAGGATATACTCATAGCCCAACTCGGAAGCAAGATCGATGAAGGCACGCTGATCCCGCACATTCATGCTCGCGTCCTGCCAAACCAGCCAACTCCAGGTCGAGCGCCCCGGTTTATACTCAATCGAAGGCTCATAGAGCGGTTTGACAACATCGGTGGCCACCGTGGTTTCGACGATGGGAGCAAGCGTTTGGCCAACCGTTATGGTACGCCACGGCGTCATAAGCGGCAGTGCGGCCGATACCGAGGCCTCACCAAGCCCGGCATTCTCCGCTTGTTCGGGAAAGGCAATCGTGTACAGACCTTCGGGAGTGGGATTGCCCAACCGCGAACCGGCATAGCGTCCCGTCACGCCCGTCTCGGAGATAAGCGCCCATCCGTCGCTTCCCAAACGAAACAGCGCCGGAAATGTGAACCCCAGACCGGGACGAGATCGTGTCCCGACGGGCACATCGATCATATAGCCTTCCTCATAACTGGGCTTTGTGCCCATAAATCCGCCGCCCCACGCTACCTGCTGAGTCACAAAGGCGGTTGCCGACCGGGGAAACTTAAACCCCGTTCGCTCACGCTCAATGGTAATACGGCGTTTATTCGGAGACGAAATACGATATGCAAACGCCGCGTCGCGGTTGCTGACGCGAAAAATGACTTCGAGTATATCGTTCTGCTCATTCGCCAAACGTACCGTCAACTCGTTGGCCGTGTAGTGAACGTCGCGGGTCTTGCCGTGCGGCAGAGTATAACGTTCGTCAATCGCCGCAGTCTGCGTGCCGGTAATTTTAAGCCCTGATGCGAAGCTGCCAATACTTGTCTCCAAGCCAAGAGGCGAAGCCTCAAGCACAGGTATATCCTTGCAGAACACTTCGTAAAAGAGATGTCCTGAGTCGAGATTAAATTTAACGGTTATAGAGCCGTCAGGACTTTTAACCTCTTGGGCATAAAGGGAAAACGAAAACAACAGCGTGACAACTGTTCCAACAACCAGAAACGGACCGCTCAGTGCCAGGCGGGGAGACAACGACACTTTCATTCTTTCATATCCTTAATTCGGGTTTACATTCAGATTTCTTTTGGACATTCTCCGTCGCACTACATCGATTAACGAACCGTCCGGCTCATTTATTGCCGCAAATTACGGATCCACTCGAACATGCGGCCCAACGGTGGCGCCATAGGTAATCGCTGGGGCGAACAACCCGCCGCTGGTGCTGCGCGTGGTGTAAGCCAATTGTTCGGGACGATGAATCACATGGCCGATCTGCGTCCAATTCACCAGGTCTTTACTGTGAAAAATCGGAAGGCCCCGGGGAAACCGCACAAAACTCCAATACCCCCGCCAACTTTCCTTTACCTGTCCTTACCATAATCAATCTCCGTTTTTTGAGGTTGTCTCGATGACGCTTTAAACGGCTACAAAATAAGCACTTACGCAAGACTCACACAAACCCGCGGTGTTTGTGACACAAAAATTAGTATTTTGAGGTCTCAAAACCGTCGTTTTTGTGAAATTGTACTCCAAACAACGTTATCAGCCAACAATGACATTTTTACGTAATTATGTGTAAATGTACCACCGGCGAAATGATTTTGCAACCATTTCGCCGGCAGGATTGATATTTCCTGTATCTATTTTAAACGCCAGCAAATGCACATTCAGCTTTGTGCGGCAGGCTCGTCGCGGCCTTACTGGTCGGATTCATCCAGCCAGTTTTTGGCAAATTCAGCGAATTCGTAGAGATTGATCAGACAGTTGCCGTTTAAGTCCAGGCCGCAGTCGTCCTCAAGCCAATAGCCGACAAATTCCCACAGATCGTCCTCATCGACATGATTGTCGCCGTTCATATCTCCGTAAAGAAGTTCGCCAAGAACTGCAATCTCGTCAATCGCCATATCGCCGCGCGGATCGCCGGCGGCCACCGCACGAAAACGAACCCGAAGCGGACCGCTAAAGCCTGTCAGATCCACAAAGGCCTGCGTATAGGGCTGTCCGCTGGAGGTATGTTGTTCGCCGCTGAGGCTCCACACCCCATCATGCCACGCCCCGTCATACACATCGACTGCCAGTGTCCCGGTACCGGTGCCGTGCATGTGGTAATAAAATGTCAGAACACGCCCGAAACCGGCGATCACAGGACTTTCCAGGATGGCCGTGTTGCCGGCGGTGTTAGCGCCGCCCGGAGACGTCTCAAGGTACACATACCACGTACTGCCGTTGGCCCCGCCGGACGGCCCGGTGTTGGGGGTCGTCGTGCCCCCGGAGTAGCGTGTCCAGTCATGGGAATCGCCGCCGGTGATGTTCACCCACTCGCCGAAACCACTTTCAAAATCGGCTCCGCTGAGTTGCACGAACGTTTCGTCATGCGGTATGGTCTGGACTTCATTACTGAATGCACTTTCGAGTAAGTCGAAATCAACCGCAGTAACAACGTAGCGGTAAAGCTGTAAATTAGCGACCGTGTCATCAGTGAATTCCGGACTGCTTAACAACAAATCGTTCAGGAGGACATAATCGCCGTCCGGCATTGTTGACCGATAGACATGATAGCCGGCTAAGTCCCCTTCGCTATTGGGGTTCCAATAAAGAATGACCACGCCGTCCCCGGCGGTTGCCGTAAGACCGGAAGGTGCCGAAGGAGGAACCGCCACTGTAGCGCCTTGAACTGGCGTCGAGTCGGCGCTTTCGCCGCCGGGCGTGTTGGCGCTGACGACATAATAATACGTCACATTCCCGAATAAATCTGTGTCGCTAAAGCTCGTTGCCTCAATCTCAGGTGCGATGACAGTATAGGGGCCGCCGATGCTCGGTGAACGTTTAACATTGTAACTGATCCCGTCAACCACGCCATTCCAGACCAGGTCAATCTGGCCGTCCAGTGTGGTAGTGGCCTTCAGTCCCGTTGGGGGAATCGAATAATCCCGGGTAAATTGCCACCAGTTGACGTTGAACAGATAACCACTTCCGCCGGTAAACTTCAGGTAAAGGTCATGTATTCCGGTCGCGCCGCTGACCGGACAGGAGACGGTCGTCCATGTCTGCCAGCCCCCGGTATTGGTTATCGTGCAGGTTCCGATCTGCGGGCCGGTCAAACTGTCCAGATGCAGCTCAATGTTGCCGCCGCTGGTATTCGACGCCACTCGGGCATTGAAGAATGCAGCGCCGGAATCAAAATCGACGAGACGAAAAACAAGATAATCTCCGTTTTCGATAAACCCGACGTTTTGGCCGCCTTCACTGCAAGACTCGGTCTGAGTACCTGACTGCATATTATAGGCTTCGGCTTCGATCTGAGAATAGGCCGAGATCGGCTCAGGGACTCCCGAAATTCCCGCTGCATCCGCCATTTGAAGGAAGTTCCACATCGCGGGTCGCCACACTTGATCAGCCCAATGCCCCCCTTCCGGGACTTCCCACCAATAATGCTCAATCCCATTGTTTGTACAGAAGTTGTGACAGTTCACATTCGCCGCGACAATGTTCTCATAATCCCACTGACCCCAGGAAATAAACAATGTCTTTAGTTTTTGCTTGGCCTCAGCGCCGCCGTTGGGGAATAACGTGTTATCCCCCGCTTTATTGGGAGCCGCAGCCGTAGGGCTGAGATGGTGAAAGGTGTCCAGATTGGCACAGCCGACATTGAACGTATATCCGCCGCCCCAGGAATAGCCGTAAAGCCCGCGATGATCGGCGTCCGCATACGTAGAGTAATTCGCATCTACGAACGGAATCGCGTCATTGATCGTCATTCCGGCGACGTTACTGCCGTACTCACCATCGAATTGATCGTCCAGCGCCACAATGATTAGGGGCTGAATCTTCCCTTCGCCAATCAGATTGTCGCAAACGATATTGGCGTAAATGCACCAATCCGCAAAAGTAGCGTCCGCTCCGACGCCAATACCCTGATAGCAGTAAATGACGGCGTACTTTTTATTCGGGTTATATCCGGGCGGGGTGTAAACGTGCATGTTCAAATTGCGCCCCGCCACGGACGAATAATAGCTGACATTCCAATGAACCGTCCCTGCAGGGTATCGGCCCGGCTGGTCATACCCTGTCGGCGGAGCTTCCGGAAGAGCTGCCATTACACCTTCCGACAGCAGCACAAGTCCCGCCAAGGCCAAAACAATCAATCGCTTCATTCTCCTCTGAAACATAATGACCTCTCTTTCTAATTTACTCATTTATCATCCAATTTTTGGCAAATACGGCGAATTCGTTCAGATTAATCAGGCAGTTGCCGTTTAAGTCCAGAGCGCAGTCGTCCTCAAGCCAATAGCCGACAAATTCCCACAGATCGTCCTCATCGACATGATTGTCGCCGTTCATATCTCCGTAAAGAAGTTCGCCAAGAACTGCAATCTCGTCAATCGCCATATCGCC
>Ga0209723_1006542_pt1 | contig 11166 bp, 7 predicted proteins | sample BiotimSIPDNA_2_FD_185750 | JGI IMG/M metagenome (GOLD analysis project Ga0209723, IMG submission 185750) | Anaerobic biogas reactor microbial communites from Washington, USA - Biogas_R2 time_0 SIP DNA (SPAdes) (version 2) | ecosystem: Engineered > Bioreactor > Anaerobic > Unclassified | place... | reverse complement strand
GCCGTTTTTGGAGTCATTTTCGGTGGCGACGACGCGTGAGCCGGTGAAGCCGTTCCAGTCGAAGGAGCTGTTGAGGAGCGACTCGGTGACGTCGAAGTTCGGGTTGTAATCGGTCCACTGGCGCTGGCCCTGGGTGCCGGCGGCGATGGCGTTGGTGCCCTGGGCGTATTCGACGTCGGCGGTGAAGCCGTATTTCTTGCCGTAGGCGGCGTCAGCCAGTTTGGGATTGCCGATCATGAGATCGCGGACAATGGTGGTCATCTTGATGCAGGTTTCGATGAGCTCGTCGTCGGACAGGCCGTTGCGGCGTTGTGCGGGCTTGTTGGTCATGGCCATTTTGAACTGCTTGAGGAATTCGACGCCTTTGGCGACTTCCTCGTGGTCGTAGAATTTCGACTGCATGCGGCCGGTGAGGATGCTCATATCGACGGACACCGTGCCCATGCCGAGGTAGTTCATCATGGTGTTGCGGCGGACATCGGAGCCGATGATGCCCATGGAAACGCCACCAACGGACAGGTAATTCTTGCCGCGCATGTAGGCGACGGCGGCGGCGCAGCGCGAGAAGCGCAGGAGTTTGCCGGCGACAAAATCAGAGAGCGGGCCGTCTTCGTCTTCGAGGTCGGGCGAGTAGACGCAGAAGATGGGGCGTTTCTTTTCATCCATGGCGGCGGTGAAGGCTTTGAGCCAGACGGCGCCGGGGCGGTCGGTCTGGTTGAGGCCGTAGGCGCACTGCTGCCATTCGCTGGAGCCGACGCCCATCATGGCGCCCATGAGCTCATCGGAGTAGGACCAGCTGCGGCCGATCCAGATATTGGCGCTGACGCCCTGGGTGGCGTAGTAGGCCTGGGCGCGCGCGGCACTGCGGGCGCCGTAGACGATTTCGGGGGCGACGACCACGCGGATGGGCTTGCCGTCGGGCTGGAAGACATTGTTGGTGAGCAGGTCATAGACCTTCTCGACCATGCCCCAAGTCTTGACAGTGTTGTCTTCGTAGGCGCCGCGGCGGCCGTCGGAGACGGGCGTCAGAGCGATGGTCGGGATTTGGCCGATGATGGTCTGGTCGGCGTCCTGGAAGGAACGGATGCTTTTGGCCAGGGCGCTGAAGTTCGGGCGGTCACTGCTGCGTGCCATGTCTTTTACCTCCAAATGAGTTGATGGGTGAATACGGGATGACCTATGCGGACCGGAACGACAATACAGTTTTAACCATAGTGTCTTTTGTACTTAAGACAATGAACAAATGGGGAAAAAACATCAGCGAAGTATTCAAAAAAAGGAGAAGAGTTATAGGCCGAGAACAACGACCGCCAATGGATACTTTGCCAGCGGGTTGCATAGTCAATCCTGACATCTTTAACCAAGGTTTTTGTAATACTGGCTTTAACAACCGGTACAACCAAATCGAGCGGGCCATTAGCCCCAAGAATCCGGCAACGGTTCCGATAGGTTTGCTTATGGTAGCTATCGAACTGCTCAATAATAACTTTGTCGGCTCGTGAAATTGCCGAGAAATAACTTACCGGTCCAAGATAAGCCGTTGTTATAAGAATTGATTGCATAGTAAAAACAGTAAATGTTTATCGTTGCAAAAATAAAAAAGGGCACCGAAGTACCCTGATTTTATTTTACGGTTTTGAATATCCGGTTAACCCTTATTTTTGAAGGGAATTTTTTGTCCTTATCGAGCGACATCCAAATTAGCGATGCCTTTCCAACGACATGATCGATGGGGACAAAACCCCAATAGCGCGAGTCGGCCGATTTATGGCGATTATCTCCCATCATCCAATAATAATCGAGCTTAAATGTATAGCTGGTAGCGACCTGTCCGTTGATATAGATTTGTCCGTTACGAACTGTCAAATCGTTTTGCTCATACACATCGATAATTCGCTCGTAAATAGGTAAATTCGTTAAGCTCAACTCAACAGAGGTTCCCTTCTTTGGAATTTCAAGTGGCCCGAAATTATCGACATTCCAAGTAAAATTTGCACTATGCGGGAAAATTGATGGATCGTAAGTACCCTTAGGTGCAATATATTTCTCAACCGAGGTTACATTCTTAAGGGCCTTAATTTCTGCAAGTTGCTTTTGTGTTAATGGGAACATATATTTCCCGCCCGAGAACATTTCGCGGTCATCATTTGCAATTTTCAGTTTATCAAGCACCTTTTGGTTAAAGAGAGATCCATCGGTGGTAACAATATAGTTGTATTGTTTACCAGGGTGTTCTTTCTGCTTTTTGCCATTTATAAAAACATCGCCATCGATAATTTCAAGTTTATCGCCGGGTATACCAATGCAACGTTTAATATAGTTTTCCTTTTTGTCGACCGGGCGACTCACAATCTTTCCAAAATTCCTTTCGTCGCTTATAACCCTGTTTCGTCCGTACATACGGCAAAGTTCGTAATAGTTTTGGCTAGGAAAATTCAATGCCACAGTATCACCCTCTGGAAAATTAAACACGACAACATCGTCATTTTTTATTTTACTAAGACCTCCCAATCGATTATATGGCTTTTTTATCCATTCCACGTATGAATTTACTTTATAATTAGTAAGCGGCATCGATTGATGTACAAAAGGGAACGACAATGGTGTGTTTGGCATTTTAGGACCATAAGCTACTTTACTAACGAAAAGATAATCGCCGACCATCATCGATTTTTCCATAGAAGACGTAGGGATTACATATGCTTCGAAGAAAAACAACCTGATAAAAGAAGCTGCAATCACCGCAAAAATTATTGCATCGATCCATTCTACGGTCTTGGTTTGTTTCCCGTTAGGTGGATTCTTCTTTTTCCAGAAAGCCCAATGGACTTTTTTCGACACATAGATATCGAAAATTATTGCCAAGCCAAGCAGAAACCAATAGTTTCCGAGCCATATAACCCACAGAAGATATAAAAGCCCCCAAAAGGAGAATTTCACCCATTTATTGCTCAGTATTTTTTTCATCTCAATTAATATTAAATTCTTTTGAATATTTGATAGTGCCAAAAACAATCGGCATTGCCATATAATGAATGGTTTGTATATAGTTTAACTCTTGGCTCGTTTAGTTTTGGCCACTTACTCGTCAAATTTCAATAAATCATTCATCGAGTAAATACCGGTTTTTCCGGGAAGGAATTCAGCTGCCAACACTGCCCCCAATGCAAAACCTTTTCGGTTACGTGCACTGTGCACAATTTCAATATAGTCGTCATCTGAATCGTAACAAACATTATGGATGCCCGGCACATCGCCCTCACGAATAGACACTATGCCCAACAGTTTTTCATCGTCGGTTTGCTCGTTAATCCAGCCATCGTAAGCACCGCGTTGAGCTATAACATCTTCGGCCAACGTTATGGCTGTACCACTAGGAGAATCGACTTTTCGGGTGTGGTGCACTTCGGTAATTGTTGCTTTGTATTGAGTAAAATCTTTCATTAAGCGAGCAAGGGTTTTGTTCACCTGGAAGAAAAGGTTTACGCCCAAACTAAAATTTGATGCCCAAAAGAACGCGCCATTCAACTCTAAACATTTGTTTATCACACTATCCCAATTTTCAAGCCAACCGGTGTTACCAGAAACAACTGGAACTCCGCTTTCAAAACAAGTATTAAATATTTCTACCGATGATTCTGGATTAGTAAATACAATAACCACATCGGCTTTTTTAAGATTCTCGGTCGTAAAATCTTCAAAATTATCGATATCGATAATTAATACTATTTCATTTCCCCGGGTCACAGCAATTTCTTCAATCTGATGCCCCATTTGCCCGTATCCTACAAGTGCGATTTTCATTTGTTCAATTCTTTTAACTGTTTATGTCTAGCGCTATATTTCTATATATAAATTTGTTATCTATTGCATCTAATTTTTCGTCTTCTACGTTTGAAAAAGCTGATAACTGCAACAAAGATAACAGAATCATTTATTTAGTTCTAATTAGTTTTGCCATCTTACATTATTCCAACAAAACTTATTTTCATTTGAATTGTGGGTGTAATCTTGCCATTGAATTTCCTTTTGATGAATTGGTAGCAACAAAACAGAAGACATTACAGAATAAAAGTGTTAAAAAAAGCAAACAATAATAACATAATAGTAAAATTTGAAGCATTTTCAGTATACAGGCAAATAGGATAACGCAAAAAACCGTATCTTTTCATTTCTTTGAAAATTACGGTAAAGTAGATTAAGAACCTGAGATAATATAAAAAGTATAAATCATTTATATTAAAGTTTAGCCAATTATTCGGTAATAATTATGGACGATAAATCCCATATTTCTGATGACAGTACAAAAAAGCAGCTTTTAGAAGAAAACCTCCGTCTGAAGCATCTGCTACAACAATACAACATTGATTATAAGAAACAAGAAACAAGAGTTTCTCTCGATAGTGATATTTTTCAAAAAGCGCGGTCGGCATCCAAACTCGCTTATTGGTACTATCATTTAGAAAATGGCAAACTTGATTGCACAATTGAAGCATACAAAATACTTGAACTAAACCATCTGGAAAAAATTAACGGGGAAAAAGTCTTGCAAAGTATCCACCCCGAGAGCCTTGAAGGCTTTGTGACAGAAATGAAACAAAAGCTTGAAAAAGAAAACCAATTCGACATAAGCACCCGATTTGTTGTAACAGATGGCAGTGTTAAATTTCTCAGTTTTAAAGTAATAGTTGAACGGGATGAACAAAACAAACCAATTACAATTTCAGGCACAGTAGCCGATATAACCGAAGACTATTTTACTTTTAACAACCTAAAAAACAATGAAAAACTATTCAGAAGTTTGTTCATCAACCTTACCGATATTTTTATCATTCTGGAAGTTGTAAAAGACAGCGACGGCAACATTACCGATTATATTTACAAAGACGTTAATCCCTCCTACGAAATGAAAGTAGGGAAAACAAAAGCGGAAGTTATACAGAAAAAACTATCAAACCAGTCGGCTCTTTTTCAACAATTAAGCCCACTATTGCAACTCTCGGTTATTGCCGGACAGCCACAGCAAGATCGGCTTTATATTCAACAACTTGACAGTTTCTTCGACATTCTCATTTACTCTCCTTCGGAAAACAACCTAGCCACAATTTGGAGAGATGTTACCCTAATGGTCGAAGCAGAAAGCTCGCTACGGGAAAGCGAAGAAAAATACCGGCAAATTTTTTCTATCGGAAGCGATGCATTGTTTATGTTCGATTTTCTGTCGGGAAGGATTATTGATGTGAACCCGACAGGCTCTTCGCTCTTCGGCTATTCAAAATTTTCCTTACAGAAAATGCTCTTCACACAATTATCGGTAACACCCGAGAAACTTAAAGAAGAGATCATAAAAGAAAAAACCTTACTATACGATTTTAGTTTCATAAAAAATGATTTGTCGGTATTCCCTGTTGAAGTTTCATTGTCGTACTTTAACTGGAGTGGCCGAAAAGTGTCGGTAGCATCGGTTCGCGACATCAGTGAAAGGATTTCGGCACAGGAAAACCTGGTGAAAAGCGAGCAAAAATTCAAGCAACTGTTTAATTTTTCAAACGATGCAATACTAATTATAAAGAATTACCATATCATAGAATTCAACCAAAAATCGGTTTCACTTTTTGGAATTTCAGCAGAGAATTTAAGCAATAATACCCTTTGGAACCTTTCACCATCAAAACAACAAGGCAACGAAGACTCAAGGGCGAAAGCTGTTGAATACATACAAAGCACACTACTAGGCAATCAGTTACAATTTGAATGGGTTTTTAAACTACCAAACCAGTCAACTTTTTTTGCTGATATAAAGCTATCGCCCATTATTGTAGGCAAAGATAAACTTGTGCAAGTTATTGTAAGGGACATTAGCCCTCAAAAAGCTTCACAAAAAGAACTGATTATGCGCGAAGAACTTTGGAAAAGCGCACTGCAAACAAGCAACACGGGTATCGTTGATTGGAATGTAATTAACAATGAAGTATTCTTCTCCCCTGTATTCGAAAAAATGCTTGGATACGAAGAAGGCGAACTATCTCCAAAAATTGAAGAATACCTCAACCGTGTTCACACCGATGATTTGGAGCCATTAAACAGAGCAATCAACGATTACCTTCTTGCGAAAAGTAACCAATTCCTTTTCGAGTATCGGGTGCGCTGCAAAAACGGAACCTACAAATGGCTGCATTCAAAAGGGAAAATATACAGTTATAACGACCATGGCAAAGTTGAAAGAGTAATTATCTCAAATATCGACATTACTAAGCAAAAAATACAAGCAGAAAAAACCAGTGAAGAGTTACACCGGTATTCTTTTGCCAATAGCATTTCACAACTAGGCTACTGGGAGTTAGACATTAAAACGATGATTGTCAGCGGAAATCAAAACACTTTTTCTATTTTAGGCTTCGACAACACGGAACAATTATCGCTAAGGCAGATCGAAAAAACGATTCATCCTGAAGACCAACAGAACTTTATCGGACAATTCCTTTCAAAAACAGAACTTTCTGCCCACGACTATATTTTCAGGATCGTGTGGGGAAATACTACCCAATATATTTTATCCAGATCGAGACCGGTACGGAATACAAAAAACATTCTAACTGGTTTTAAGGGTACTTTCCAAAACATCAGCACTCTTAAAGAAGACACTGTCTCAATAATCAATAGCAAGAAATTGCTCGACAATGTTTTAGATAACTTACACGGTGCAATCCAGGTGGTTCTCGACGGCAAGATAATTTTCACCAATGCAAAAGCTACCGACATTAGCGGGCACCAATCAAAAGATATTTATAACCAGAATATTACACCTCTTTCAATAACTGTAGCCGAAGATGTTTCAATGGTGAAAAAGATTGCGGAAACTGTTATTACCAACCCTTTACGACGCGAAAATGCCGAAGTTAGGATAGAAACAAAAAATGGTCGCTTTAAATGGATAAAACTCCATGTTTCTTCAATCGAAATAAAGAACAGTAAAGCATTGCTCTACGAATTTATCGATATTTCGTCGCGCAAAAAAGCAGAACAAGAATTACAATTCTCAGAAAAACAATACAAATCAATCGTTTACAATTCAAGAACGGCCATCGCTGTTGTAAATACGAAAAGAGAAATAATTTTTGCCAATAACGCATTTGAAACCATTTCAGGAATAGGCTTGGACGAAATAAAAAGTAAAAGCCTTGACCAAATTTTTAGCAAAAACGAAACAGAAGATATTACAAAAGCCATAACAGAAATTCTTCAGTCGGGAAGCAAACAGTTCGTTTCTGAATTTGATCAATTAGGCAATAACAAACTGATGATAAGGATGACTATTATTCCTGTTGAAACAAAAGAAAACGAAATTGACTATTTAATTTTTTATATCGAAGACATTGAAAAAGAAGCCAAGACAATACTTGCACTCAATGAAGAAAACAACATTTCACAAAGATTTTCACAACAGGCACCATACGGTTTTGCTATTGCAAACTCAAAAAATGAGGTATTAAGATATAATCCAACATTTGCCGAAGATGTTAACCTTCAGTCTAAAACGAAGGTAACACTTAATGAAATAGAAGCAATATTTCCCTATTTAAATCAATTGAACAGTTCATTAATAGACGATAACTTTCATATTGCTTACGAAACTGAGAGTTCAACAACTAAAAACCTTTCAATAGAAATTAAAGGACAAACCATTGATAATGAAAAATTATTCTTCATATACACATCGGATATAACGAAGAAAAAGCAACACACAGATAATCTCTTCTATCAGGCAGAACGTTTTAAAGGAATATTCGACAACTCCCCAATAGGAATAGTCTTAGTCGACAAGAACAGAAACATTATTATTTCGAACCATCTCTTTGGAAAACATTTGGGTTCAGAATCACATAAAATGAACTTCACAAAGATCGATAGTTACATTGACACTCAATATCTTAATGAATTCATTTCTCAATTTGCCCAACTTTTCACCGGGATAATCAGTTCTTTTCAGCAAATCATCAAACCAAACATTCCAAACAACGAAAACCAATGGATCGCAGCCAGTATCTCGATTGTAAAAGACAGTTTTGGCGACTCGAGATATGCCATTATGGTCGTTGATGATATTTCGAAAATCAAAAACGACGAAAAAGAACTTGTTGCCAACGAGAAAATTCTGACTCTTCGATACGTAGGGCAAAGTTTTGGACACCAGTTCAACAACCTGATGATGGGCATATACGGGAATGCATATTTATTGAATAAAAATCTGAGAAACACTCAATTATCAAGATATTCAGAAACACTTTTGACTTCGACCAGCCAGGCATCGGAACTCACTCACAAATTATTATTGTTCTCAGAGAAAAATAACAATCTGAACGTTTTACTTGGAAGTAACAATCTTATAAATGAAATAATCAGTTCAATTAAGATTCCACAATCAATCACACTACAAACTGTATTAAACCATAAAAATGAGGTTATTACAGGTGATATGTCCCAATTGAAACGAGCACTTAATTATATCCTGGAAAATGCAGTTGAATCGATGCCAAACAGCGGTCAGCTAACCATCGAAACCAGCATTGCATATTTTGAACAAGAAGCAAACGAGGCCAACAAAGAAATAATTAAAGGGAAATATTTGCGAATTGTTGTTTCAGACACCGGCGAAGGAATTGCGCCACAACTCATTTCTAAAATTTTCGATCCGTTCTTCTCGACAAAACCGTCGGGGCATAATATAGGATTAGGACTTCCAATGGCAAATAAAATAGTTAACGAGCACAATGGGTTCATCAAAGTATACAGTACTCCTGCGCAAGGGAGTAGCTTCAATATTTATCTGCCAATCATCGACTCCAGCAAAAATATTACCAGCATACAACCCGATGAACAACGACTGGTGAAAGGATCTGCAAAAATATTGCTTATCGACGATGAAGAAATTGTAAGAATAATCACCGCTGAGTTGCTTAGCGAGCTTGGATACGATGTGTATAGTTTCGCCAGTGGAAAAAATGCACTGACTTTTTACAAAGACAATCATTCAACCATCAATCTTGTTTTACTCGACAAACACATGCCCGACATGGATGGATTTGAGGTATATAAGGAAATGAAAACGATTAACAATGAGGTAAAAGTTGTGTTGCTCACTGGCTTAGAAATTGATGACGAAATAAAAGGGCTTTTTTCTCAAAACCTCTGCGGATGCATACAGAAACCTGTAAGTATAGAGAAACTATCGAGCTCAATTGCCGAAGCCTTATATAAGAATGAATTATAAATTATTGAAAAAAATGAAATATTTTAGGCAACTCAAGTTATGGCATTAACAACTTTTGTACTGATTCTCTATCTATCGATTATTGCATTAATAACCTTATTCAGCTATCGGAAAGTCAAAAATTATCACGATTTTTTTAATGCCCGAAAACAAGGCAATACACTGACAATTACCGGCAGCTTAATTGCAACAATACTTGGAGGCTCTGCAATTATAGGAGCTGTAAATGAAGGCCCTAAATTAGGATGGGCAACATCATGGTACATGCTCAGTGCCGCTATAGGTCTTTTCGCCCTCCTTCCCATTGCCGGAAAAATAAACAAAACAGGCCAGTTTACGCTCTCAGGACTTCTTGGTGATTTATATACTCCGGGAGTAAGGCGTATTTCTTCGTGGATTATTGCCACAGCATGGCTTGGTGTTGTTGCCGCTCAAATGATTGCAGCAGCACGAATACTTGAAAGCTTTACAGGGATGAGTTACACGTATGGTGTTTTATGTTCAGGGGTAGTTTTCATTGTTTATACCCTTGCCGGCGGGCAACTTTCAGTACTAAAAACAGATTTTTTTCAATCTATCCTCATCATTCTTGGGTTGGCTGTAATAGTATTTTTCTCGGCAAAATTGAAACTACCTGAAACAGATACTGTAATCCCTCAGTTCCCTTTTAATGCAAACTTTTCACCCCTTGATCTTGTCGTTCTTCTTTTTACCTATGCTACTACATTTACCTTTGGCCCCGACATATATTCAAGAATTTTTTGTGCCAGCTCTGAAAGAGTGGCCCGTAGAGCTGTGAGCATTGCAGCAACCTTGCTCGTTCCGGTGGCAATATCAATTGGTTTTATCAGTATTGTAGGTAGTTTCTATTTGCCTTTTTCAGGCTCTGGTTCAATTTTCATCGATGTGAGTAAAGCTATACTGCCCGAATGGGCTGTTGCCCTGATTGTTGTTTCGCTTTTAAGTGCAGTACTTTCTTCGGCCGACACAACAATTCTTACCACGTCAATAATCCTCACCGAATTGTATGAAAGAAATTCATTCGGCAACAAAACTCTTTCGCATTCCCGCTTTTTCATTGCTTTAGCTGGAATAATTTCAACGATTATTGCATTGAATTTCACCTCAATTATAGGAATATTAATTACAGCTCTCACCGTGTATTCTGGGGCATTCATTATTCCCCTTATTGCCGGACTCTGGAATATAAATATCAACCGGAACAATCTTGTGATGGCCATGTTATGTGGAGGAATTTGTGCTTTGACAGGTAAAATTGTATTCTATACAGGAGCTCAAATTGCGGGAAACTTAATTATTATTGCTTCGTTTTTGCTGAATGCTTCATTGCTTTTTGCCAGGAAAAAAGATAATAAAATATAAGCCCCAAAAAACGACTAATCATTTTCGCTGACATTTGGCACCACAAACCCCATTACCACAGTTCCCGCAACCCCGGCTGTAACGATTATCAGCCTGATTGGTACAGACTTTATCAACAATCCGGCAGAAATGGCAATCATGATCCACATGAGCGAAATTGAATACACTTTTTGTTGCCTTGTCATTCCATTTCTCCGCCGATAATTCAGAACATATTTCCCTAAATGTTTATTCTGCATTAACCAATTATACAAACGGTCTGAACTTCTTAAGAATAAAGCAGCTGTTAACAGCAAAAACGGAGTTGTAGGTAAGCCCGGAATAAAAATCCCTATTACTCCCAAAATCAAGGAAAATGAACCACCTATTATCATTAAAACTTTCCGCATAAAACGACCAAAATCTGCACAAATATAAGCCTTACTTGCGGTTACAAATAGAATTATAGGCACAATATGAACACGGTTTCACATCGCGAACCTGTAAAAATAGCAAAGACGGATCGAGAATTG
>Ga0209723_1006537_pt1 | contig 11174 bp, 2 predicted proteins | sample BiotimSIPDNA_2_FD_185750 | JGI IMG/M metagenome (GOLD analysis project Ga0209723, IMG submission 185750) | Anaerobic biogas reactor microbial communites from Washington, USA - Biogas_R2 time_0 SIP DNA (SPAdes) (version 2) | ecosystem: Engineered > Bioreactor > Anaerobic > Unclassified | place... | reverse complement strand
GTCCCACCGTGTCCAGATACAGGGTTCCCGCGTTGGTCATCCCCGAAGTGACGTCCAGTGTAAAAAAGTCGCGGTATCCCTGAACCCACAAAGTCCCCGAGGCGGCATTGGTGAACGGCCCGTTAATGGTTGAAGTGCCGCCGTAGTCATCCAACCGGCGGGCCATGAATGCGCCCTCGTTCACCAGCGATCCGGTCGTCCAGGTTGAACTGGCCCACTCGACTCGGCCCGCTTGAATACTTGACGTACCATTGACGGTAAACGTCCGGCTGGTTGCGGCAAACACCGCGGACGAAGAATCCATGGTGAAGCTGCCGATAGCCGCAGAGGTCACGTCTGTGTTTAGTGTGACCGTGTAGCCGGAGCCAGTGGCATCGACGTAAACATGGTCTTGGGCACCGGGCACTCGGCCCACATCCCATTTGGATGCGTCCGTCCAATTGCCGCTGACCGCGTCCTTCCAGCGAACCACTTCGTTGCGGACGTCGAGCGACTCGATTTCCGTGTAGCCAATCGGCTGGAAGCCCGGCACCGCAACCTGCCCGCCGGCGACGGCCACCTGTTGCCCTTGCCCGTCGACGATCAGCGTGTCACCCGTCGGCGCCCCTGGATCGTTCCCCTCGACGCTGCGAACCACGGTCAAGGGGAGCATGAAGATCGTGTCCGCGAAGTCGCTGCCGACGAAGTTCTCGATCTGCCCATTGAGCTGCACCGTGTCCGCACCACTGACCGTCTGCACGGCGGTGGAATCCATGTCGATCGTGATCCCGGCCCCGGCCGCGGAGAAATCGACGGTGTCGTTGCCTCCGCTGTCGTTGACCACGTCGGCACTGCCGGGAGTCAGGACGAACGTATCGTCGCCAGCGCCCGCCGTGAGGTTGTCGTCCCCCGTACCGTCAATCAGCGTGTCGTTGCCGCTGCCGCTGGTGAGCGTGTCGTTGCCCGCGCCGCCGTCGAGCGTGACGTTCAGATCCAACACCGATGCGTCCAACGTGTCGTTCCCTGCATCGCCGCGGATGATCAGTGCTGCGGCAAAGCCGGCGCCCAGTCCCTGCACATCGACCGCGTCGTTGCCGCCGCCGGCCTCGACCGTCACCGCCGCGGCCAGCGGGTTGCCGTCGGCGTCCCGCGTGTCCAAGGCGTCGATGCGGATCGTGTCCGCAAACCCGGTCCCGATGATCTTGAGCAAGTTCGTCGGGTTGGTGAACGACATGTCCTCGATGTTCGCGTTGGCGAAATCCACGTACGACTGTTTGTCCGTCGTCGTGCCCGTGTCCGCGACGGTGACTTCTTCGCCCGCGCCCAGACTGGACATGTCGATCGTGACGTTGGCGGCAGAGAGCGTCACGAGGGTCGGCTCGAGCCCGGTAAAGGTGATCTTCGATCCGTCGATATCGAATTCGCCGGAACCGGGACCATCGGGGCCGGCCGGATCGAAGGGCGTGTAAGTGAAATTCGTGACCGAGCCGCTTTCGACGGTCAAATCGTCGTCGCCGCCGCTGCCTCCGTGGAAATCGAGTCCGCCGGACGGAATGGGATTGCCGTTGACGAAATCGACAAACAGCGAGTCGTTCTGGTCCGCCTCGCCGTTGATGGCGAGCGAGGTCACTCCGGCAAACGGCACCGAGAAGATCAAGGTGTCGTCGTTGAACACCTGCAGATTGCTGCCGGTCTCGTCCCGCTTCACGCGGAACGTGTCCGCCAGGCCGTCGTCGTCCGAGATCACCAGATTCGGCGCGTCGACGACGATGGCCACGTCGTTGCCGTCGCCGCCCAGGTACGTGATCCGCGCCGTCTTGCCGCTGGCCAGGAAATTGTTGCTGACCACCGCGCCTTCGGCCAAGGCCCCGCCGCCCGTGCCCATTCCGCCAGTCAGCGTCCCGATCACGGCTTCGTCCGCGTCGTTGGCCACGATCACATACTGGTCGCCCGCTGCCGGAGTATACCCGCTGAACGCGGACACATTCAGCGTCGCGCCGCCCAGGCTCACCGTGCCGGTCACCTGCACCTGGTCGTGGTTGTCGTCGCCGTTGCCCGGCGCGTTGCCGCCGATCTCGATGTCCAAGTGTGACCCGGAATTCAGCGTCAAGTCGCCGTCTTGGATCAAAACGCCTGGGCTGGCGCCCGGCGCAACGTGCGCTCCGCTGGCCGCCGTCAGCTTGCCGGTCACCGTTCCCTTGCCCATCAGTGTCTGGCCACTGGCCAGCACCAGGGTGTCGGTCAGCGCGCCGTTGTCCAGGCCGGAGACGTCCAACGTCGCGCTCGACTGCACGTCAAGGGTAGTCGAGTGGGCGATATTGTTGTTCGAAGCGGCGCTGACCAGTGCCAGCGTCCCTTGCGAAACGGTCGTCGCGCCCGTGTAGGTGTTGGCCCCGCTGAGCGTGAAGGTGCTGCTGCCCTGCTTCACAAGACCGCCGCTGCCGCTGATGCTGCCCGCGAACGCCGTGCTGCCCGCGCTGCCCGTGCTCAGCGTGCCGGAACCGAGCACGACGACGCTGCCGGCCACGCCGCTGAGCGAACCAATCGTCTGGTCGACGCCGTTCAGGTCCAGCGTGGCTCCGTCGGAGACCGTGACCGCCGTCGCGGGCGGGATCACGTCAACGGCGTCTCCTTCCGCCTGCCACTTGTAGCTCAAGTAGGCTTCCACTTCTTGACGTTCTGCTTCGGACAGCGCGCGGTCGTAAATCACGACTTCGGCAATCTCGCCCGTCAGGCCCCATTCCCACCCGCTTCCCGGCGGATTCGCGCCGCCGATCCGCAGCAAGCCGTTGCTATAAGCTTTCAACGCTTGCGCGCGGTTCTCCTGCGTGGCGGGGCTGCCGTTGACAAACAGCTGGTTGGAACTGGGGCCGGAGGTCGAACTGCCGGTAATCAGGGACGTCAGCACGGCGACATCCCCTTGGGTGTACCCGGACGTTGACTTCACATCGGCGCCACCGATCCACTGATGGGAATCGGCAGTGGCGGCGGTCTCCTCACCGTCCAGCGTAAGACCGGAGTGCTGACCCGGGAAGATCACCAAGCCCTGCGCACCTTGCGGCCCGGCCCCCGTGGTTGCCTTGGCCACCGCGAAGATCGTGTGAGCGCTGTTCACCAATCCATTCAGATCCGGGTCGCTGAACTCAAGGTACTGCGGGTATTGATGGTACGGGAGCGGGTCGTACACGTCGTTTCGGAGGAAAGTCAAAACGTCCCGACCATTCATGTGACCGGACGACAGAGCAGGTTGATAATCCACGGTGCTCTGCGTGCCGCTGCCCACGGCTAGCGTCCCCTTGTTCACCCACGGATGCGTCCCGGAACCGATCTTCGTAGCATCCGAGGGATTGTTTTCGACGCTGTCTCCGTTGACGTCCGTCGCGTCCAGCCAGACGGCGCTGCCGGCCACTGGCGGCTGCAACCGTAACGTGCCTTGTTCGACGTTTGTGGCGCCGGCGTACGTGCTGGGTTTGGCCAGGTCCAAGACACCAGCGCCCCGTTTCGTCAAGCCGCCGCTGCCCGCGTTCAGCAGCGGCTGGACGATGCCCACCGTGTATCCCTGCGTGTCGATCACCGCGCCGCCGTCTTCCACGTTGGCCGCGGTCAGACCCTGCAGCCACACAGGATTGTCGCCCGCCGCCTGCAGCGTTCCGCCGTTGAAGTTGATCGTTGCTGAACCCGTGCCTTTGGCAAAGCTGCGGGCCGTTTGCAGGGTCCCGCCGTCCAGGTTCACGGTGCCGGACGCATCCGCGTAGTCGGCGCCGAATAGGAAGGTCCCCGTTCCCGCCACGTTCAGGATGCCGTCATCCCGGACAATCACGGTGCCGGTCGTCGATTCGTTCAACCCGAACCCCGGCACGCCACCGATGTACACCGGCCGGCCGTTGCTGTTGATCGTGACCGTGCCGCCCGATACGTCCAAGATCCCGGTGCCCCCGTGCCCCAGGTAGAAGCCCTCGGCTGCTCCGGCGGAGAAAATCAACTCCCCGCCCGTGACGTTAATGGTGCCGGTGGCCCCGGCGTTCTCACCGCCTCCGAGCCAGCCGTTGCCGCTGCCGAGCGTGCCGCTGCCGGACCAGTTCAGCGTTCCGTTGCCGTCGGTCCCAATGAACGTATTGCCGTGCGAGTTCAACCCGCCTGTCACGGTAAGCGCGCCGCCGCCGTTGACCTGCAGTTCTGTGACATCGCTGCCGATGCCGCTGAGTGTCAGTTCGCCGATGCCGGTCTTCTTCAAGGACACACTGCCCGTCGTTTGCTGGATCACACCGCTGAACGTGCTGCTGGCGCCGCTGTGGCCAACGGTCAACCAAGGATCCGTGCTCCCCGCCGTATTGTCGACCGTGCCGTCGCCGCTCAAACCGTTGATCGTCTCGGCATGGCCGTTCAAGTCGAAAACGGCATCGCCTGTGATTGTCAGCGACGTGCTGTCCGGGATCACGTCGGCGGCTGCCAGGGCGAAGCGGCTCGCCGTGCCGCTGCCATCCTCGAAAATCAGGCTGGGGGTATCGAACGCCGAGTCGAATCCGCTGATGCTCACAATGCTGCTGCCGTGGGTAACGATCTTCAGCGAGTTGCTGGGCGGCTGGAACTGGAAATCTTCGCCGCTGTGGCCCGTGAAGGCCAATTCGCTGTGCTCGTCATCGCCAACGCCCGTGTAATCCCGGAGCACCGCGTCGGTGATGCCAGCGCTGGTGATGTCCAGCACCAGGTCGGCCGTACCGCTGGTCATCAGGAACGGTTCCAAGGCCGTGTAAAACAGATCCGGCGCACCGTCGTTGTCCAAGTCGATGTCGCCCGCACCCGCACCTGTGAACGCGTGAACAACCGTCCCGAAACTTCCGCCCGTCACTTCGACGGCGTCGCTGCCGCCCGTGCCCCCGTCGTAGTCGACCCCGCCGCTGGGAATCGGATTCCCGCCGGAGAAATCCACCGTCAGCGTGTCATCACCGGCGTGCGTCAAAACCCGCACTTCGCCCGTGAACGACGTGTAGGGAATCATGACCGTGGCCGTCCCGGAACCCGTCGCCCCAGGAACTGAACCAGCGTGGATGGCTCGGCCGTCGAGATCGGTGATTTGGATGGCCGTGCCGACTTTGCGCAACGTCCAGCGGTCGTCCTTGCCTCCTGCCGCCGTATCCGCAATCAACAGGTTTCCAAACACGTCCAGGGTGACCGTCGTGGTCGACGGTACCGTATCCAACGGGGTCTCGCCGGAAATGGGCAGGTTGTAGGCGAAGGGTGCCGCCGAAGTGAAATCGCCGCCCGCGGTGATATCAAAGACCTGATTGCCGTTCTGGGGGATGGCCAAGAGCCGGTTGCCGGCATCCACGGCCAAGCCAAAAAACAGGCGTCCCCACGCGAACGCCGAGGCCGCCGAGAAATCCCCGCCACCCGTGATTTCATACACGCCAATGACGGCCTTGTTGGCTGCGGCAAACAACCGCCGGTCGGGCGTCAGCGTGAGGTCATGGACGCCATTCAGTCCCGAAGCGTAGGGCGTCGCTGAACTCAAGTTCCCACCATCCGCAATGTCGGTGACCTGCCCCGAGCCCTGTTCGGCTACCAGCACCTCGCCCGTCGGCAATTCCATGAAGTTGCGGGGGCCGGACAGACCGGTGGCGAACGCAGTCGCACCGGTGAAATTGCCCCCAGCCGTAATGTCGAACACTTTGCCAGACGGGTAGGATGCCACGAGCAGCTTGCCGGTGCTCGTTTGAATAATCCCCGTGGGGCCGTCGATGCCGGTCGCGAACGTCGAGACGGCGCCGGTCGCGGATACGGCCACCACCGTGTCGGTGTCGTACTGGGTAACATAAGCGATTTGCAGGTCCGTACTCCACGCAATCTGCCCGGGCGACCGGCCTGGCAAGGACGCGAACGACGGCTGGCCGGCGAAATCGCCACCCGCGGTGACATCGACGAAATCATACGGCGAGAAATTGTCTGCGACGAAAACGCTGCCTGGGGTAAACGTCGGCACGCCACCGCCGTAGCGGGCCAAGGCGAAATCCGTGTCGCCGCCCGCATCGGTTTGGCCCGCGACGATGATCCGGCCATAGCCGTCGATGGCCAGGCACCGGCCTACGTCGCCGCTGGTGTCGAAGTCCGTGGTTTGTTTTCCATCCGAGTCGAAGCTGATGTCCAGCGATCCGTCCTCGTTGTACCTCGCCAAGGCAAAATCCGAGTTGCTGCCGTTGTGCGAGTACCCCGCCGCGACGATCTTGCCGTTGGAGTCGATGGCCACCTCTTCGATCGTGTCATTGCCGGCTCCAATGGCGGTTGTTACCTTGCCACCGACGCCGAAACTCATGTCCAAAGAACCATTCGTGAGATACCGCACCAACGCAAAATCCGACTGGCTGCCGACATAGGATTGCCCCGCGACGAGGATCTTGCCGCTGCCGTCGATCGTCGCACTGAGAGCGTAATCGTGCCCCGTTCCGATGGCGGTGGTCAGCTTGCCGTCATCGCTGAAACTGGTATCCAGCGACCCGTCCGTGTTGTAGCGTGCCAACGCAATGTCAAGATTGCTTCCCACATAGGACACTCCGGCCGCGACGATCTTGCCGTTCCCGTCGATCGTCGCGCTGTGGATGTAATCGTGCCCCGTTCCGATGGCGGTGGTCAGCTTGCCGTCGCCGTCAAATGTCGTGTCCAGGGACCCGTCCGCGTTGTACCGCGCCAACACAAAATCGAAATTGGCGCCGTTCCAGGAATAGCCTGCGACGACGATCCTCCCCGCGCCGTCGATGACCATGCTTTCGATGTAATCGTGGCCTGGACCGACGGCCGTGGTGAGCATGCCGTCGCCGTCGAAACTGACGTCCAGCGTCCCGTCCGCGTGGAAGCGTGCCAGGGCAAAATCGTAGTTGGTGCCGTTCACCGAACTGCCCGCGACGACGATCTTGCCGTCGCCGTCCAGGGCCGCGCTCGTAGCGATATCGTTGCTCGTTCCGACGGCGAGGGTTGCTTTGCCGTCCACCCCGAAGCTCGTGTCCAGCGACCCGTCCGCAGCGTAGCGTGCCACGGCAAAATCGAAGTCGCTGCCGTTGTGGAAGAACCCGGCCACGACGATCCTTCCGTATCCGTCGATGACAACACTCACAGCAGTCTCAGCACCGGCTCCGATCGCCGTGGTCAGCTTGCCGTCGCCGTCGAAGCTGACGTCGAGTTTTCCAAAGTTGAGGCTCCCGTCGCCCTCATACCGCACCACGGCAAGATCGGCGTCCGTGCCGATGGAGGCGGTGCCGGCAACCACGATCCTGCCGTAGCCGTCGATGACGACCGCCCGAGCGTCGTCGTAATTCCCGCCAAGAGCCGTGACCGCGATGCCGTCGGCGTCGAAGCTCGTATCCAGGGAGCCGTCGGCGTTGTAACGGGCCACAACGAAATCACTATCATCGCCCAACTGGGTCCCGGCCACCACGATTTTGCCGTTGCCGTCGATCGCTACGCTGTAGGCGTAATCGCTGCTAGTGCCGATGGCCGTCGTCAGCTTGCCGTCGCCGTCAAAGCTGGTATCCAGCGAGCCGTCCAGGTTGTAGCGGGCGAGGGCAAAGTCCGTGGTGTTGGTGCTGTCGAACGCGATTCCCGCCACCACGATGCGGCCGGTGCTGTCGATGGCCACGCTGTAGGCAAACTCGCTGTTCGGGCCAAAATGCGTGGTGAGCTTGCCGTCCATGTCGAACGTAGTGTCCAGCGCGCCGTTCGAACGGTAACGCGCCACGGCAAAATCGCTCTGCTCGTCCGGCACATAGGCATTCCCGGCGACGACAATCCTACCTTCCCCGTCAATAGCCAAGCTGTGCGCGACGCACCCATCTCCGATACTCGTGGTCAAGTTCCCGTCGCCGTCGAAGCTGGTGTCCACCGACCCGTCGGCGTTAAACCGGGCGACGGCGAAGCGGCTGACGCCACCGGTACGGGAATACCCCGCGACGATGATCCTGCCATTGCCATCAATGGCCACGCTGTGAGCAGCGTAATCGGTCGCCCCAAAATCGGCGGTCAGCCTGCCGTCGCCGTCGAAGCTACTGTCTAGCGTTCCATCCACACTGTACCGGGCCAGGGCTAGATCGTAGTAGCTGTCGACGCGGGACCAGCCGGCGACGACGATTCTGCCATCCCCGTCGATCGCTACGCCCTGGGCCCTGTCCAGACCACCGCCAAAGTCGGTGGTCAGCTTGCCGTCGCCGTCAAAGCTGCTGTCCAGCGTTCCGTCGGCGTTGTACCGAGTCACAGCGAAGTCGTAGTTGCTGCCGTCAGACGTGTGGCCGACGACGACCGTCCTGCCGTAGCCGTCTATCGCCAGGGCGTAGGCCCCGTCGCTGCTGGCCCCAAAGTCCGTCGTCACCTTTCCGTCACCGCCGAACGTGAGATCTAAGTCCCCCGGCGCCAGCAGCCGACGGTCCTCCAAAGGCTCGATCAACAGGCGACGCGCCCGGACTCGCTTGAGGGAGTCGTGGGGAGACACCCGCTGTCTGCGACTAGCGAAATGATCTGCGACGACGCGGCGCAGGCGGTGTAACCGACTCATGGGAAATCTCCTCAATAAGCTCCTGTTGGGTCGCTTGGGCTACTGGCGACCCGGCAGGAAGGCAAGCGTACAGAGGGGAATCGCTGAACAAACCGACCTCCACACGGGCACACTGACCCATCCTGGGCCGGCTGGTGTGCGCGGTTCTCCGCCCCCGCACGGACCCCGACCGCTCGGTCTCCAGAGATTCGGGTGGTAGGCCGTTCCAGCGCCGGCGGAGTGCCTTCGCCGAACACGCGGCCTCGCGTGAGCAAAACCGTCCACGGGACCGGACAGAATGGCAGGCTTGGAGGCACCCCCGCGCTTTGCCTGGTGCTTGGCAGGGCCGAATTCGTCGGGCCGGTCCGGGATCTCTGTCGCGGGTCGCGGCCGTGCCGCGTCCGTGTTCGAGCCGGTGCGCAAACCAAGAACCTGCCGCCCCGCGCTGCGGCATCACCAATCCTCAACGTGTGGCTCGCAAGCATCCGGGCCATCGGCTTCTGTCCTGCGAGACTCCGAAACACAGACGATTGGCATCGTCGGCGGAGAACCGACACACCAAGCGGCGGAAACCGCCTGTGGAAGCACCCCACCAATCTTCATGCTAACGAACGAGAATTCCGAAGCAACCATTTCTGCCGATTTTGTCTGTCTTTTTCTCTTTTTCGCATTTGTCCATTCTCCGGGTTGCACTAGTCCACGGCTCCGCCTTGAATCCTCAAGAAGGGACACCAAGTTGCTCGGGTTCGACGATCCCGCATTCGGATCCGCAACAGACACGAACAGAGAGCACAGAGGGGCGGTTTCTGTGAGATTCTCTTTATCCTCTGCGAACTCTGTGTTTCCATCATTCCGATGGGCCGGCGCTGCGCAATGCGCCATTCCGGCTCGGCGGTGATGGTGACTTCGGGAGCGGTGCGGGCGGTAATGCCGATGGTCCGCTCTGGCCCACCCTACACCTGCACGGGCCGACTGACGTAGGGTGGGCCAGAGCGGACCACTTCCTGGCGGGTGGAATCGCCAACCGAGTCAACGCCGCGGAAGTCGCCTGAACCACCCCCACGCAGCGCCGGCCCACCGGGACACGGTCACCACCGGCAACCCAGCCGCATCGGGGCACGGATGGCGGCGGCGTGGGTTGGATGCGGCATCGGGGAGATGGTGGCCGTGTTCCGGTGGGCCGGCGCTGCGAATGCGCCATTCCGGCTCGGCGGTGGTGGTGACTTCGGGAGCGGTGCGGGCGACCGTGCCGATGGTCCGCTCTGACCCACCCTACGCATGACGGGCCGACCGACGTAGGGTGGGCCAGAGCGGAACACTTCCTGGCGGGTGGAATCGCCAACCGAGTCAACGCCGGTCAAAAAGCCAGCAGCGCTGCGACGCAGCGCCGGCCCACCGGGACACGGTCACCACCGGCAACCCAGCCGCATCGGCACGCGGATGGCGGCGGCGTGGATTGGATGCGGCGTCGGGGGGATGGTGGCCGTGTTCCGGTGGGCCGGCGCTGCGCAATGCGTCATTCCGGCTCGGCGATGATGGTGACTTCGGGAGCGGTGCGGGCGGTAATGCCGATGGTCCGCTCTGGCCCACCCTACACCTGCACGGGCCGACTGACGTAGGGTGGGCTAAAGCGGACCACTTCCTGGCGGGTGGAATCGCCAACCGAGTCAACGCCGGGGAAGTCGCCTGAACCACCCCCACGCAGCGCCGGCCCACCGGGACACGGTCACCACCGGCAACCCAGCCGCATCGGGGCACGGATGGTAACTGCGTCGGATGGATGCGGCGTCCGGGGGATGGTGGCCGTGTTCTGGTGGGCCGGCGCTGCTTAATGGGCCATTCCGGCTCGGCGGTGGTGGTGACTTCGGGCGCGGTGCGGGCGACCGTGCCGATGGTCCGCTCTGACCCACCCTACGCATGACGGGCCGACTGACGTAGGGTGGGCCAGAGCGGACCACTTCCAGGCGGCTGGAATCGCTAACCGAGTCAACGCCGGGGAAGTCGCCTGAACCACCCCCACGCAGCGCCGGCCCACCGGGAGACGGCAGCCACCGGCAACCCAGCCGCATCGGGGCACGGATGGCGGCGGCGTGGGTTGGATGCGGCGTCGGGAAGATGGTGGCCGTGTTCTGGTGGGCCGGCGCTGCGAATGCGTCATTCCGGCTCGGCGGTGGTGGTGACTGCGGGCGCGGTGCGCGCGACCGTGCCGATGGTCCGCTCTGGCCCACCCTACACCTGCACGGGCCCACCGGGACACGGTCACCACCGGCAACCCAGCCGCATCGGGGCACGGATGGCGGCGGCGTGGGTTGGATGCGGCGTCGGGAAGATGGTGGCCGTGTTCTGGTGGGCCGGCGCTGCGAATGCGTCATTCCGGCTCGGCGGTGGTGGTGACTGCGGGAGCGGTGCGCGCGACCGTGCCGATGGTCCGCTCTGGCCCACCCTACACCTGCACGGGCCGACTGACGTAGGGTGGGCCAGAGCGGACCACTTCCTGGCGGGTGGAATCGCCAACCGAGTCAACGCCGGGGAAGTCGCCTGAACTACCCCCACGCAGCGCCGGCCCACCGGGACACGGTCACCACCGGCAACCCAGCCGCATCGGGGCACGGATGGTAACTGCGTCGGATGGATGCGGCGTCCGGGGGATGGTGGCCGTGTTCTGGTGGGCCGGCGCTGC
>Ga0209723_1006536_pt1 | contig 11175 bp, 10 predicted proteins | sample BiotimSIPDNA_2_FD_185750 | JGI IMG/M metagenome (GOLD analysis project Ga0209723, IMG submission 185750) | Anaerobic biogas reactor microbial communites from Washington, USA - Biogas_R2 time_0 SIP DNA (SPAdes) (version 2) | ecosystem: Engineered > Bioreactor > Anaerobic > Unclassified | place... | reverse complement strand
TCATGCGAAACTTGTCCAAGAATGGCTCAATGAGCATAAAAATGAAATTGAGTTGTTCTACTTGCCTGCGTATACGCCAGAGCGAAACCCCGATGAATATTTGAACCAGGATGTAAAAACGTCTATAGGTAATAAGCGTGCACCTCGTGATCAAAAAGAACTCTCTACAAACCTTCTCAATTATATGAAAGGTTTGCAGAAGAGAAAGTCCAAAATTATGAATTTCTTTAACCATAAACTTGTTAGCTATGCAGCATGAAATGGGTAACATTTAATTGCCGGAATAATAGAAGGGGTAAGCCCGAAAAACCTGATGATAAAAATCTCTCTTCCAAGTACAGCTCCGTCGATACGTTTGCGTCCGCTGGTTTTGAAAACCGGATCATTTTTCCTGAGATTTATAAGATCACAGTGAAGAGAGTAATACTGCTGTTTAGAGATTCGTTCCCCGAAGTTTAATTTGCAGCTTAGAAACGCCTCCGGGTTGGAGGGCTGCGGTCCTATGGGACCGTTTACAAAGGCGATGCTTTTGAATTGTGATAAAAATGTTTTTCTTCCGTTTACAGCTCCCGGGACATTTTGGCCATCACGATCAGAGAAATAATGAAATGGTGTTGATGCGGCAAATTCCTGGCCTTGGAAAAGAAGTGGAGTCTGGGGCCCGAGAAGAAGCAGTGCGGTCATGGCCCTGTAGCGGCCTGGACCGCAGAGATGATGAATCCTTATACCTCTGCAGGTATTTGCGATCTGATCATGGTTCTGAAGGTAGTTGACAAAACACTCCGTGGGGAGATCCAGTGAGGGAGTTCCTCTGGTTTTTTTCTGCCAGGAGTAGTACTGGCCCTGGTAGAGGAACCCATACTTTGCAGATGAAATAAACTCCTGGGGTGTTCCCATATAATCGCTGAAATAGGCTTCTGCATGTCCTGTCAGGGCAACCATCGCTGTCCTGTGAAAGTCATCATTCCAGAGAGAGTCAAACTTGTATTTACTTAAGAGTGATGAGTCCTGGGGTTCGTTTTCCCCTACAATTAGTGTACTGCGGCCTCCGGCGGATTTTCTGACTGTATCAGTAATCTCTTGCATTATATTGACAGGGGAATCATCAAAGGTCTGCTGCGTAGCATCGATCCGCATACCGTCAAGGTGAAATTCCTCTATCCAGTAACGGGCATTTGACAAAAAGTACTCACGGACAGGAGTACAGAACTCTCCGTCAAAGTTTGTGGCCGCGCCCCATTCGGTTTTATGTATGGATGAAAAGTAGTAGGGACTGTACTTTTCAAACAGGCTTCTCCCCGGACCAAAATGGTTGTAAACAACATCGAGTATTACACCGATACCCAGACTGTGCGCTTTGTCAATGAAGTGACGGAACTGGTCCGGGTGGCCGTAAGAACGTGAGGGTGCAAATTGAAAGATCCCGTCGTATCCCCAGTTGAAATTTCCACTGAAATCGGCAACAGGGAGAATTTCAAGCACAGTGATTCCCATTCGGGAGAGTTCCTCAAGTTCCCCCGATGCCGCATCCCAGGTCCCCTCCTGAGTGAATGTCCCGATATGCATTTCATAGAGGATATTACCCTCCCGGGGAATCCCTCTCCAAGTACTATCTGACCATTTGAACCGACCGGGATCGATAACTCTGGAGAGTCCCACGGGTCCATCCGGCTGAAATCTTGATGCTGGATCGGGAAAGGCTCTCTCCTTTCCATCAAACTTGAAACCGTATAAAACACCCGGAGGAAGAGCATCGATATGGGCGGAAAAATAGCCATTTTTCTCCTGATCCATCTGCAACGGCAAGGGTATTTCTTTCTGCGGTTTTCCCGAAGAAAAGTTACTGCTGAATACCACCTGAACCATGCGGTGAACGGGTGCCCAAACCCGAAAATGGATGCCTCTGTTGTCTCCCAGGAATTCAGCTCCTATTGGAAAACGCCTGCCTTCTATATTAATGGCCATAGCTCCCCTTTATTGGTCCAGATTCCTTTTTTGGCGATATAGTACACCGGACAAGAAGCATCGAAGCATTGCGATTACAAGGAAATTACCCACTCAATCCGGTTTTGCCGCTGGTGCTTAATAGACCTTAACAGAACCAAAGTACCAAGTTTTGCAACTCTTATGCCAGCTAAGGCAGATATGCTCGTAATATTTAAAGAGGTACCGGTTTCTGAATCAGCAGCAGGAGGTCATTATGAGAAAAATCAAAGATGAAATCAAAAATTTTGTTTTCTCTGTCGATAAGAGAATGGAAATTAACCGGTTTTTAAATGATGTGGAGGAAAATGAGGGGATTTCTAATGAGAGCCTGAAGAGGCAGTCAGAATTTTCTGCCCCCCGGTATCCTGAAATGATTGATATTAAGAAGAGATGATTTAGATTTTATTCTGTAATCATGATAAAATTGAGGAGCGGAAAAAATGAGGAAAATAAGATGCTGATCCAACTCGAAAAAAAAACTGCTCTTATCGGAGTCGTTTCTGATACCCACGGACTCTTTCGTCCGCAATTGCAGACTTTACTCAAGGGTGTAGACTACATTGTTCATGCCGGTGATGTCGGGGGGGCGTGGGTGCTTCAGAAACTGCAGCAGACTGCCCCTGTTCTGGCTGTCAGAGGAAACACCGATACACCATCGATGATACCGGAAGGACTTCCCGGCACTGCTATTCTGCAAACTCAAAAGAGCGCAATTTATCTGCTGCATAATATCGAGGATCTTGATCTTGATCCTGAAGCTGCGGGCCTTAATGTTGTAATTTACGGTCACACTCATGTCCCGCTGATAGAATACAAAGAAGGGGTTCTTTTATTTAATCCAGGGAGTGCTGGTCCGCGCAGGTTCAGACTGCCGATAAGCGTCGGTTTGCTCAGAATAAATGGAACCGATCTGGACCCGGAAATTATTGAGATCAGAGATACTTAACAAACGATTGTAAATTACAAGTGACCTGCGGCTTCTAACTTGTAACTTCTGATTTGTAACTCTCAAACCTACTGTAAAAGTATCTTCCGGGAACAGGAACCTTGATTTTTAACAATCAATAAATTGCTCTGTTGCCGCATAGCGGATTGTGCCGTTCCATTACGAGTCGCACGTTTTCCATCCAGTGTAAACGATGTGATCAGATCAGTAGATACAATTCTATTCAATTTCTGGTTGTTTACTGACCGGTTATGAAAATATTCATAAACAGCTGTGGAAATAAGTGGCGCAATAACACCACTGCGTTCATCATGAAACTTTGTGATGTCAAGGCTATCAAGTATAATGATATCCTGTACAGATGAATACATGTTCGGGTTCTTATAAGACCAGACAAGCACGCCACTTGTATCGTACTCAAGAATCTGTACCCCCTCACCGCCATGACCGGGCCCATGGGCCTGCCAGTTCGTTACAACATAGTGACCATTTGGCAGCACATGGAAACCAGCATAGTAGTTGGATTTAATTGAATCATCACCAGGCTGGTTTTTTCCACCAATCACTTTGAGAATCTGTTTCTCTTTTGACACCACAATAAGCCGGGCCCCATAACCAGTGGATATTATCGTGTTACCATCTGGCATACGCAGTGCACGACAGATATGCTGGTTATTTCCTGTTCTGGCTGAATCCGGATCTCCGAAATGCCAAATAATATTTCCATCCCAGTCAACCTCATCGACAGAATGATTCGATGCAAACAGAAAGGTCTGCTGCGGTGTATAGGTTGCCATACGCAGAACCGACATTCCGGTAAATACTTTTTTTCGCAATTGTTTACCTGCTGAATCGACCTCTTCAATGACACGGCTTCCAGATTCGAAGCAACGTATGGTGTTTCCGTTTTCGAGACGAATAGCTGAAGGGTTTCCGCCGGTATTCACCCTTGGTTTCACTTCTTTACCAGTCAGGATATCAACTTCATTTGATGTGCCGAGCAGAACACGGTTGTTTCCGACAAGCTGAAGTCCCCAGTAGGTTTTGCCGCCGTTACTGTATTTCCAGTTTTTAGATGGGTCGTACTCATCGATATATGCAAGGCCGGCATTGCCTTCATCATGAACAAGAAACCGGTGTTTTATTGGTGAAGAATCTGCTGCCTCTGAAAAAGAGAAATGAGCTGTCACAAGTAAAACAGCTGCAATGAAGCCTGAAAACAGATTACGTTTAGCCACTGACACATCTCCTTTTTTATATCTGATGTGTGGTTCAACAAACACTACAAATCTATATGTTACAGTAAACCTTGCACTATTTTTTTAAAAAAAGTTCAAAAAGATGTAAACATTTGTTTCAAGATCAATACAATTTCACTGGTATCACACAGGTTTTTCAGAAAATTCTGCAGAGATGATCATTTAGCTGTACAGGGGATCAAAAACTTTCTGGAAAAATCAGAATGATTTCTCAGAGTGAAAACAAATCCGGCCAGAATTGATATGTTTGTAAAAATAGAAATGAAGCTCTGGAGGACACTCCTGTTACTCCTGCTGATCATAAGTATATCACCAGGATGAAGGAGCCTTTCACCCATCAAGATCTCCGCTGAAGCGGGTTCTTCTGATCAGAGCTGCCTTGTCACCGGCGTTCAATTTATTGCTGGTCATGTTTACAATCACCATTGAGCAGGATATCTTGTTTACATGAGCAACATAGCCTGTCCCTGCGAGAGACGGAACATCTGCAGGCGTTTCCCGATGATAAACTGCGAATACATCTCCCAGCTTTACTCCATCAGATTCGCCGCGGTCAAGAATCAGTGTCTGAAATGGATATACCTGATCGGTCACCTCAACTCTGGTGAAAACTTCTGCCCCGATCACCACCTCCGGCTCAATAAGTGTATCGATATCCTGTGAAAAGGATGGCCTTGACAGGGCAATTCTTTCTTTCCCTTTAATCGCATCGGACATCTCAAAGAGTTCTGCAGTGATTCTTTTGGGTTCAACCATAATCACCCGCGCTCTTCCGGTCCTCTTTATCAGGTTTGATACTGAATTTTTAAAGCGCACAAACCGGATCGGCTGGAAAATATCGACAGTATCTCCTTCTTTGTACTCTGCTTCTTTTTGTGGTGTTATGGAGATGTGGTCAAATCTCTGATAGGATTCCCGGTCTTTGGGTTTATCAACAGTTGCAGTACCGGGGTAGAGAAAGCCGGCGGCATCCGTTTCACTCCACAGGAAAGGTATGGTAGAAAAGAAAGCGGCACTCAATTTATGTCTCTGGCGGATAGCTGATATAATCAGTGAATCAGTTACAGAACCGTTATTTTCAGAAAAACCTGTCTTTATTGCAGATGATTCCTGAAGGGCACCTATGGTCTGGGAAATCATCGCAGGAGCAGCATCTCCAGGAATTTCACCTGAATTGCCGGAGTATCTCTCATCTATTCCGGGGATTCTGATTGGATCACCGGGATAGATAAGGTCAGGATTTTTAATATAGGGGTTGTGATTCCAGATCAGCGGCCACTTAAATGGGTCCGCAAGGAACCGGAAGGCCAGATCCCACAGGGTGTCACCGGGTTTTACCGTGTAGGTCGCATCCTGTGGCGCGTTGATTTCCGTTTGAACGGCCTGCGCAGATGTGATCTCCTGAGCAGTGACTGTTCCCAGAAAAGTGAACACTAATGGTAGAAATATCTTTAGAGAAAGCTGCATGATTTAATTATAATATGTTTTCGCAGAATATCAAGTCAAAGAAACATGGCGGTTTGAAATGAAAATGATAGAAAGAGGCTGGTATGAAAGAGGGATCACACTCTTCCAAAATATCTTAATCTTCTTTTTTACTTTTTCTTTATTTGATTCCGGTGTTAAACTTATTGAACCTAAAAAGAATTTTGCCTGGTACAGTAAAATCTGTAAATACTGTTCACTGGTTGGATAAAGAAATTATTTTATAAAATCCAAATTTCCTCTTTTCAAAAAAGGATTCAGAGATGAAACAGGAGAAAACGCCGGCATCATTCAGAGTGATAAGTGGCGGAGTGACAAAAGCAGCCGGTTTTAAAGCCGGAGGTGTCAAGGCAGGGATAAAGGTTACCGGAAAAAAGGATCTTGCACTGCTTTTCAGTGAAAAGCCATGTTCAGCAGCCGGCACTTTCACCACAAATGCAATTCGTGCCTCAAGCGTTGATTGGTGCAGTGATCTTCTCCCATCATCGGGAATAAGGGCGATTTTCTGTAACAGCGGTTGCGCAAATGCATGTACCGGCAAGAGGGGAAAAGAAGATACGGAAAAGATGGCCACTATAGCGGCAGAGGCCTTAGGAGTAAAGAAAGAAGCTGTTTTGGTTGCCTCAACAGGGGTGATCGGAAAATTCCTTCCCCTGGAAAAAATGAAGGCGGCTCTTCCTTCTCTCTCCGGTTCTCTTTCAGTAAAGAACGGAAAAGAGTTTTCAACCGCGATAATGACAACTGATCTGGTCAAAAAAGAGAGCGCTGTCGAGGCTGCGATTGGTGGAAAGCAGTTTGTGATCGGCGGATGCTGCAAGGGGTCCGGAATGATTCATCCCAACATGGCCACGATGCTTGCCTTTATAACGACCGATGCGGCAATCAGTCCCGCCAGGCTGAATAAGATTGCAAAACGTGTCGTTGACATGACTTTTAATAATCTTACGGTTGACGGAGACACTTCTACTAACGATATGGTGCTTGTATTGGCAAACGGAGCTTCGGGTGTAAAAATCGAAAGCGCCGCAGCTCTTGACATATTCCAGAATGCGCTCTTTACCGTGTGCAATGATCTCTGTAAAAAGATCGCAGCAGATGGAGAGGGGGCCACTAAAAGAGTAGAGATAAGGGTCAGCGGGGCAGTAACGGAGAAAGATGCAAAGAAGGCCGCCAAGGCTGTTGCTACTTCAAATCTCACCAAATGCGCTCTCTTTGGAAATGATCCCAACTGGGGGCGGATCTCCTGTGCCGTAGGGTACTCCGGCGCTGCTTTTTCAAAAGAGAAAATGACAATACTTCTCTGCGGAGTTCCGGTTTTCAAGAATCTGCAACCTGTGCCCTTCAATGAAAAGAAGCTGCACACTCTTCTAAAAAAGAAAGTCGTAGAGATCGATATTGATCTGGGTAAGGGGAAAGCCTCTGCTATCGCCCACACCTGCGATTTCAGCTACGATTATGTGAAGATTAACGCTGAATATCATACCTGATACCGATATTTTCACAGGCTGAGAATTGTTCCGGGAAAAAGACACCGGCGATTTTCAGCCTGTTCATTAATCTTGAATCAAGTAAGGAGCAGTACTGTTGTGAGTGGCATTAAATGGTTATTATCGATCCTGATACTGATTCTTCTTTCGTGTACAGATGGTTCCATGATAAGAAAAGATGATCCCGCGGCAATTCTGCCTGAGGAAGGGAAATCCAAAATCGTTATCATACGTAATAAAACCTACGGGTTTTTAGTTGTTAACAATGTATATCTGGAACACAAACTGATCGGCAGGACAAGTGTACGCAGTTATTTTTCTTATGTAACAGAGCCGGGAACCCGGTATATCTTTACTGGAAATAATAAAGAAGGTGAAAATATAAAGTACAGAACCACCAGATTTCATTTCAAGCCGGGAAAAGTATATTATCTTGAGAACAGGCCTGTTCCTGATGAAACCTTTGTTTTGCTTCCCTTATCAGTCGAGAGTTTTGAGCGATATGCCAGAGTTTCCAGATATAATAGCTTGCGGGATGATATAATAGATTCTATCGATGTTGATATTGATTCCCTGAAGGCTGTCTATTTGCAGGAATTGCAGGACGATCCGGACAGACATGCCGATAATGAAAATTATGAGGGGTATTGAACATCTATTGATGGAGGTTGGCAGTATTGACTAAAACAGACAATAGCGGCAAATCAACATGTTTCCCTATCAGCTTTGAATTCTGGTACCGCATACTCTCTTTTGTCGTCGGACTCCCTCCCTCCGGCGCTTATGTCAACCTTTCAGAAGAACGGATAGAAGTCCGGATGGGTTGGGCGTTCAGGTCCAGTTTTCCCCGTTCTGCTGTTAAATCTGCTTCTGCTCTAAATAAAAAACCTCTTAGTCGTGGGGTGCACGGGTTCTGCGGCCGCTGGCTTGTAAACGGTTCCGGAAAGGGAATTCTAAGTATCAAACTGGATCCGGTTCAGCGTGCCCGTGTTTTGGGATTCCCGGTGCGTTTAAGGGAATTGCTGGTGAGTGTAGAGGATATCTCAGTTCTGGCAGAAATACTTCAAAGCACAAATCGATAGGTTCAGGGTTCAGAGGTTCAGAGGTTCAGAGGACCATGTGGTATAGAGGATTCATTTTTGGCGAACGCTGAACGTTGAACACCGAACGCAGAACTAAGTGCAGGAGATCATAAACATGAACAGACAATTCAACCAGACAAATTTGCTGGCTTTCTTGATACTCTTGTTACTTCAGTCGATACAGGTTCTTCAGGCGGGAACCTACAAAGAGGTCACAAACTTCGGAGAAAACCCAGGCAATACCCGGATGTTTCTCTATACTCCGGATAAGGTTGCTGAAAAACCACCGATCCTTGTTGTTTGTCACTGGTGTCACGGGACCGCAAACGATTGCTATAATGCTTCTTACTGGTACTGTTCATATGCCGATAAGTCAGGCTATTATGTGATTTTCCCAAATGCACCAAGTAGTGACGGCTGCTGGGATGTAGCTTCTGTAGAGGCGCTTACGCATAATGGCGGCGGTGATCCACTGGGAATTGCTTCGATGGTCAGGCATGTTATCAAAAATTACAATGCAGATTCTGCTCGAGTGTATGTTACTGGAGTTTCATCGGGTGCGATGATGACAAATGTGCTGCTTGGAGCGTATCCGGATCTTTTTGCCGCTGGATCTGCATTCGCAGGAGTGCCTTTTGGATGCTTTTCGGGACCAAACAGCTGGAATGATGATTGTGCGAAAGGAAGGATCACAAAAACTGCTGAAGAGTGGGGGGACCTTGTTCGTAATGCATTCCCCGGATATACAGGAAAACGTCCGAAGATTCAGATGTGGCATGGAACCAATGATGAAGTGCTGAGTTTCCATAATCTTGGTGAAGCTGTAAAGCAGTGGACAAATGTCCTGGGAGCAGATACAGTCCCGTCATCAGTGGAAAACGATGTGTTCCAGTCGGGATGGACACGCCGACACTATAAAAATTCAGGTGGTGAAGTCGTTATAGAGACAATTGTTGAACAGGATCAACCGCATAATCTTCAGGTAATGCAGCAGGAAGCGCTGTCATTTCTTGGGCTCGACCAATTGACAGATATAAGATCTGGATCCATGCTGAAAAAAGACTCGCATTTAAATACAACAGTTGTCATTTCAGCCGGCCGGATAGCAGTTACGGTGCGATCATCCCCGGGAACTGCTTCTCTATCATTTTTTACCCTGGATGGCAGAAATTTTCTCGATGTTCCGGAAAAATATTCGTCAACAGGGATGTTTTCCTTCACAATCTCCGGAAACGTACTGTCACTGCAGGCGTCAAATCTTTATATCGTGAGAGTTACACTGAATGGTGCCGCCGCAGGAACCTTTAAGGTGCCCATGTAAAGGTAATACCCGTTGGTTGCCGCGGGCTGAGGGGATGGTCCGCTGATCCGGGAAAAGTCAAGGAACGTACCCTCTGCCAGCTACCGAAAAGTCAAACTACCCATCATCTCAACCCGTTCCAGGAGGGACACATGCTGTTTGTAACCATCATCGTCGTGATTGCACTCGTCGGAGTAGCGCTGTATGTTAATTCCACAAAAAAACGCAAGGCGGCCGATCGGGCGACGCCTGACGCTGCGATTAAAAGTTCGATCCCTCCCAAGGAGTCGAAGGTAGAATCGTCCCCGCCTGCCAAGAAGAGACTGGATGCCGATGAAGTGAAACCTGTTGATGTCAATACAATCTCCCTTCCTCCTAAAGAGGTAAGTGCCGAGTCGCCCCTGCCCGCCAGTACGAATAAATCGCTGTTGTTCCATCTGCCCCCGGATGGTTTGGCGCCGACGCTCCAATTCTATAAAATAAAGAACCAGCAATGCATTTGCGAACAAATCGTTCCTGATCCGGCGGGTGAGGGCATGTATCTATCGGTTCACAGGGAAAAGGTTAATTTTACGAATTTGTATGATTTGCGCTATGTCACGCTCGATTCCGGCCAGGAGCAATTGTTAGCTGATCTGGGTTCGGACTCTTCCTATTATTCGGCATCCTTGAACGATTACTTTTTCAGGACCACCTCCGTGGTTCACTATGAAACACACCGGCTGCTCTGCTTAAAGAACGGCAGGACGATTCCCGTTCAAAACGGCTCCTTCGAGATGGAAAGCGTCACCAAATGCCGGAATGGTCTGCTTTTAAAGCGCTACGGACAGTTGTACCAGGTGACTCCCGAAAAAGTGGTCGGCTCCATCGAGCTCGATCGAAATTATTTTTCATTGCCCTTGACCCACCCCGACCGAAACCTCATGCTTTTTGATTATAAAAAATACGACGCCGCAAAAGGAAAAGTGGACTACCAAGAGTTATCAACCTACTATCTGATGGAGTACGACGACCAATTTCGCATTATCAGCCAACAGAAGATTCTGAAGGAGCAACCCGATAAAAAGTATGACTCGTTTATATCGGGCAGATCGAATGAAATTCTTTTTATTGAAGCAGTCGACACGAATGGCGACGGCATTGCCGATTACAGTGACGAACATAACGAGCGGATACAATCGATTGACCTGCAGACTAAAGAAATCCGCACCGTGATAGACCAGCGGATGGATATCCGCAGTTTTCAGTTTCATCCCGACGGGTTCATCTTTTTTACCAATGAAACGATAAAAGACAAAGAAATGCAGCTTATCTTATACAATCTTAACACTGGGAAGAAAACCATTCTGGCGACTTTGTACGGCAAATTCTTCAATTTCGGGTTCAATCATGACTGGACGAGGCTGTTTTTCCAAAAAGTATTGGACACTACCGGCCGGGGCAACTTTTACATCTGGGAGGATGAGAGCGAGCTCTACGCGGTGGACCTTCTGGCGGAAAACCAGGACTTTTACAAGCAGGGCATGGCCCGTCTGAAGGACCTCCCGGGTGTCACGCCGGTTCAGTTAACCGAGCCAAATGCCGCGAAACAACCGCCCATGGCGGACGAAGCGAATCCCGATCCGGCGAA
>Ga0209723_1006535_pt1 | contig 11176 bp, 4 predicted proteins | sample BiotimSIPDNA_2_FD_185750 | JGI IMG/M metagenome (GOLD analysis project Ga0209723, IMG submission 185750) | Anaerobic biogas reactor microbial communites from Washington, USA - Biogas_R2 time_0 SIP DNA (SPAdes) (version 2) | ecosystem: Engineered > Bioreactor > Anaerobic > Unclassified | place... | reverse complement strand
TTCAACGACAACTGCTTGTGTTTGTTAACAAATACCAGCCGTTCGGCCCGTTGTATCTCTTTTGAATCAAACAGGGTAATCTGTGCTACACCTATTGGCATTTTTGTCAAATCGATATTTACACTAGTCATTCCCTTTCTGGCATTAATTACTTTGGAGAAATACTCTTTCCCCCTGATCTGAAGGAAAATTCGCAAGTTTTCATCCCTGGTGGAACCAACAGCAATTTTTATTGAATTCTGGTTGATCTCCTCGATTCTCAACACATACCCCTGCGGAAGTGGCTCTGGAAGATCGAAGGATTCGGAAATTCCTTTTGGTCTGGTGATATGCGCTTTGTAACGTTTATCTTTCTGTGGTGTCAGGATAAAAGCACCCATACCTCTATGGAAACTTGAAAATTCTGTTATTCTATTATTTTTGTTATCAGTGATATACCCTTCAATATCAGCTCCCTTGCCAAACTCATTCAGGGCTTGAAAAGCGATAAGAGAGGTGAGATTACATACGGCATCACCGCCTTCGGGGAAAAAGGAGAGAGATATTTTGTTAAGAACAATAGGTATGGATCTGGATATTGATTCTTTCTGTCCATCATGATCCAATAGCACATTAAGAATTCCGTCGGCACTGGACAAATCAGAAGGAAGATCGAATGTCAGTATGGCCTTTCCATTCTTGTCACCTTTGACAGAATTCTGGATTATCTGCTCACCTTTGATACTCACGGTGTAACTGGCAGGAAATGAGGAGAATGGCTTGTTCTGGTTTGTTTCGACTGAAAGTTCGACTTTTACCTTGTCACCAGGGCCGTAAGCCTTTTTATCAAAATCCAGTTTCATTTTCAAGCTGGGAAGCACTGTTTCCTGAATCTGGATCTCTTTTATGAAAAAAGCTGGATCAGGATCGTTTTTCTGCCAGTTGGTGTAGGCTTTCAGGGTATAAATGCCCCCTGGAATATCATTATTAAGCTCAAAATCACCCCTGGCTATACCGTTTTTTCCAATAATAGAGATCTTTTTTTCCACACTTCCTTTAGGATTAATTAATTCCACATGAAGAATATCGCTTTTAGAAGAAGCTTTAAGTGAAGCGGCATCCCGGATATATGCAGTGAACCATATAGACTCGCCCGGGAAGTAAAAGGGTTTATCACATTGGATATAGACTCTGTCTTCAGGCAATGAATCGTTCCATTGCTTGAATTTAACGCTCAGACTATCGGTTAATTCCCCAATTTTTTTATCCTGTTTAGCGAAAAGAAAAGAGAAGGTCAATAGTAGAAAAGTACTGGCGATTACATTGAGTCTCATGGGAAATCCTTTTTGAGAAGAAATGGATAATCATCAAGGTGTTAAACGTACAAAACAGTCATTTAGTTAAAGTTTAAGGGGGAAAAGTTATTTCTTAGGATACTATTTAAATATAGCTTTGTGTGATTAAAAAGATAAGAGTGTGGGAGAAGGGGAGAATAATGGTGCGAAGGTAATAGTTACTTAATTGGAAATGATATAAAAGCGGGATTAATAAACCAGGTTGAAGATTCGGGTGCTAAGTTGTGACATTTTGACTCCTTTAATTAAAGGAGTTATTGGAGATCAGCACGGTTAAGAGGTTTAGTAACATTGCCGAGCTACTCTTTTTTGGCTGCTTACTATAAAGAAAGATTCAAAATAAGCTGTTTATCTCTTGCAACGCTATTCTTACAGCTTCCTTTTTCAAAGTTTGTACAGCAGCTTCTCCAGATCGTCCGTTTCCTGCGGTAACAGTACGGCGGATTTCAATTAGTTGTTTCTCACCCCTATTCAGAGAGCATTCCAGCTTACCACTTGCCTGAAAGATACTACGCTGTGTAGTTATATCCGGGTCAACAGATAAGGAAGCAGAAATGGTGTAATCTGATGACTCTTGTGAATTTGCCATGAAAAATGTGCTACTGTTAAGGAGTTCGTTAATGAGAGATTCGATAAATTCACCTTTTCCGGTAGCAAAAACCGTTGGCTTTGCTCTTGATAGCACCATCGTTCCTGTTGGAAGCCGAAGCCCAAGCTTTTTTAGGGCATCCCGGATTTTTATAAAATCTATTGAAGCAGTAATGGTTACCTTGCCCACCGAGGCACTCAATCCTGAAATCCTGACCGGATAAAAACCAGGCTTTTGTTCTGAAAGCTTTATTAACGTAACACCCGAATTTGAAGCAGACCAGATTAACGGGCAATTCTCAACAGGTATATTTTTACAGTATACATAAAATCCAATCGTATCAGGTAGCGTATCCAATGCCCCGAGTGCTAATTCTGGTATCGCCGGTTTAAGCTGAATGTCTTCGAGTGCCTGGCGCAATCTGCGAAGAATCTCGGTATTGAGAATTATATCTTGATTGTTAATGCTGCACTTCAGCAGACTGGAAGTAAAACCATCAATCGCCTTCAAAGATGAAAGTAACTCATATACTCTACTTACAGGATCTGTCTTCTCTGCAGCAACCAGACCATCAATTGCGATTGATCTGGCCTTGTTGATTTTTTCATTTAATTTGCTAAAATATGCTGCCTTGTTCAGCGATAATTTTATACAATAGTTACCATCAGGGGTTATCTTTGTTTCGACAGTCTCAACACCTTCTAATATTGATTCTGTATAGGTTTTGATTTTTTCATTGAAAATTGATGCATCGGTGGTTTGCCCATCAATCGTTTTCTGGGTCTCTTCAACTACCGTATTGCCTTCCACCCTGACTTTTATCTGGCTGGAGATGTCCTCTAGTGCCATATTTCTGGCGGCTCTCTGTACATCTTCGATTTTTGCCCCCATTTTAACACATCCTACACCGATAAAATGGGTTAGAGAAACCGGATGATGGATTGTCCAGTCATTTTTCTCAATCACGTTTCTTTTTACAGCAGGTGCACAGAAAAATAGCGGCATGAAAAGGAAAATTATTAATAATCTGTTTAAAATCATAGTTTTTCTTTATATATGGTTAATCTTTCTATTTGCTGCTTCATAACAATCAGCACCAGTTGAATAAAAGATGATATCAATAGCTCTAAAATAGTATCACAGTCAAATAAGAAAAAGTATTACAATAGAAATCTCCAATTTTCTTTGATAATTAATTATATTTTCAGATCGCTTTGCAAATTTAGAAAAGCCAGTTAAAAAACCTGGAAGGTTTCAATTGTTGTTTCGTCTTTTTTCTTAAACATTTAATCAATCTCAATTTTACCTTATTGGGAGATGGTTTTAACAATGATCAAAAAAATTTTAATAGCAGCCATTTATTCAGTTACTATATCTGCTTATGCTTTTGCAGAAAATCATTTTAATATTGAATCATTCAGTGATACAACCAAGTCGGTTCCTGCTGTTGGCAATTCATTCATTATCCCGGTAACAAGTACTACATTACAGCAAATTACCACTCCACCTGAGGTTCTGGAAAAAGGTCATGTATTGCTAAGAAGGCGTTTCAGTGCCAGAGAATACGGATTATATATAGGGCTAATGAATCCCAAAGCCTACAGCAGGCTTTCCGCCTTCAAACCATCAGAAAAAATTTCTATTTCCACCTTTATCAGCCGCAAAATTTATTCTTCACAAACCGACAACCCCGACCTGGATATTGAAAATGTTTATTTTGATGGAGATCTGATATATGTGGAAAACATAGCCAGCATTTTTTATCACGATTCGACCTGGAAAGAGATAAGGATGCTTGATGTGTTACCCTGCCGTCTGAATGTAACATCTGATCCACCAGGTGCACAGGTATATATAAATAATGAATACCAAGGAATCACTCCATTGTATTTAGGAGCAATATACGAACCTACAGCCATTATCCGGCTCGATTTGAAAGGGTATTTTATAGCCGAGAATTTTATTGATCTGCAAAGTGGATTGTTGCTAGAGAAGCATTTTGAGCTTAAAAGTAAACCGGTATTTGAAGATGGATCCGAAATCGATATTGAAGCGTACACCGCAGAAAATACTGAGAGTGTATTTGAGATCAATCAAAGAATAGAGACTGTAAGAAAGAGCGCTCTAAAACTACGGGAAGATTCCGTCACAGCACTTGAAGCGTTTATTGCCAATTACCCGAAGATGGATCCCAAAGACCAGTTCGAAACTACCGAAGAATTTGAAAATCGAAAAAATGAGTATATTGCCAAATTTAACCAGGAAAAGGATGAACTTAAAAAGCAATTTAACGAAAAACGCACCAGGGTACTCAGTGTTATCCCTCGCATGGAAGCGTATCTGGACAGCATCAAGGAACGTGAATATACGAAATATTTTGACGGTGACCTGCTTAAACTGTCACAGTATAATGCTGACAGCGGGTTTTTTCCGGTAACCATGACGGTTACTGAGAAAGGTTTCGTTTTTTCCTTTGGTGGCAAATTATATATCCCACGTGAGGAAGCAAAAGAATTTTATGCAAAAGGCACCGGAAGCGGAAAGATCATACTTATTTATAAAAACTGGTTTATCACTATTCCACGGGACAGCATCAAAGAAAATCATTACGTTTATTTCACCGGATTAAAATTGAAGTTTAAAGACGTTGATTACGATCTACGGGGCACATGCTCTTATCCGGATTATGTTGAAAACAGTAATGAGTATGCCCAGTTCATTAAAGCTCTTGACAAAAAAAGAGAAAAAGAGCGCATAGCTCGCGAAGCTCGTGGTTCTGTCTCCATTAAGACCAAACCCGCAAAAGTGAAGGCGAGTGCATTTGTGGGATCTACGCTGCTTGGTACTACACCACTGCAAGTACAGCTTCAGCCCGGGAATTATCTGCTTTCTCTAAAAGCAGAGGGTTACAAGGAAATATCTGACAGCCTGTTAGTAATCAAGGATACGCTTGTCGTGAAAGACTTTTTACTTGAACATACCATGGCATATAGTGATTCCGTCGCTGCTTCAAAAAAAATGGCCTTGAAGAAGTTTCGTCTAGTCAGGCGTATTGCATTCTCGTCTCTGGCAGTCGCATCCGGAGGCATAGGTTATTATTTCGAGACACAGGCAAAAAAAAGGTTTTCTGATTATCAAGGGCTTCGGGCTGGCTCTCATCAAAGTGAATTCGATGATTGTTGGAATTCCTTCAGAACAAATTCAAAAAATCGTAATATCTATTATGCTCTATCGGGTGTCAGTTTGGGTCTTTTTGCCATTTCGATTCCATTTTAATGCAATCTGAGAAAAGGCAGAAAATGCATCATTGCCACCTTAACAGATAGGATATTCAATGAACATACTGATAAAGGCGCTCTTTCTTCTCTGTGTTAACGCCCTGGTTCTTTTTGCTACTTTCGACGAGGATATCGCGAACATCGCCGAGGAAATTGCGGAAAACCTGAAACTTTCAACAGACAAGCCATTATTTGTAACCACCCTTTCCGAAGACAAACAGTATATGCTTCCTCTTGAACCGGTTTTCAACAAGCTAAAAACTTCTTTGAAACCCTATGTTTCTGATATAAGGTTCAAAAACCCTCAGGGAAGTGAGGTCGCTACACTCGCTACAATTATTCGTGATGTAGCACCGTTGAGGATAGAGGAAATGACTGTAGATTCGCTCATTCTAACCGGCAGCTATTTTCTCATGGACCAGTCGCTTGACCGAGTTAACTGTATTCTTAAAATCCAGGACATACGGGCAGTAAAATTATACCAAAGCGAAGAATTTACCATACACGCCAACGACTGCCCACCTGCCATCCAAAGAGCCATTTTTAACAAACTTCTAAACAAAGAGTCTTACGGCGAAATTGAATACAAAGGTTATGTTATCGATAAGCTAGAACGGTTGTTCAATGCCGGCGACAATGACCTCCTTCTGCCTCCCGCCGTATATTCTTTCGTTAATCGTCATCCCTATGCCATACAATATCAGGTAAATGCGCTCAAGGAAATTCTTACTCTCAAATACGGTGTCAGCTTCAGTCAGGATTCCAATAATAAGATCGTGATTCCAGCAGATGGTTCATTGATATTCATAAGGGACGGAAAAGAACGTCCGCTTCAGAAAATTATTGACGGAGAGCCTCTTTACTCCAATGATTTTTCCAGCCAGTGCAGCTCCTATTTTTATATGAGTTCTTCAATGGAAAACTCTGGCAAAACCAAGAAAATGGAAGAGAAAAAATTCAGTACCAGTAATGAAGTCAAGATACGGGACAAAATTTTCGAAACCTTCAACATCTACTATCCTGCGATTTTTAATCCTTTCGACTATGAGAAACTGAATACCATTTTTTTCGATAAAAAAGAGCCTTCCATTCTTGTAGGTATTGTCAATTCCTCCGATCCTACTACCGGTAAAGAGATCGTTACCTATCGGTGGCAGACCAAGCAGGCCTGGCTTGACCATCTCAAAAAACTTGTCGAGGTTGATCACAGGACTTTTGAAATTAAAACCTCGGTTATGAAGGTCTTTAATGATGATCTTGATGCCAACCGCTACTGGGCAATAGTGCGGCAAAACTGGAAAACCAAGGACAGTTTTGGTAAAACAATCTACCAGGATGACGGGTTTCTGTTTGTTAATTTTGATTTCACTGCCGATAAGGTGCTCAAAGATTTCAAGATTTATTACCGTCTGTGGTTCTATGAATATCAATATGATGATCTTGAACTGGGAATAAAACGATATGAAAAACTGGAAAAAGATGTTACCGATCATTTCAAGAACGGAATCAAATCAGGGTTGTCGGATAATTTGAAAAACGCGATGTGTTCTTATCTGATTGGACAGATACGAAAAGGTGGGGGAGGATTAAAGGTAAAATGAAGACAATTAAATTATCGATAATCATCTTCATTTTCCTGATTATTAATTCGATAGGTACAATAATAATTACCGGATGCACCACGGGTGAAAGGGATAACCCATATGATCCAGTGAATATTACAGAAGTACCATGGGATAATGATACTGAGGTATCAGGAAGTGCACCCAAAATCACATCTCATCCGGTAAGTAAAACTGTAACTGAAGGGGAATCGGTTTCAATTTCGGTATCAGCTACGGGATCGGGTAATCTTTATTACTCGTGGTATAAGAACGACAGCCCCATTGGTGGAGAAATCTTATCATCATATTCTATTTCTAATACGACATCTTCTGATGCTGGTTCTTACAGATGTGTAGTAAGTAATTCTTATGGTACCGTTTCAAGTAATGCTGCTGTATTAACGGTGGTGCAAGGTATATCACCGCCGGTTGTTAACAGGCAACCAAGTGACATATCTGTAGAGAAAGGAAACAAGGCAACATTCAGTGTCACCGCAAGTGGAACTGATCCTCTGCAGTACCAATGGCAACGAAATGGAGTAAATATTTCAGAGGCAAATTCCTCAAGCTATACCACACCTTCAACTGATATGTCTAATAATGGCGATTTATTCAGATGTATTGTGGAAAATAGCGCTGGTAAAGATACTAGCCTGGCTGCTAAATTAATTGTAACAACAAGCCAGGAGGATATGCCTAACATTACATATCACCCGATAAACAGATCTGTAACCGAAGGCGAATCGGTCACTTTTACAGTTTCCGCTACTGGATTGGACCTTCGTTACCAGTGGTTTAAAAACGGCTACTATATTAACGGAGCAACGTCTCCATCCTTTTCTATTTCCAGCGTGGCACTTTCGAATGCCGGTTCTTACAATTGTGTAGTAAGCAATTCTTATGGAAGCGTTTCTAGCAATGCTGCAGAATTAACAGTGGTGCAAAATATATCACCGCCGGTTATCACCAGACATCCAAGAGACATAACTGTAGAGGACGGGGACGAGGCAACATTCAGCGTTACCGCAAGTGGAAGTGAACCTCTGAAGTATCAGTGGCAACGAAATGGGAAAATCATTTCCGGGGCAAATTCTTCAAGCTATACCAAACCTTTGGTTGATATGTCTAATGATGGCGATTTATTCAGATGTATTGTGGAAAACAGCGCTGGTAAGGATACCAGTGATGAGGCTGAGTTAACTGTAACATTTGCAGGCTTATATGAAAGCAGGATCCTATCATGCACAATTAGTGACATTTTTTTCATGTTCAGACTTGATCTTGACGGGAGTGAGGGTTCAGCTCTCGGAGGAGCTTGTTTATCTTTGACTAATTGTACAAATGCAGCTGAATACGAACTGGAATTACGCTCTAACTCTTCAGGTTATTGGTATCAAACTACTGATGGGAGTGGGATAAAATTTAAATTAAAGCAAAATAGTTCAGGCGAATGGATTTTTAACCAGATCTGTATCGGGACTAACTGCTCTTCCATAACAGACCATGGTGGTCTGTGACCTATTTAATCTATGATTTATGGGTCATTATATTCGCATTTAACCGAATACATTTTCAAAACAAATGGGTTTCATTATAAAAAGGATATCAGTTCGGAAAAGAATATAGAAGTACGGTATTTTTGAAAAGACAGATGATTTGTTTTTTTATTCGCTTGGGAGGGAATTTCTGTGATAAGGCTGAAGTTAAACAATTCTTTTACACTACCAGCAATATTAATTTTACTGCTTATATTAACCTGCACCACCGGTGATCGCAATAACCCCCTCGACCCAGGCAACCCCGATAATATAGGTAAGCCCTTCGCAAATTTACTGGTATCAGATACAACTATATTCATAAACGATACATTAGTCCTTAACGCATCATGTTTTTGGGAATCAAACGATGGATCAATAAATCGCCAATCATGGGACAGTGAGGAGCTACTGGATTATTTCATCTGGAGAATCGGATCTAAAACCGAAACCACCGAATCTGGTAAAAAGACTTTTGTCTGGGAAGAGCCCGGAAAGTATGTCGTTGAAATGCGTATAGTTGATAAATACAAACAGAAATCGGAATGGGTTTCGTGTAAAGTAACCGTGCTTGCCGGGCAACCGACAGTAACATTTGATTCTTCCGTTTTTTCATTGACCATCAGAGACTCCATTACCTTTATCCCTAATCATTATGACCAAAACGGAACCATCAAATACTATATCTGGCAGTATACTGTAGGAAAAGAGACCCTTTGCGATACAACAGATACTATACCCCGGACATTTGTCTGGCAGGATTCCGGTAAAAAAGTATTGTCTTTGAGGGTGATCGATGATGACAACCTTATCTCCAGTACAGCATTATGTACTGTTTTTGTCGGGTTGGGTGCTATACCAAAAGTAAGTATTATCCCCGATACAAGCTGTTTCATTAATGATACTGTCAAAATCGTTGCCGATGGAAAAGATCAAAATGGTACTGTTGAGAAATATATCTGGAATTGGACAGGATCAAAAAAGGCGGATACAACCACCTCTTCAATCCATAGCTTTATCTGGTCGGATTCGGGATATAAAACAGTTACGGTTTGGGCAGTCGATAATGACGGTCAGATTTCAGAGCCCGATACCTGTATCGTTACAGTCTCTTCCGGTGAACCTTTAATTACCAAAATCAATGATACGGTTGCGTCCATTACGATGGGATGCAAGATCATTCTTAATGCCAAAACCGACAGCAGGCTCTCTTCAGATATTGTTATGTGGCTTTGGGATACCGGTGCACCAGGGTGGGATGACAGCACCAGTGGTAACACACGCACTTTCAATCAGAACTCCGGTGGAAAACTAAGAGTGATCTGGGCTGCGAAAGTTGACGATAAAGCATTATCAGTACGGGATACTTTTTTTATCACCTTCAATCAACCACCTAAGAAACCCACCTTATTAGTACCCGATAAAAACCCAGCTAAATGGGCAACAATTTCTTCAACTGGTAAAGGTAGTGTGGTATTTGAGTGGGAGGGGGCCGATCCAGACAGCAGTACAGACATCAGCAGCTTTCATTTTACTTTAAATACTGAATCGGGAAAAAATGTTTTCGAATATGCAGGGTCTGATAAATTTTGTACGGTTTCAAATCTTGATACCTTGAAGAAATACAACTGGCGCCTGGTCTCTAAAGATAGGTTTGGTGATAGCGCTTTTGCAGAAGGAAGCATTGCAACATCCATTGGATTGCCAATAATCACCTCACAGCCCCAAGGTATTACAATTACTAAAGGAGACTCCCTTAAATTGTATACTGGTGTAGCCGGAAGAGGAACGTTGAGCTATCAATGGAAAAAGAATGGGGTTGATATTACATTGAAAGATTCATCTTATTACCTGAAATCAGGAGCATCTTACAGCGACAGTGGTTATTATAAATGTATCATTTCCAATTCTTCGGGAAGCGTAACCAGTGACAGTGTAAAAGTAGTGGTTTTACCGGCAAAACCTAAGATTGTTAAACAGCCGATTAATGATACAGTACAGCGAGGAAGCAGTGCGTATTTCAGGGTTACCGCTGAAGAAGATTATTTACAATATCAGTGGCAAAAAAATGGCACAGATATTCAAGCCAATGGAAATTATGATACGTTAGTACTTGATAGCGTTTCCCTTGCTGATAATGGGGCGAAATTCTGTTGTATTATAAGCAATAGCAGTGGTAGGGTTATTAGTGATACTGTTACATTATCGGTGACTCTTGTTCCACCAACCGTTACAGTTCAACCATTACCTGCAAAAGTCTCAGTTGGCCAAATTGTAACATTTCGAATTTCTGCAACCGGGGACAGTTTAGAATACCAATGGCAAAAAGATGGTGTTGCTTTAGCAGGAGAAAAAGGTGATAGTCTTCAAATTAATCCAGTCATGCTTTCAGATAGTGGATTTTATCGTTGTGTTGTAAGAAACAGTGCCGGAGCGGATACAAGTAATTCGGTGCAGTTAACTGTCTGCAAGGTTTATTTCAAATATCGGACGCTAGTAATTTTAGACTCGATGGATAACGATAGTGATGGATACTATAGCATGTTTAATGTTTGTCATGATCCTGATGTATCGGATAGCGGAGTAGCTAATATTAATGTTAAATTAAATTATAAAAATTCTTCAGCAACTTCTTATACAAATTTATGGAATTCACCAGAACATGTTGAAATTAATGGAACGGAAACGGTTGATTATTGTATTGATAGCGTTTTTACAGGAAATCAGCATGGTGAATACGATTATCAACTTATTCTTTTTAGTGGAAATACCCCTGTTGATACCATTTATAGTTTAGGTCATAAAGAAGAGTTACCATCAGAGAATGAAATTCCGC
>Ga0209723_1006532_pt1 | contig 11176 bp, 5 predicted proteins | sample BiotimSIPDNA_2_FD_185750 | JGI IMG/M metagenome (GOLD analysis project Ga0209723, IMG submission 185750) | Anaerobic biogas reactor microbial communites from Washington, USA - Biogas_R2 time_0 SIP DNA (SPAdes) (version 2) | ecosystem: Engineered > Bioreactor > Anaerobic > Unclassified | place... | reverse complement strand
CGGGAATGCGGAAAGTGGAAACGCCCCGCGACTGCGATCGCGGGGGACATGGAAACGCCCCGCGACTGCGATCGCGGGGGGACGTCTCAAGCATCGATCGTCGCACAACCCTGCGCCGAAAAAGGGGGCAACCCTCAATCCGATTTCATCATCATCGAGGTCGAGGCCGACGGGTTTCTATACAACATGGTCCGGGCGATCGTCGGCACGCTGGTCGAGGTGGGCCGCGGCAAGCGCCCGGTGAGTTGGCCCGGCGAAGTCCTCCGCGCCGCCGACCGCCGCGCCGCCGGCCCGACCGCTCCGCCCCAAGGACTTTTTCTGGTCAACGTCGAGTACTGAAACCAATCCGATACCGGGCGTTCAGGAGTCGTTCAGCCAGTTGACCAGTTCCAATCCTCTAGCCCTCGGTGGAGTTCACTCGGAATTGTTTGGGCAGCCGGATGGCTTGACTTCGACCGCTTTTGAAAACTTTCGCGGTTTGCATGATTCAACTCCTTCCGCCTGCCGCGCCTCGCCTCTGGTATCTACCTTATGATAGATTACAATTGCATGGATTGCCAAGTTCACGCAGCGCGATTTTCATGGCTGGGATTAAAAGAATCCCATTCCGCCCCTCGGGCGGCGGGAGCCGGAATCGCGGGGCTTCTCCGGCGGCGGATCGTCGAAAGCCGCGCGCCGTGCGTCCAACTCGCGGCCCGCGTTGCGATAGGCCAGCGAAAGCTCGCGCATCTGGCCGTCGGTTTTCAACCGCTCGCCTCGACGGAGAACGGTTTCGGCGACCTCGATTACCCGCTCGGGATGATTCTCGGCGTTCCAGGCGCCGAACGCCGTATCGTACCGATTTTCGGGGAGCCGCCCGCTTTGATAGACCTCCCAGAAAAGCTCCGAGCGGTCTTGCAGCACGACGCTCAGGTCGGCTTGAGCCAGCAGCATTCTGAATTTGATATCGGGCGACTTTGCCGCCGCGGCCAATTGGCCGGCCGTCTCGGCTTGAATCGGCTCGGTCAACTCGGCAACGATCAGGTCCAACGCTCGGTTTCGGCCGGGAGAATCCTGTTTCGCCGTTTCGGCGGCCTCCAGCAACAGTTGCCAGCGTAGCTGTCCGCGATGCACCGACGCCCGGCGGCAGAGCAAACCGTATCTTGCATTCGTGGTCAGATTCTTATCTTCCAGTATGCGGAAGAACAATTCGTCGGCCATCTGACTGCGTCCGAACTTTGCGAGCAGTTCGGCCAATTCGGCCGCTTGCTCCGGCGGGGCCTCGGCGGCCCAGCGGACGGCCGATTCAGCGGCTTCGTCGCCGCGTTCCAAGCGCAGCAGCAGTTCCACGACCAGGCGTCTTCGCTCGAAAAGTCGCCGGCCGCCATCGCTCCGCAGGGCCGCCCGGGCATGGGCCAGGGATTCGGTCGCCCGTCCCGCCTCGGCGGCTGCCGCGGCCAAACGGTCCCAATCCTCCGCCTTCAGCGATTCCGGCGGCAGGCAGGAAAGAATATCGTATCGCTCGGCGGGCGCAAGCGAGGGGAAAAAGCGGCCGTCGATGTGGCGCGTCAACGGGCCGGCCCCTTGCCGGGCAAGTTGCTTCAGCGCGTCGATCGTCAATTCCCGGCTGCAAAATCCCGGGTTGTTCTCGTGACACCACGCCGTCAGCAGCAGCAACAACGGCTGCCGCGGATAAACATTCAGCATTTTTCGCAATGCCCCCGTCGCTTCATCCCAATCGGCCTTCACAATCGCACAGACGGCCTCCGCCAGCAGTTTATCGACAGCCGCCTGGGGCGACCGCCGATCGAGGCTGACAAAATCATTCCACGCCGCTTTCGTTTCGGTCGAGAGCCTTGGAACGAACGGCGTCCTCGAATCAATCAGTTCCCATCGTGCGAGGTCTTTGTCGTCGCCGTCGCTGAAAGTGACGGTCGGCCGGCCGTCGGCGTTTGCGGTCGACAATCGTCCGGTCGGCCTGCCGGCGAGTTGGGTCATCCAAAAACGGGGCAGGGGGGAGTCGCCGGAAAATTCCGCCTCCAGGAAGCTGTCGGCGTCCTTCGGCAATCCATTCGGCGTCAACCGCACGCGGCCCGATTCGGTCCTCGCGACTTGGAACATCCGGGCAAGTTCCTCGTTCGTGCGATGCGGCATCCACGGCAGCAGGCGGTCGGCGAGCCGGCGGACGTCTTCTCCCCAGTTGCCCAACTCGATGAAATGCAGATCGTGCCAAACGATCTTCGCCTGATCGCCCTCGGCGATCAACGTGCAATCATTCGATTTCAGTTCAATTCGCCCGTTGTGGCACAATAGGCTGATTTCTTGCGAATCCTTGCCGTCGTCGCTGGTTCGCCGCCAGAGCCAAAACCCCGATTGTTCCGCGCGGCGTTCAGCCAACGCTTCCAGTTCCTCGGCGTTTGCTTGGGGCAGTTCCGACATGCTTGTCGCCGGCCAGTCATGTTCCGGCCAGGGGGCGATCAGCGGCCGATCGGGCGATGGCGCCGTCCATAGCCAAGGCCGCTCGCCGTGCAACGATTCGTAGCGGCTGCGGCGCAACATCGTCAGGAGTTCGGCAATCTTATCATGCACTTCCTGCGTTTGCGAGACGATCAGCGCGCCGTAGGGTTCATGCGGAGCGATTGAACCCGGCCCGCCCACTTCGTCCCACGTCCGGTTAAGCACGGTCGAAGTAATCATGTCGATGATGTAGTCGAAATCGGAAACGCTATCCGAGCGCAGAGCGGCCGGCCGCCAAGCGCCGTCGCCAATATCCATCGGCGGCAGCTTGCGCAAACGAGCAAACAACATTTCGATTTCTTCATGTACATCTTCGGTGGCCTTGACGACAAAATCGAGCGTCGATTCGCAAAAAGCAATTGTCCCCGGCCCGCCGACGTCGTCCCATGTTGTCGGTTGCACGGTGCTGGTCAGCAAGTTGTTGATGGAGTCGATATCGTGGACGTATTGCTGGCCGGAGGTTTCCTCGCGCGACGGCGCGGAGCGGGCGAAAGCGCGGCCGTCCCGACCCTCGATGCCGCTGCTGGGAGTGGAATCGGGTGTTTCAGATTCTTCCGGCAGTGTGTCGTCGCCGCCGCTGGAGAGGGAAATGCTGGGATCGGGGGCGGGTTCGATCGCGGGTGAGGGGCCGCCGCCGAATGTGCCGCCCATGCCGCCCATCGCCATGCCGCCCGCCATGCCGCCCATGCCGCCGCCCATGCCGCCGCCGAAAAATCCCATTCCACCCATGCCCATGCCGCCGCCGAATCCGCCCATCGCGCCGGGAAAAGGCCCGAAATTATCCCGGTTCGCCGGCACGGCATATTCAAACACGATGCCCCGGCCGGAGTGGAGCCTCAATTCCGACGTGTTTTCGGCCGCTTCGGGCGTGGTTATCAGCAACGCCTCGTCGCCCGTGCGATAGGTCAAGCCGAAATCGTGCAAAATCCAGCGGAGCGAATCCCGGGCGGGTACGTCGCGCCAGTCGGCCGTGATCGACGTATGAATGTCGATGCCGACGTCCGCCAACGCCTTTTCGTCGACCAGAACCGTGTCGTTCAGTTCCTTGGCGAAATAATCGACGACTTCCTTCAATGGAGTATTGATGAACTTGACGTCTATCGGCCGCTTCAATTTCTCGCGAATCCGCCGCTCGGCGGCCAAACGGCGGTCGAGATACGGATTGAGCAACTGGTCTCTCGCCGCCATGCGATCCGCCATCAGGAAATCGGGAATCGGATAGACCTCGGCGGTCAACTCCGTTTCGGCTTGTTCCGGGGTGGTGATGCACAGCCGATGCGGCTGTTCGAGCAGCGTCAGATCGCACTGTCCCAGCAGGAAACGCGCATACGCGCGGAGCGACATCCGTCCGCGGCCGTAGCCATGCAACTCGTTTTCCGTCTTAATCCCCACGTCGTCCAGGGCGCGATAATCCACGACGACGTTCATCTTCGATTCCCGACGGAGCATTGCGGCCAAGTCGTCGATGGTTCGCGGAGCGAGCGCGTCTTGTCCGGAAAACGGGTTTTCACCGGCCGCGGCTTCCGCGGGCTGGGAATTTCGCGGGTCTTCTTCGCCGCGAGAATGATACCACTTCTTGTTCGATTTGCCGCCGTGCAAAATAACCGGCGTCTCGCGCAACAATTGCTTCGCGCATGGATGCCGTTCGAGGAATTCTCGATTAACTTCCGCCTCGCCCGAAAGCCGCGAGAGCAAATCGAGCCGCCGCTCTCGGCCGCTGGCGGATGTCGCCGGATCGAGCTTGTCGCGATAGGCGCCGAGCAATTTCGTCGCGCCCTCGCGGCGAATGGCCGCGCGGGCCTGGCGGGTTAACTCCTCGTATTCCTCGCGGCTGGCGTCGGGTAAATCGACGACCGACTGCAACAGCCGGTCGGCCAGCGACGGATTGCCGCCCTCGATTGCCTCGCGGGCGGTCCGCAAAATCATTGAGATGCCCTGCGCGTCGCCGGAGAGGCCGACTCGCTCGACTTGCTCCTTCGCCCGCCGCGTCCAATCCTCGGGCAATTCGACCGGCGGCCGAGCGTCGGGCGGGCTCCAATAGCGATGGCGATTGCGCCGGTCGATCCCCCACGCCCGATAATCGTTCTCGCTTTCAAGAACCAGAAACGCGGTCAGCGGCGTCAACAGGCTCCACTCCTGCGAAAGCTCGATCATTCCGCTTTTTTCTTCGGGCGTCAAGAATGTTTGCACATCAGCGCCCTGCGGAACTTTACCGCGCATCCGGTCGAGCCGCCGTTGCGCCCAGAGTCGGCCGACAAACACGTCGTTGCGGCTCTCGTCGACTTTTAGTTCCCAGCGTCGCTCGATTTTTTCGCCGTTGCGGCGCGTGGCAATCGTCGCCTCGATCAGGTCGCGATGATTCATCCGCCCGAATACATGCAACGTCCGGCCGGGCAGCCACGCGGCGGGGTAGTACAGGTCGTCGGCCGCACAGCCGGCAATCTCGATTCGCTCGATCTTCTCAGGGTGCGCCATGCCCGAGGAAAGCCATGCACTCATGTCTCTGCGGGCGAGCAACGATTCGGTCAAATCGAACGTCAGACCTCCGCCGGCCCTGGCCAGTGAAGCCATGAACTCGCGGCCGAGCGGGTCGCGGCGAACCAGCACGCCGATCAGCGCGGCATCGGCTTCGGCCAGCCGGGCGACGATCTGCGCTTGCCGCGTCTCGAAATCGACGTTCTCCCCGCTTTGCCGACCGTCGCCGACGTAGACGATCAGCCTGCGGCGATCGGAGCTTTCGTCGAAGAGTTGTGCCGCTTCGTCGAGCGACGCGCCCAAATCGGTTGCGCCAAGAAAGAACTCGTTGTCGAATGCTTCGAGCGCGGCTGCCGTGTTTTCGCCCTCGCCGGTCAACCACTCTTTGCCAAGCGGCCGGACGCCGAGATCGACGCACGCCAGCCGGAAACGATCCTCCGGACGCAGCTTCCGCAATATGTCGCCGACGGCCGACCGCAACAAACGGCAACCTCGCATGCTCGACGACGTATCGACCAGCACCAGCACGTCGGCAGGGCCGGGCCGGCTCGGTGCCGCCTCGCCGGCCGATCGCTCTTCCCCGACGGCCGCGTAGGGTATCGACAACTGGAAGTACAAATTCGCGTCGAAGCTCGGCTTCCGCTCGGCCGGAACGTCGTCGTTCGCCTGACGATAGAGCGGGTTCGTCACACAATTGCGCAACTCGACATTCGGGCGCGACTCCTCGACGAAATTCAATTCGAGATCGGTCGTCGGGCGGTGGTTTTTCTTAACCAACTCGAAGCCGACCGAACCGTCGCCGTCTTGCTTGAACTCGATCTCGGGATGCGAGAGACATCCGACTCCGCCGGGCCGCACCGCCGCGCGGATCACCCCGCTCAGCCGAAAATCCCAGATCGGCTCCAAATCGGAAAACAACGGCAGCCGAAACGCATTGCCCTCGCCGTCCGCCTCCAACGGAACTGTGTAGTCGAGCAAGATACGCTTGACGTTCCGGGCGGGAATCGGAAATACCCGCATCTTGAATAAATTGTCGCCGATCTGTTCGAGTATGGCAGGATCCCGCTGCCGATCGACGATTGTCTGGTACACACGTGCCGCTCGGCTCCGCTCGATCAACTCGCCCTCGACCAGATTGCCGGGCGAAACGTACATGGCAAACCGGCTGACCGACGCGCCGGTCGGCAGGCTGAAGACGAACGTCCCTTCCTCCTGCCGAGGATAGGGATTGTAGAACGACTGGTCGATTTGCACCAGCGCCACCGGCGGTTGCATCACGACGTGGGCATGATACGCCGCCACGTTCAGCCGCACGGGCGAGCCGGCCTGCGCGTCTGTGACGACCAGTTGCCCCAACCCCTGACTGGGTTCATCGGCGGCAAAAACAGACGACCACGAAAGAACCACGACGACGCAAACAACCAGTCGAATGCCTCTCATGGTTCTGCTCCTGTTGATGAATGAAAAAGCTGCGAAGGTGCAAGAGTTCCAGGTACGAAGTGAAAGAGTGCTTTCCGCCGGCGGAAGCAACCGCTGGGTTATTCTCAATTTATCCCCACCCATGAAAGTTTCAATGCTTTTTCCGGCGGATTTACATAAATCCATACTGCGGCGGGGGAAACCGTGGGCGTTTTTCGACACAGCCGGGGGGATGCTTTCCAATCCGATCCTGCTTCGGGTAAAATACGTCCTGATACGGACTATTTCCGCCGGAAAAGCGGACCAGCGCGAACGAGAAGATTATCGGAGAAAAACGGAATGAGAAAGCAGTACGATTTTTCCAAGATGAAGGGCCGGCGAAATCCCTACGTCAAAATGCTCAAACAGCCCGTGACGCTCCGGTTGGATCGGGACAGCGTGGCGTATTTCAAGAAGATGGCCGAGAAAACCGGTCTGCCGTACCAACAATTGATCAATTTATATCTGCGCGATTGCGCGAACAACCGCCGGGAGCTTTCGTTGCAATGGACGCCGTGAGATAATGCAAGGACCGGATTTTGCGAAACCGCAAGCGGCTCATTCCCCGCGACCGCAGCCGCAGGGCGTTTTGAAATCCCAAATCCCCAGTCCCAAATCCCCAGCCCCTAATCCCTAATCCCAAATCCCTAATCCCTCCCATGCGAATCGCATACGTCATCACGCGAATGATCCTCGGAAGGGCGCAGGAAAACACCCTGCTGACCTGCGAGGACTTGATCCATCGCCACGGCGACGACGTGCTGCTGATCACCGGACCGCCGCTCGGGCCGGAAGGGAGTCTGTTGGATCGAGCCAGGGCAGCGCAAGCCGAACTGCACACCATCAAAACTCCGTACGCGCTACTCCGTACTTCGTAATCCGTCCGTTACCGCCGCTTCCGCCAAACGCAAATCACCGCGCAAACCAACGCGGCGGCAAGCAGGGCCGACGTTCCCGGCTCGGGCACGGCCGTGACGGCGTAGGTTCCGAAGTCGCTAATGGTGAAGCTGGCCCAGCCGTCGTTGCAAGTCAGGTCCATCGCGTCGAAGGCTGTCCAGTCCGCGCCGTCGAAGTGCCAGATTTGCAGGTCTTTGCGCGAGAGGCCCGCCCCGACGGCGAAGGATAGATAGACCGGATCGCCCGCGGCATAACCGGCGCCGCCGCCGGCGCAGTCCCAAGCTCCCTTGACGAGTTGGTCCGGTTCGAGCAAATCGACCAGATCGGCGAGCGTCTCGCCGCCGACGGCCGCGGCGGTGAAGTTCAGGCCGACGTTGCCGGCTTTGTACGGAAAACTGGCCCCCAAGCCCCAACCGGTCGATTCGTCATTAATCAAGAGCCGTTGAATATCGGTTAAATTGAGCGTACTCATTTCGCCGGGGGTTCCCGACTGAACGTCCGAGACGGTGAATTGGCGAGTCGTTGAGTTCCAAGTTCCACCGACGGCCTGACAGTTGTGGGGGTATAACCAAGAGCCGGCGGCGATGGGCGAGTGGACGCCGGTCGTCTCCGCGGCCGCCCCGGCGAGAAAGCGGATTTTTCCACCGTACTGATTGGTCAGCGAGCCGGCGCCGTTGTCGATGGAAAGCGAGCTGCCAAATCCCACGTCGATCGCCAGCAGAGCCAGCCCGGGCGAGTTGTGGAGCAGCGAGACGCTCTTGGCCGAAACCGTAGCGCCGCCGGCGATATGCAGCGTCCCGTAGCCAAAATAGCCGACGTAGAGGGTGCCGCTGTTGGTCCAGGTCGAACCGGTGCCTTCCACTACGGCCGTAACCCTCGTGCTAGGGGCATAACTGATGTAACCATTGGTGTTGCTCACATGGCCGCCGGAGGTGATCTGGAACGCGGTGTTGCCGTACTCGCCGACGTATAGATACCCGTTGTTAGACCATGTGGAGCCTGCACCCTCGACCTTAACCGTGGCGACTGTGCCAGTTCCGTGGGCGATCCGGCAGTTGGTGTTGCTCACCCGCGCGCCCGCCTGGATGTCGAGCGTCCCATTGCCGTAGTGGCCGACGGAAAGCGCGTCGTTGTTGGTCCATTTCGAATTGGCTCCGGCGACGGTAACCGCGCCCGATCCGCCCTCGGAGGCACCGATGTAGCTTTGGGAACCATTGCTGACCTCGGCGCCGTTGGTGATGCTGAGCGTGCCGACGCCGTAGTAACCAACACCTAGGTTCAGACTATTAGTCCACTTGGAATTCGGTCCGTCGACGACGACCGCGCCCGTCGAATTGGACCTGTAACCGACGTACCCTTGCTTGTCTATAACGGCGGCGCCGCTGGTGATTTCGAGCGTTCCGTTGCCGTAATCTCCGACGTAAACAGTGTAGCCGTTGCTGGTCCAGGTCGAGCCGCCGCCTTCAACTTTAACCTTGCCGATCGAACCGGATTGATTACCAATATGGGCGTTAAAGCATGTGACGGCCGCGCCGCCGGTAACGTCGAGCGTCCCGTTGCCGCTATAGCCGACGAGCAAATTGCTGCCGTTTGTCCACTTCGATCCATCGCCTTCGACCGTCGCCTTGCCAGTCGCGTTGAGGTTATATCCGATATAGCCCGCGCTGGATAACAATTCGCTTCCTTCGTCGACCGTCAGCGTTCCTTCGGTGTTTTGGCCAATGTAACCGGTGGTGGAACTGTTCCACGGCAAACCGGGCACGACGTCGCCGACTGGTGAAACACCCGCGCTGACCGGGGCTTGAATCTTCGCAAAACAAAAGACGGCCGCAAGCAGAAAAACTATCATGGCATGCCGTTTCATGGTTTTCTCCGATCGAGAAAAAAGTGTCGCAAGGAATTAACGCGAAACCGGTGAACAGGAAACGCGAAGACACAAAACAAGCCGTCATTCCGACCGATAAAAACCCATCGGTTAACTCCCCTTAAACTATCCTACCCACAAATAAAGTCAATACCTTTTGGTGATATTCTTTCAAGCAATTGATACTATAGCGGGGGAATATTTCGCCTGTTCCTGACTCTATGGCGGCAGAAACCGTGCCGATCAGTCCCGCTTCAAGGTCTATACCCGGGCTGAAATGGCCGGGCTGAAATGGCCCCTCGGCAATCAGAAATCAGAAATGTACAATGTTAGTGCCCGGTCAAACGCCGGCAATTGACGTTGCATTGGAGGTAGTGATGCAATTCAATCGCCGGTGTTGCGAAACCGCAAGCGGAAGTTAATGCAAAGCCGCAAGCTGAACTTAATCCGTTTTAGCATCCAACTGCCACTAACCACTCGCCACTAACCACTCGCCGCTCATCACTAGCCACTAACCACTAATCTCCATGCGAATCGCTCACGTCATCACGCGGCTGATCCTCGGCGGGGCGCAGGAAAACACCGTGCTCAACTGCGAGGACTTGATCCATCGCCACGGCGATGACGTGCTGCTGATTACCGGCCCGCCGCTCGGGCCGGAAGGGAGTCTGTTGGATCGGGCCAGGGCAGGGGGGGTGCCCGTCGAAATTATCGACCCGCTCCGACGACCGATCAACCTCTGGCGCGATTGGCGCAGCTATCGGCAACTGAAACAAATCCTCCGCCGCTATCAGCCGGACGTCGTTCATACGCACAGCGCGAAGGGGGGCATGCTCGGCCGCGCGGCGGCCTGGTCCCTCGGCGTGCCCGCCGTCCTGCATACCGTCCACGGCGCGCCGTTCCACCCGTACCAGGGCAGGGCGGCGCAGTGGTTCTTCCAAGTCTGCGAACGCTGGGCCGCCCGGCGATGCCACTCGATGGTCAGCGTGGCCGACGCCATGACCGACCTGATGGTCGCCGCCCGAGTCGCCCCGCGCGAAAAGTTCACCACCGTTTACAGCGGCATGGAGGTCGAGCCGTTCCTCGCGGCCGACGAACACCGCCGCCGCGTCCGCGCCGAGTTGGGCTATGCTGACGAGCACGTCGTGATCGGCAAAATCGCCCGGCTCTTCAAGCTCAAAGGCCACGACGATGTGATCCGCGCAGCGGAAAAAATGATCCGTGGCGACAGGTTGACAACCTGTCTTACGAACGTTCGATTTCTCTTCATCGGCGACGGCATCTTTCGCTCTCGGCTCGAACGGCAAATCGCCGAGGCGGGCCTGTCCGACTATTTTCAGTTCACCGGCCTGGTCCCGCCGGAGCGGATTCCCGAACTGATCTCGGCGATGGACGTTGTGGTCCACGCCAGTCTCCGCGAGGGCCTCGCCAGGGTGTTGCCGCAGGCGTTGATCGCCGGCCGCCCGGCGGTCAGCTACGATGTTGACGGCGCCCGCGAGGTGGTGCTCGACGGCGAGACGGGCTATCTCGTTCCGCCGCGCGACGTCGAGCAACTTGCCGCCAAGTTGCAACTGCTCGCGTCCGACCCGGCGCTCCGTGCCCGACTTGGCGCCGAAGGCCGCCGCCGCTTCGCCGACGTCTTCCGCCACGAGCAAATGACCGAGCAACTTCGGGCGTTGTACGTGAAGTTGCTGGAAAGACGGCGGGGGGATTAGGGGGCGGGGGAGTCGGGGAATCGGGACGCTCCGAGAAACGCCCCGCGACTGCGCTCGCGGGGGACGGAAACATGGTGTGTCGGAAAATCGGGACGCTCCGGAAAACGCCCCGCGACTGCGCTCGCGGGGGTGTCGGGTGTTTCGTTTAATCCCAAGCCAGCGGCTACGACGCAGGATGATTTGTTTAGCGGCCATGGCGACGGGGCGGCTACCGGGCGAACTTCCCGCTTGCGGTTTCGCATTGTCGGCTATCCGCGCCGCCGCCTTCTGC
>Ga0209723_1006531_pt1 | contig 11177 bp, 7 predicted proteins | sample BiotimSIPDNA_2_FD_185750 | JGI IMG/M metagenome (GOLD analysis project Ga0209723, IMG submission 185750) | Anaerobic biogas reactor microbial communites from Washington, USA - Biogas_R2 time_0 SIP DNA (SPAdes) (version 2) | ecosystem: Engineered > Bioreactor > Anaerobic > Unclassified | place... | reverse complement strand
GATTCAAGAAGGTTATGTGGAACCAACACCGATTCAGGAACGAGCGATCCCCATTCTTTTGGATGGCAAAGATATGATTGGAAGTGCCCAGACTGGCACCGGCAAGACCGCGGCTTTTGCCATTCCAATTTTACAAAAACTATCTTTGGAGCGACTCAATCGACCGACCGAAAAAAAGCTTCGCACTCTCGTGCTGACACCGACTAGAGAATTGGCCATCCAAATCAAAGATTCATTTCGGATCTATGGAAAAGAACTTAGTATAAAATGTGTCGTTGTCTATGGCGGCGTCGGACAAAAGCTGCAAACCGACGCTTTACTGAAAAAACCGGAAATACTTGTCGCCACACCGGGAAGATTGCTCGATTTGTATGGACAAGGGTTCTTGGATTTTTCTGGACTGGATTATTTTGTGTTAGATGAAGCCGATCGCATGTTGGACATGGGATTCATTCATGATGTTCGGCGAATCATTCGTCTGTTGCCCACAAAAAGGCAAACCATGTTATTTTCCGCTACCATGCCCAAAGATATTCGGGAGTTGGCCGCGTCTATTTTGATTGATCCGATTCGAATCATGGTCACGCCAGTGGAAACGACGGTAGAAGCGATTGACCAACAGGTCTATTATGTTCGAAAGCATGACAAAATCAAGTTGTTATTAGAGATTCTGAAAGATTCCCGAATCGTCTCAGCGTTGATATTCACAAGAACGAAATACCAAGCCAATAAAGTGGCTAAAGAATTGATGGCTAATGGAATCCATGCGGATGCCATCCATGGCAACAAATCACAAACCGCAAGACAATTGGCTCTTGGTCATTTCAAACAAAAAAAGATCCGAGCGCTCGTAGCGACGGATATTGCGGCCAGAGGGCTGGACATTGAAGAATTATCACACGTTATCAACTATGATCTTCCCGAAGTGCCAGAAACATATATTCACCGAATCGGCCGAACTGGCCGAGCCGGTTTATCCGGGTCCGCCATTTCCTTTTGTGGCGAAGAGGAAGTTGGGCTTTTGTTTGATATCGAACAACACATTGGACAAGCGATACCGGAAGTCAAAGATCATCCGTTTAGAGCTATTTTTAGTCCAGAGGTCAAGCACAAAGTGACCATTACTCAAACTCAAGATTTGCCCAAACATCCGGTGGTAAACATTTTTTCACCACGTGGACGTAAGGGTGGCGGCTCTCGCCGTTACCGATAGGTCTCAGCGATTATTCCATAAATACGTCAGTTGAAAGTCTCTTTGAAGAGGCTTTTTTTTAGGCGTGTTACTGGTAGAACAAGAGAGAGTTTGATACAATGAATCAAGAGGGAGGTGCTATCATGGAACGAAGCAGAGTTGTCATCATCGGAACTGGTTTTGTCGGAACGAGTTATGCGTATGCATTACTCAATCAAGGACCGATTGAGGAGCTGATCTTGATTGATGTGGATCAGAACAAGGCCGAAGGCGAAGCAATGGATCTCAATCATGGTTTGGTTTTCGCCCCGCGAAAAATGTTGATAAGATCGGGAGATTATCGTGATTGTAAAGAAGCCGGATTGGTTGTCATAACGGCCGGTGTCAATCAAAAGGAAGGCGAATCGCGAATTGACCTATTGAAGCGAAATGCTCTGATTATGAAGTCGGTGGTGCATCAAGTCATGGCTTCGGGTTTTGCTGGAATTATTTTAGTTGCCTCAAATCCCGTCGACATATTGACGTATGTGGCCTGGAAAGACAGCGGGTTGGATGCTTCGAAAGTGATAGGAAGCGGGACATTGTTGGATACGGCTCGGCTTCGCTATGAGATCAGCCGTAAGATTTCAATCGATGTTCGTAACGTTCACGCTTATATCATGGGTGAGCACGGAGACAGTGAATTTGTTTGCTGGTCAAATGCAATGGTGGGGGTCAAACCGATCATGGACGTGATCGAATCCATGTCTGAGATTCAATTTGACGATTTGGATCTCATATATCATAGCGTCAAATCCGCTGCGAATGAGATCATTCGGCGGAAGAAAGCAACTTACTATGGCATCGGCATGGCGCTTGTCCGAATTACGACAGCGATTTTTAATAATGAGAATCGAATCTTGCCGATTTCGGTATATAATAACGGAGTCTATGATTGTGAAAAAGATGTTTATATTGGGTTGCCTGCAGTTCTCAATCATGAGGGTGTCCATCATGTCGTCAAATTGAAACTGAATGATCTCGAACTGGAACAATTACGCCAATCGGCCGTTATTCTTCGCGAAAATTTAACGTTAATGGGACAATGATCATCAACGCCAATAGAGTGGGTAGACATTCCGAAAAATCGATTTCACCAATAGATTGAAAATTGGATTTTGCCATTTATTCAACGGATAGGAAACAAAGAGAATGCATCAAAAAAGAAATTCTGACAAAATTCAGTTATTTTGTTGTTGAGAATTAAGCGCTTCCATTGTATAATGTTCTTATGAACCCTCACTCATTTGTGATTATATTTTTCGGTAATTCAATCCGATCAAAAAAACAAGCAAAATGACCCAATTATGCTTTTTTTTACGTTTGCTGCAGATGCGCTCGAATTATTCGAACGCTCAATAATATAATAAGCGAGGCGAGTCAAGTGTTTAAAAGCGAGTATCTCAATGAAATCTTCAAAGGCGTCTCTCAACGAAATGCGACAGAACCAGAATATCTGCAAGCGGTCGAAGAGTTTTTTGAGGCGATGGATTTTATCGTCATGGCCGATCCGAAGATCCAAGAACACGGTATCATGGAGCGGATAATTGAACCGGAAAGAACGGTCAAGTTCCGAGTGACTTGGATTGATGATCAAGGGAAAATTCAAGTGAATCGTGGCTTCCGAGTTCAATTTAACTCAGCCATAGGACCGTATAAGGGCGGCATTCGCTTTCATCCGACGGTCAATGAATCCATTCTGAAATTTCTTGGCTTCGAACAGACCTTTAAGAATGCCTTGACCGGACTTCCCATGGGCGGAGGAAAAGGTGGTGCGGATTTCGATCCCAGAGGAAAATCCAACGGGGAAATCATGCGATTTTGCCAAAATTTCATGATGGAACTCTATCGTCATATCGGGCCGGATACCGATGTTCCTGCCGGCGATATCGGCGTTGGGTTTCGAGAAGTTGGCTATATGTACGGAATGTATAAAAAAATCGTCAATGAGTCCACCGGTGTACTGACCGGAAAAGGACTCTCGTATGGCGGTTCTTTGGTCCGGAAAGAAGCAACCGGATATGGACTTTTATACTTTGTCCAAGAAATGATGCGCGTCTATCGCAACGAAGATTTGAAAAATAAGCGGATCATTATTTCCGGATCAGGGAAAGTGGGACTGTATGCCGCGTTGAAAGCCCGTGAATTAGGGGCAAAGGTAATCGGGTTGTCGGATGTGAATGGCTGTGTTCATGATCCAAACGGCATCGATTTGGATTTGGTGAAAGAATTGACAGCATCGGTTCCGGAATTTTCAACGCAATATTGTGAATACCGGCCAAATGCGGTGTACAATCCGTCCACATTGGCAATTTGGGATATTCCTTGCGATATTGCTTTGCCGTGTGCCACCCAAAATGAATTACCGATCGAGGGGGCAAAATCCTTGGTTGCCAATGGTTGCTATCTCGTTTGCGAAGGGGCAAATATGCCGACAACGATCGAAGCTACTAAATATCTTCAACATCATGACATTTTATTTGCGCCGGGAAAAGCAGGGAATGCCGGTGGTGTTGCCGTTAGTGGGTTGGAAATGACGCAAAATGCGATGCATTATCCCTGGACTTATGCGGAAGTGGACGAGAAGCTAGCACACATTATGAAGGAAATATTCAACAAAGCCTATGATGAAGCCAGAAAATATACCGATCATCGGAATTTGGTGATAGGAGCAAATATTGCTGGGTTTATGCGGATTTATCAGGCGATGATGGAGCAAGGTGTGGTCTAGGATGTCTCTTTTGGAAGTACCCGACATATTATTGCCCATATCGGGCATCGATCTCAATAAATGGTCGGTCATCGCTTGCGACCAATTCACAAGCGAAATCGATTATTGGAATCAAGTTCATCATTTAGTTGATAACGTTCCATCCACCTATCACCTGATATTGCCGGAAGCGTATCTGGATGCGGGCTTCGAAGCGAGAATCCGACAGGTCAATGAGAATATGGCTTTGTATTTGCGCACAGGATTATTTCAAAAGGAAAAAGGTCTGGTTTTAGTAAAACGGACGACACCATATCAGCCACAGCGTTTGGGATTGGTTGTTGCAATTGATCTCGACGAATACGAGTATCTTCCGGGGAAGTCTGCGAAAATAGTCGCATCGGAAAAAACAGTACCGGAAAGAATCCCACCGCGGGTATTGATACGGGAAAATGCGCCTATCGAATTGCCGCATGTTTTGGTATTGGCGGATGATTCTGAAGGAATTATCGCCAGTCTGGGAGCGCAGAGGGCTAAATATCGTAAACTCTATGATTTTGAACTCAATATGGATGGCGGATCGATTCAAGGTTTCTTGATTGAGGATGCCACATCTATCATTGAGCGTTTAGAAGCTATGGCGGAAAAAAGCCCGTTGATAGTTGGTGATGGGAATCACTCCCTAGCGGCCGCGAAGGTGTGTTGGGAAAATATCAAAGCACAGTCTGATGCCAACGAACTAAGCAATCATCCGGCACGTTATGCCATGGTCGAGCTGATGTCGATCTATGAGCCAGGATTGGCCTTTGAGCCAATTCATCGAGTGGTTTTTGATCCGGACGATGATTTTTTAGAAGCGCTTCACCGAGCAAGTTACGGGTCCGATACACTGTCGATTCTGATGAAATCTTCAAGTACGTATGCGTTGACACCCGATTCGCCGTTTTCAACCATCGAATGGGTTCAGGAGTTTCTTGATGATTACTTAAAGGCCCAACCAAAAACAATCCTCGATTATGTTCATGGAACTCACAGTTTAAAAAAGATTATTGAGTCGGAAGAAAATGCTATCGGCATCGTATTGCCACCGTTGCAACGCGATCAATTGTTCCCTTATATCAAGAATCATGGAGTTTTGCCTAGAAAATCATTTTCTTTAGGCGAGGCCGTTGAAAAACGTTACTATCTGGAAGCCAGATTGATTCAAAAAGAGAGGAGATAACATGAAAAGAGTTTTTAATTTTTCCGCTGGGCCGGCAGTTCTTCCGGAACCAGTCCTTGAACAAGCGGCATCTGAGATGCTGAATTACAAGAACACCGGCATGTCTGTGATGGAAATGAGCCATCGCTCCAAAGCGTATGAGGAGATCATTCTCGCTGCTGAAAATGATCTGCGCGCGCTCATGAACATCCCCGACAATTACAAAGTATTGTTTTTGCAGGGCGGCGGACATTTGCAATTTTCCATGGTACCGCTCAATTTATGTAAAAATGGGGTAGCCGATTATATCGTGACTGGCGAATGGGCAAAAAAGGCCATTGCGGAAGGAAAACGTTATTTGGATGCCCGAAAGATCGCTACCAGTGAAGACCAAATGTTTTCCTATATTCCCAATTGTGATGATTTGCCGATTTCTGACAATGCCGATTACGTCTATATTTGCGAAAACAACACGATTTATGGAACGAAATTCCATAAACTCCCCAATACCAAGGGTAAAATTTTAATCTCGGATATGTCTTCATGCATTCTTTCCGAACCAGTGGATGTGTCAAAATACGGATTGATTTTTGCGGGAGCACAAAAAAATATCGGCCCGGCCGGTACGACAATCGTGATCATCCGTGAGGATCTCATCACCGAAAACTTTCTGCCATTTACGCCAACGATGTTGCAATATAAGATCCATGCGGACAAAGGGTCGATGTATAACACCCCGCCGACCTATGGAATTTATATTTGCGGACTCGTCTTTAAATGGCTATTAAATTTGGGCGGCTTAGAAATAATGAAAGAAATGAATTATAAAAAAGCCAAGCTACTCTACGATTTCTTGGATAATTCAAAATTATTCCGAGGAACCGTGGAAAAGAAGGATCGCTCAGTTATGAACGTCACTTTCGTAACTGCCAGCGCGGAGATGAATGATTTATTTGTCAAGGAGTCAAAAGCCGCAGGGTTCGATAATTTGAAAGGGCATCGCAGTGTTGGGGGCATGAGAGCTTCCATCTACAACGCCATGCCTTATGCCGGCGTTGAAGCGCTGGTCGCCTTCATGAAGCAATTTGAAAAGGAACATCAACTATGAAAGTTGCCTGCTTAAACAAAATATCTCCATTGGGAATCAATCGCTTTAAGCCGGATTTTCAGCTAACGGAAGATGTCAATCAAGCTGACTTGATTTTGGTCCGTAGCGCGAACATGTTGGAAATGGAGATTCCTTCACAGCTACTGGCTGTCGCAAGAGCGGGAGCTGGGGTGAATAATATCCCCTTGGAACGCATGGCTGAAAAAGGCGTTGTTGTGTTTAACACCCCAGGTGCGAATGCGAACGGTGTCAAAGAATTGGTGCTGGCTGGGATGTTGATTGCGGTTCGTGATGTGATTGGCGGCGTTGAATGGGTCCGAGAAAACAAAGCCGATGAAAATATCGCAAAATCGGTTGAAAAGGCCAAAGCGGCGTTTGGTGGAACAGAAATTATCGGGAAAACTATTGGCGTGATCGGACTTGGGGCCGTTGGCGGAAAAGTCGCAAAGGCTTGTGTTGACCTAGGAATGAAAGTAATCGGGTATGATCCGTATATCTCCGAAGAAGCGCGAGCGCTATTGCCAATGGAAGTGGCGCTAGAAGCGGATTTGGACGAGGTCTATCCCTTATGCGATTTTATCAGCCTCCATCTGCCACTTCTCGACTCGACGAAGAAAATGATCAATCAAGCAACAATGGCAACAATGAAACCCGGAGCCATCCTTCTTAACTTCAGTCGTGACCAACTAGTGGATGATATGGCGCTCGAACTAGCAATTAACGCTGGAATTATCCGGAAATATGTTACGGATTTTCCCAATCCTAAAACCGCCAATATGGCGGGAGTGATTGCGATTCCACATCTAGGAGCTTCGACGGAAGAATCTGAAGATAACTGTGCGGTAATGGCCGTTGACCAATTGGTTAGTTATGTTGAATTAGGGAGCATTCGGAATTCAGTCAATTTTCCCAGATTGGATTGCGGGCCTAAAACATCGCGCCATCGACTCTTGCTACTTCATAAGAATGGCGATAGTTTCTTGGCAAAACTCACCACGGCTCTTGGAAGTAAAACTCAAGTAACAAACTTGCTGAACAATACAAAAGGGCACTTTGGAGCAACCGCCATCGATGTCGATGGTGACCTATGTCCCAGCGTTATGGAAACAATCAATGGATTGGAAGGCTTGATCAAGATTCGCATGATTTAGTGTTATTTTCCTGGGAGAAAGGTTTGCTTTTCTCCCTTTTTTTATTTTAAAAATACACAAATATCATAAATGTATTATAAATGTATTGAAAGCCCGGGATTACTTTGATATAATGACGTTGTAACCGGAAGGAGGAATCTTGTGGCCTATTTGAATTTTAGCTCGGAATATGACAAACATCCCGTCATCGAGATCCGAGGATACGACCATGACGCATTTCCTGATGACTTAGCGATTGTTTCTGAGCTAAAGAAGATCCGCTCTGGGGTGATCGCTTTCGAAGTATATCCGGGGTGTGACACCGTGAAATTGCGAGAGACCATTTTGAATCCGCTACACGCAGATTTGATTATTAATATTGAAGACTACCTAAAACCAAAAACAATTCTCAATCAGTTGTTGGAGCCGTTCATTACCGAAGATCGGGTTTTTGGGATGATGTGTCCGTTTCAAGTGGCTGATTTTTATGATCAAGATCGGTTGAAAGCGGTAAAAGCACAAGTATCATCTACTCAAGGGAAAGTGATCGTCTATGGATTCGGGGCGATTCAAATACCGTTTGATCAGCTCATTTATCTGGACATCACCCGTTGGGAGATTCAACTCAGATTTCGCCAAGGAATGCCCAACATTACGGCCGATAATTCTTCCGAGGATTCCCTCCGGAAATTCAAACGCGGTTACTTTGTCGAATGGCGTGTCGCCGATCGAATAAAGTGTGAACATTACCTAAACAGCCGTTATTTAATCGATGCCAGCCATCCCGAAAACTATACCATGATTACTGGCAGAAGCTATTTGGCCGGGATGGAGGAAATCGTCCGTAGGCCGTTTCGCTTGATTCCCTATTTCGACCCAGGAGTATGGGGTGGAAAGTGGATGGAGGAAGTCTGCAGTTTACCAAAAGCGGAGAACAACTATGCTTGGGCTTTCGATGGAGTTCCCGAGGAAAACGCCTTGTGTTTTCGCTATAATGAGGTTGATTTTCATTTTCCAGCAATGAATGTGGTCTGTCTTCGCCCGTTGGAATTATTGGGTAAAAAAGTAGTTGATCGCTTTGGGGCGGAGTATCCGATCCGTTTTGATTTTCTCGACACGATGGGAGGGGGAAATCTGTCCCTTCAAGTACACCCTCTGCCGGACTATATCAAAAAAACCTTTGGGATGAAATACACTCAGGATGAGTCTTATTATATTCTGGATGCATCAGCCGACAGTTGCGTGTATCTCGGCTTGAAAGATAACGTCATTCCGTCTGAGTTTATCCGAGATTTAGAGAATGCAAATCGCGGATTAGGGGATTTCCCTGACGAAAAATACATCAATAAGTTTCCAGCTAGGAAACACGATCATTTCTTGATTCCCGCCGGAACCATTCATTGTAGTGGAAAAAACACCATGGTATTAGAAATCAGTTCAACACCTTATATCTTCACATTTAAGCTCTGGGACTGGGGGAGGCTTGGACTTGACGGTTTGCCAAGGCCTGTGCACATCCATCATGGAAAGCACGTCATTCAATATGATCGCACAACCGAATGGGTTGAAGAAAATTTGATCAATCGGATCGAGCGTTTGTCACTCCATGAAGAGAGAACCGGACTACATGAGTTGGAATTTATTGACACCCATCGATTTACCTTTTCAGATCCGATCACCATCAACACGCACGGGTCCTTTAACCAGTGTAATCTGGTTTCGGGACGAGCGGCGATCATTACGGATCCATTAGGAACTTTCCAACCGTTTGAAGTGCATTATGCGGAAACATTTATCATTCCCGAACTCATTCGACAATTCCGGATCGAACCGAAATATTCTCGCGATGAGTGTATGCTAATACAAGCGTATGTCCGTTGACAAGAAAGAACACACCCTCCCCGTGTGTTCTTTCTTTTTCAAGCCGTATTGAAAATGTATTAAACAAATGGTATAATCATTGAGGAGTGTGATCTGATGAAACCTGACATGACCAGTACCTACCCTTTTTATATTCAAATAAGAAATGACTTATTACAAAAAATCCAGACCGGCATCTGGAAGGAAGGGGATTTGATTCCTTCGGAAATGTCACTGACTGAGACGTATGGAGTCAGCCGTGTGACGATTCGTGCAGCCATCAAGGAATTAGTGAACGATCGCTACTTGATTCGCCGACCCGGGTTCGGAACCGTTGTCTATCAAAACAAGGAATCTTTATCCAATTTTACACTGGTTCGCAGTTTCACCAACGAAATGCGCGAGATGGGTTTGTTGAGCAAAACGCTAGAAGCAGAGCTGGAGTTAATCTCCGCAGATGATAAATTAGCTGAGATTTTTGCCATTAAAGAAGGTGAAAAAATTTATAATTTGCGCCGAGTTCGTGGTGATACGGTTCCAATTTTATATTCCAACACGTACTTATTGCCTGTTACCGACATCACCCCGGAAGTGCTCAAGGGATCGCTGTATGAATTTTTGGCAAAAAAGCAAGTTTTCTTTGATCATTTTGAAGAAAAAATTAGTGCGGTCAAAGCACCAAAAGACATTACTGCCAAATTAAAAATCTATTATGACGCACCTCAATTGAAACGAACCAGATACAGTTATGATGAACGCGATCGCTTGATTGAATATACCGAGACCTTTTATAATTCTCTTCTCTATGAGTATCGAACATCCATATCTTATCGCAAAAAGTGATTTTTTGCGATTTTTTTATGCTCGATTAAAACAATATGATTAAATGTATTGAAAATGTATTGTAAAACACAAATAACTGTGCTAAACTGAAACCAGAAAGCGATTTCAGGAGGTGGCTAATATCAAGAAACTAGCCGAGTTCCTCATCCTTTTGGTATTTATGGCAGCGCTTCTGTCTTGTCAAAGTGATGTTACCTACCCCACAATCGCACCTTGTGAATGGGAGTTCACTGAAACGATGAATGAACAGATACCCATTGTTTCCGTAACAGCCGAACAATCAACGATTACTGGCAGCGTTGAAAATTTCATCCATCCTTGTAAACCAGAAAGAGAACATGCTCTTCTTTTTAGCGAGTCTCGAATCAAGACTCACCAAGTGATTGTGAGTCTTGACGCGATATATCCGATCCAACAATTAAAATTGACCCTGGTAAATGACGATGAAATTAAAAAAATAGAAACACTTTCCATCGATTTTTCTCTTAATGGCATCTTTTATAACCGCGTGGTCGAAAACAAGATTTTGGATCCGGAGACGACGATCATTCCGTTTTCGAATGAGAGTGCCCGTTATCTGCGCTTGGTGTTCCCGGCAACCGGGGCGGATGCTTATGGAATCCAGGATCTACGATTATTTTTGGGCGATGGCCTAATTGTCAAAGAAGAAACGGAGTGGACCAATGCGTTTCTTCGCTATGAGTTTTGGACCGGAGCGGATGGCATCTTTTCCTTTAACTTGAATGGCGATGATACGTTGGGAGCTTCTTCGGATTCAACGCTCTTTATCTTCAGTGATACCATGGTTGGAGACGTCAACCCGAGCAATGGTCTCCGTCAAAGCAATCGCATGATCAATAATTCATTCGCATATTATGATGGTACAACTCCGGTCAGTTCCGGCTTGGACTTTGTCTATGGGCTTACCGACGAACAAATTCCGAAAAGCCCCTTTCTTCCCGATTATTATCTTGGCTTTCCCGCAAACAACCTACTCGACAGCGACGGGCTAAATTGCTCGTTTGATCCGGAAGGGTTATTGACAAATGAAGCAAACGGAATCAGTTGGTTATCGCCAAACACCGATCGCTTAG
>Ga0209723_1006530_pt1 | contig 11177 bp, 7 predicted proteins | sample BiotimSIPDNA_2_FD_185750 | JGI IMG/M metagenome (GOLD analysis project Ga0209723, IMG submission 185750) | Anaerobic biogas reactor microbial communites from Washington, USA - Biogas_R2 time_0 SIP DNA (SPAdes) (version 2) | ecosystem: Engineered > Bioreactor > Anaerobic > Unclassified | place... | reverse complement strand
CGCGCGAGCATGCCGGCGCCGAACGCGGCCAGCACCGTCGGGTCAGTCGCGCGCAACTCGCATACGCCGCACCCACGGCTGCGGAGCGCGCGCAGACCAGCCCTGAGCCAGCCGCGGACCTGCTCGACGCCTGCCTCGGGCGGGCAGATGAGTTCCAGAATGCGCGCCCGCCAACCGCTGCGGTCCGGCAGTCTGCGCCATACCAGGCAGGCCGTCTGCCCTTCGCTTTCCAGTGCCCAAAGCACGTAAGTCAAACCCGGGCAGCGCAGGTAGCGCCACAAGACAAACTCAGCGGTCCTGGGTACGCCCGCCCGCGTCTGGCGCGTCGCCCAGTCATCAATGCCCATTCGGCGCAGTGCAGCTATGGATGTGATGATCGCCGGCCCACGGCAGTCGCGGCTTTTGACCGCTGCCGGGCGGCGCAACAGGCGATCAAGCGCGACACGGGTCAACGACACGGGGCGGGTTACGACCGTCTGTTGCCCGGCGTCAAACCAGCCGCACGACCGGAACAGTCGCGCGGAAGCCTCGGTCTCCCCGAGGGCCAGCAACACGGGAAAGTCCAGTGCGGCTGCCCGAAGTAGCTCATGCCCGATGCCCTTTCGCTGATGCGTGGGCAGGACGTGGAAATCGACGCACCAGCCGGCGCGGACGCGCTCGCCCTCGAGTAACAGATCGGCGGGGATGATCGCGAGTTGCCCGGCCGGGCGACCGCCGTCGGAAAAGACATACAACGGCAAATGGTCGCCATCGCGCGCGGCGGGGTTTTCAGCGAGCAGCCAGCGGCAGTATCGGACGTGCGCGGGCCAGCTAAAGCCCGCGAACAGTCGCTGCGCCAGCCACTGGGACGGCGGGCCGGTCAGCGCTTCTGACGTCACACGTTCGACTGACGATATGGCGACAGTCATTGGCTTACCTGGTGACGGGTGCGTGGAGAATACACCGCACAGGTCTCTTATCGGCCGAGCCAGTGTGCACAGTGAAACACCGGCGTGATGGCGCGCCACAGAAGAGCCGGGGCGTGCCGCCCCGAAATGCCGCCAAAAGCCTCTCCTCCGCGCAACCGAGGCAACCGCCAAGACGCCAAGAGCGCCAAGACCGCCGAGAGAATGCCGAAGTTTTCAGGTTGCCAACACACGGCGGGCGACCGGGTAGAACACGAGCGGTTCCGGAGCGACTGCATGGGCATAGCCATCTTCATTACGGGCTTGGTCGTAGGTGTGATTCACCTCGGCCCGTGCTTCGGGGCGTTGGTCGGCGGGGGAGTTTCATTGGTGATCGCTCTGCCCGCCGACGCAATTTGGCGCAGTGCACGACGAGCAGGTTCGCTTGATTCCGCTCGCAAGCGGCGCTGATCACGGCCGGCGGCTGCGTCTGTTTCGGAATTCCTTTTTACGTGCTGATGAGCCCGCCCAGCGGCCGCGCACTGCTGCGCGAACACTTGCACCTGCCGACAACCAGCGTGCATGAAGTTCGGCGCTGGTCCACAATCCACTTCTTGGGCGGCCGAGCTGGTGGAATCCTGATGAGCTTTCCGGCGGCCAGGAGTGGACGAGCCCCAGGTCGCGAAATCCCCAGCTCCGGCTGCGGTGTGATCCTGAAACCGGCGAGGCCTATCTCGTAATCGCCTATTTGTGAGTCTGCCGGCATCCGCGGCCTCACAGTGGCAAAGACGAAGACGGCAAACACGCTGCGCGGCGTCCAAAGCCGGCTGGCTGGATTCGTCCCTCTGCCGCCGTTGATTGATCGGCCGCCGCGTTGGTTGCAGGCCGCGTATCGCCCGGCGGCGCCGGCCGGCTAGGGCGTGCTTTCCTCCGGCTCCAGTGCCGGTCCGCTGATCGGTTCAGCCGGCAGCGGCACAGCACGCAAGTGCGCCAGCGCGGCCGAAAGCAGATCATCGCGCTGCCCGCTGAATGCCTCGGGCGAGCCTTCGAAGCGAATGTCGGGTTCGATGCCGCGTTCGTCGAGCGGCTTGCCGTCCGGCAGCAGGTCGACCCATTGCGGCAGGCTGACCGTGACGCCGGCGCCCAGTTCCAGCATCATTGGATTACCGCTCGAGCCGCAGGTGCGGTCGCCCATGGTCGTGACCTGCGGGCATTCGGCCATCATGGCCACGAACGACTCATTGCTGCTCATGCAGCGCTGCCCGATCAGCAGAACCACCGGCCGGTCGTAGCGCCAAGGACCGCGCGGCTCGATGCTGCGCGGCTTCTTGTCCGTGAGATCGGAGTGGCCGGGCCCGTCGCGGTACTGGCTGTAGCCGTAGGTAATGGCGCGATCCGCAAAACGCGCGGCCACGAGTTGTGCCAGCGTTTCGTCGCCGCCGCCGTTCAGGCGCACGTCTACAATCAGTCCGCGCGTGCCGCGCATCTGCTCAAAGACTTCGTCGCAAGCCCGCGGCAGACGTGGATTGCTCCATTCGGGAATGAATATGTAGCCAACATGGTCGTCCGTCACCGCCCAAGCGAGTCGCACCACCCCTGAATTGATTTGCCCCAGCAAGACTGCCCAGGCGGCCGGATTCGCGTTGACGGGACGCGGGCGATGGTAGACTTCGACCGGCACCCCGTCGACGCTGACCCAGATATGCAGGTCGCGCAGCGGCCGCAGCATGCGGGCACATATTTCAGCGAAGCTATCCGGATCGCCGGCGGCCAAGGCCTGAGGTCTGTACTGGTCGCGCAAGGCATTCCAGTCCACTTCCGGCCGCAGCACGAAACCCGCATAGCGTTCATCGTAAGTCTTCCACAACTTGTCGAAGGCCTGCTGGGCCAGGCGGGCATCGAATGGCTTCTGCGCCGGCACGCTGCGGGCCTCAAAGGCATTGACGTACTCGGCCGTTTTTGCCGCAGTATTCACCATGAAGAACCGGCGTTTGCCGTCGCGCACGTCAACGTCAACCGTCATGTCCTCGCGCGGCGGGATCATGGCGCTGCCACCGGCCTGGTAGCTGGCGTTCATCTTGACCGTCGCCACCCGGCGCATCAGGCCCGCCAGCTCCTTCCGGCCGGCCGCATGCACCGTCGCGGGCGGAAACAGCGTCGCGATCTCCCGCGGGTGGAAGCGCAGCCAAACGTGCGTGATCGGCTCCTGTTGCCCCTGGGGACTGCTCAGCGTTGCGGCGTCGCGCGGCACAATCACGGCCCACACCGCGCCGTCGGCACAGTGGCCGATCCCGACATCCGCCGCCCCAGTCGCGATCTGCAACTGGTCGCCGATGCCGAACTTGAACTCAGTCAGCCCATAGATGTCGTCTTGTGCAAAAGTCCAGGCCCGGGCCCGCCCCGGATCGGTGTCGCCCGCCTCCAGAGTTGTCGGGTAGCGAGCGGCGAGGTCGACGCCGGTCTGGCCGCGGGGCGCGGCCGGTCCGGATGGGGCTTGCGCAGGTTGAGCGTCATGCGCCAGAGCAAGTGACAACGCGCAAGTCCAGGCCAGGCACGCAGTTGCGCGGCAGAGCAGCGGCGACATTTCTTCTCCTTTCGTGGGCGACGGGGAGCGCGTGTTCATATTTTCATACGAAATGTCGCGCCGCGGCCCTCAAATGCTTCCGCCGCTCACCCGATTGCACGCAGCACACGCCGCATGCTCTCCACTGCGGCGGAGCCGGATCCTACTTGCACTTTTCAGGTTGGGTCGAACACGTGAGCGCGGTTACGGCCCGAATGGCGGCGCACACTGTCCGCAATCCTGTGATTCCCAGCAGCAATGCGCCGCCCACTATCGCGGCCGCCCACACGGGCCATGTCCCGTGCGGCATCGGCGACGCCAGCGCGAGGACGGGCGCCAAGGCCAGCATCGCCCATGCTCCCACATTGTCTCGCCGCGACCAAAACAGTGACTCGCCCCAACTGCCGCACGCCCAGGACCAAAGCTGCGTCGCGCCGGTGAATAGCCACACGAGCGCTACCTGTCCCGTCCACAGGCCACACAGGAAGCGCCAGCGCGGTCCGAAGTCCAGGACGTGGACGCCGCCGAGCAGCGCCGCGATCAGGACCGCGGCATAGGCCCACGCGAGCCGAGCCGGCGGAACGCCACGTTGCCGCGCGCGGCTCGCGAAAAGCCAAAGACCCGCCAGGAGCGCGCCGACGTACAGGCCGGTACAGCGCTGGCAGACAGGCAGCGCCACGCCGTCAATAACGAAGCAGCGCTCCTGCCCGCACAGAAAGTCAAAGACCGCCGTCAGCGTTTCCATATGCGGCAGCGACAGACGATGGTGCGACGAATGCAATCCACTGTGCGACGTCCACTAGGGTTTCGCGGGCTGCGTCGCAGCCGGGTCAACCGGCGGAACCGGCACGCGCGACAGCTCCTGGCCCGCGGGCGAGAAGAAGACGATGGCCGAGAGACCGTCGGAGTCTTTTTGCGCGAGCTTGAGAGCAATGTGCTGGCTATCCGGCGAGAAGGTCGGCTGGGTTAGCTGGCTGTCTTCGCTGTGCCAGGTACTAAGTAGTTCGCCGGCGGTGGTTACGAAGTAGATGTCGGGTTCCAGTTCGATAACGGCGTGGCGTCCATCCGGAGCGACGGCCAGAACGGCTCTTCCGATGTCAGATTTCTCCTCGCGCGGGGGCAGGTCAATCGGCACGGTCTTGAGCAGGGCGCCCTGGGCGTCCAGGAATCGCAGGACGACGCCTGAGCCGATCTCAGCCTCCTCCAATACCACTAATGTGCCGGCGGCCGTCCAGGAGAGTCCGGCCATGGATTTCGCTTTTCGGGCACGTACGTAGAGCGACTTTTCGCCATCTGTCTGGATAAGGGCGAGCGCATCATTCTGGAAGAGGGCCAGCACTTTACCGTCGGGCGAAAGCGTCGCCGCGGCGGCCGGCGCGATCACGCGTTCCACCTGGGAAGTGGCGGGATTGACGCGCAGCACGGTATTGCCGGCCGTCAGATAGACCCACTGGCCGTCCGGCGTGTATTGCGGCTTGAGCGTCAGGTAGGCGATCAAGAGGCCTTCCTCGCACAGCCCGGGCAAGCTGAGCGGGGTTGCGGAGAGGACAGCGCCATCTTTTGCGTTTCGCGTCACCAGTTGCGCAGGCAGTTCCGGGCAGGCGCGTGCCTTTTCCCAGTACTCGTTCAAGGTGCTTCTGCTGGGGAAGCCTATGCCCGCATCCGCCAGCGCCGGAGCCGAACTGGGGGCACTGGCCGGAGCGCCGGGCTGTACGGGTGCGGTCCACTCCATCGGCGCGATGGCGCTAAGCTGTTGCTTGCGGCTTTGAAATTCCTGGTTGAACTCTTCGAAAGCGTCCGCGCTCAGCAACGGTATTCGCAGATATGCCAGGCGTGTGCCGTCCGGACTGAAGGCCGGCGCGCAAAGCATCTCGGCCGCCGTTTCCTCAATAATGCGCAGCTCTTTCGCGTCGTGGACGACCATCAGCCGCGACAGACGCTTGCCAGCCAGCAGCAGATCGGCCTGCGGTTCGTACGCGTGCAGGGTGACAAAAGCCAGTTGCTTGCCGTCCGGCGACCAGGCCATCGGGCTGTCGTTGCATGCCAGGATGTGGCACACCAGGGCCACGCCGCCCACCGTGATCGCCGCTATAGCCGAACCCGCCATGCGCCGGCCTGTAACTACGTTTCGTACCATGATGGCCTCCTCGAATAGCAGTTCACTTGCGCGGGCTGCGCCCGCAGCCTACTTAACAGAGAGCGTACCGAGATTCTGGTGCCGTGAACCAGCAGGGAGAGGCTGATGCGCCGCTTCCGCGGGCAGCGTTCGAAGACCACTGTCCGCAGCAAACGTTGCATTCGCGGCCAGCTCGGCCGGAGCATTATACGCCAATACAATGCCTGCATCGAACGCAAGTCGAGTGCTCCAGTACCGCAGACGGGCGTGTGGAAGTTGTAGTGGCTCAGGTCCGGGTCCACCTCGTCCAGAGACCCGCGGGCCGCCTCCGTCCCCGGATTGGGCGTCAGCGGGATGATGAAGCAGTAGTCGGGGCCCAGGCGGTCCTGCCAGCGCAACAGCCGCTGCAAGTCGGCCCAGGTATCGCCCGGCAGGCCGAAAATCAGGCTGCCGATGATGTACACCTGCGGGTATTTGTCGCGCAGGATGGCGATGGCCTCGCGGCAGACTTCCGCGTCGTTGTGGTGTTTGCCCACGGTGGTCAGGCCGCGCGGGTCGTCGCGCTCCAGGCCGATCACTGCCTGGCGCAGGCCGGCCCGGACGAGCTTTCTCAGGATTCCCAGCTTCTCATCGCGCACGATGGCATCCGCCCGCAGCCAGGCCGTATGCAGGGTCCACGCGACGCCACGCGGCGAAACCAGTTCCGAGCGCAGCATGCGCTCGGCCCACTGGTCCGACCATTCGGGGATGGCGTTGAAGGTCGGATCCACCCAGCCGAACGTCCGCCGGCCATATTCATGGTACAGCCAGTGCACTTCCTCGAAGCTGCGCTCCGCGCTCTTGGTTCGCACGCGCGGGCGCACCTGACCGTTGCCATTGAGGCTCTCGCCCATGTGCTTCCAGAGGATGCAGAACCCGCAGGAGTCAACGCACCCGCGCGAATGCTCGAGGCTGACGAGCTGCGGGTGATTGCGGGAACCGCAGCCGTACCGTTGCAGATCGATCAGGTCATAGGCCGGCCGCGGCAGGGAATCCAGGTCGCGTATCAGCGGGCGGGCGGGCGTGACGACCGTTTGCCCGGCGGGGCCGCGGAAAGCCAGGCCGGGGATGGCGTGCCAGTTCTGCGGGTCGTTGATGCTGCGCAGCAATTCCACGAAGGTGACTTCGCCCTCGCCGCGGACGATCACGTCCACGACGCCGGTGTCCAGCGTCTGCTCGATCGCGTATGGGAAGTACGTCCCCCCCGCCACCACCACGCAGCCGGGATGTAACTCTTTTACCAGTGCGGCCGCCCGCAGCCCCTCGTGCGCGGAAACGGTTTCCTCGCCGATACCGAGGACGTCGATCGGCTCGGCCGCCAGCCCCAGCAGTTGCCCGGCGCGTCCCAGACTTCAATGCGAACATCCGGCAACTCTCTGCGCACGGCCGCGGCCAGGCACAACAGACCGAGCGGCGGCCAGAAGGCCGACTCGTCGCGGTTAAAAGGCCACATGTAGCGCGGCGGGCGCAAGAGCAAGACCCGCATGACTATCTCCGCCTGAAAGGCTTCAAGTATGCCCCGTTTGCAGCGCCTCTGCAAGGACAGTGACACAGTGCTGGCAAACAGGCGGCAATAAAAGACCACCCGGTCTATTGGACCGGGTGGCTGAAGCTCCCAAGGATCCTCGCGAGGATCGAATTAGCGCCGACGCAGCGCGGCGAAGCCGATCAGCAGGAGAGCGATGGTCGCCGGCTCAGGAATGGAGAAATTGTCCCACGCCAGGAAATTCCCGGCAGTCGCGCCGCCGGTAAAGCAGCGGAACCCCGTGGGCAACGTTCCGCCGGCCACCGCATAGTTGATAAAGTGCCAGTTCTCGGGGTGGGCGACCGTGACTGGGCCGCCGATGGTCAGGTCCTGGATGGTGCACTCTATGATCTTGAAGTATTCCATATTCACCAGGACGGTCTGCCGGAACCAGTGGTCTACGGGGAGGTTCTGCCATTCCGGCCCGGGGAAAGCCGGCGGAGCGGCCGGATTCTCGTCGATCAGATAGCCGGCGTGAATGGCGGTGCCTCCCGCGGTATCGGCCCAGGTGTACAGGCTCTGCATGTAGATCTCCGGCCCGCCGACCGACCCGGAAGGCTGCATGGACCAGCTACCCACGTTGTCGACCGCCGGCAGCGTCCCGGTAAACTTCGCGCAGAAGTCATAGCTGATGCGCACGATGGATTCAGCCGCCCAGTTGTAGTCGTGCTGACTGCGAGCGTAGGCGTCGTCACCCATGGCGCGGCCGCCGAAGAATTGCGCACCGCCGTAAGGGTTTTGCGGGACACCGTAGGGGTTATCCGCGTACGTATAAACGTAGCCGTCGACCGAGCCGGCCACATCAGGCGTGTACCAGCCCTGCTGTCCGCTCAGACCGATACCGGCGGCAGAACCCACGTAGCCCTGTGAACTTTCGAAGCCTGTGACAAAGGCAGCGGATGCTACCGAAGTTGAAGTGAAACAGATAAGAATAACAACAAGGCGTCTCATTCCGAATCCTCCTCAACATGGTCTCAGAGATGGCGCAAATGGCTCCTCCTTCCCTCGGAAGCTCAATGCCAGATTGCGCTTTTGCGTGGTGAAGTCAATTATAAATTAGAACGGCAACTTTCGACTTTCCGAGGCGGAAAAGCGGAGGCGGAGCAGTAAGGCGGTGCCGAGGAATCCGACACACAGTGGTGCCAACCCTGCCCGCTGTGCGTAAGCCTTTAAAGGCTAACGCGCTAAGGTTTTGACCCGCGGACCGTGCTTGCCAAACGGGACTGTCAGGCGAATGTAGCCGTTGCGAGTTGGCTAAACATGTGGTCTGGACATTCGGCGCCGTAACCACAGTTGTGGAAGAGAACAGCGCTAGACATGGCCGCTATGTCGCCGACTAAGGCCTGCCCTGCTTCTGTACTATCACCGGTCTTGACTGCCCGCCGATGCTGATGAAGACCCGCGATATCAGGCCTGTTCTCGAGATCCGCCCGAGCGCACAACGTGCAGTACTGGTCGTCAACTTTTTCTCGCGGCGCGCAAATCCTCTCCCCCCGCGCCGCAACTCCTCGTTCTTCGCGGTCCTGGCGCTCACAGCCTCTTGGCGGTTGCCTTGTTGGGCGCCTCCGTAGCCGCTTCCGCCCAGGTCCTGGGCGGGTTCCGGCGGCCCTGCTTTCCCGGCGGGCACGCCCCTTGTGTTTACAGCGCTTATAACGCGGGGCTGGAATCGTGCGTGGGGTGCTGCTAAGATGTTGCGCGATTCGCTGGTGAGCGTAGCTCAGTTGGTTAGAGCACGAGGTTGTGGTCCTCGGGGTCGTGGGTTCGAATCCCATCGCTCACCCTTTATCATCTATCAGAAGCTTGCGACGGTCGGCATTTATCAGACTTTGCGAGCACTGGCATTTCGGGGACTTGACTTTAGGGTGCTTGCTCTCGGACCTGGATGCCTCGATCCCGAGACCCCCATGATCGCTCGATTGCTCGAAGCCAGCAATCCTGGCCGCCCGAACTCGATCCCGGGTGCCAAAATTAGCGCTGGGCATCAAAATCCGCGGCGGCCGCAAAAAACTCGTACTGGCCACTGGCTCCGGCCACCAAGACCAAGTGCTCGCCTGTAGCCCCGGCGCCGGCTCTGGCCAAAACTTGCTCCTGCCCCGCGCGTTTTGAATACTTTTGTTGCGACGCACGTGCCGGTGTCGGCCGGCGGTGAACGGAGCGGTTTCCGGCATCGCAACGTCTGCCTCTCGCGAGGGGCGTGCGCGGGATTCTTATCCCGGGCGCGCCCCTTTCGCGAAGCACACGCCCTGCGCTGCGATTGCAGGTCCAGCGCAACAGGAACCTGCACTGATGTCAGGTGCCCTCCTCCTTGCGAGTCCGGCCCGCTCCGGCCCGTTTTCGCATAGGCGCGATATTCGCCGCCGCCGCCGCAGGCCTATCGCCCCTTCACGCGCACAAGGTGCCCTTCACCGCGCACAGGCGGCGCTCGGCAGCGCATCCACGTACCCTCAGCCAGCATTCCTCGCCGATAAGCCTTTCGGAAATTTACGAAACGCTTGGGACCGATCGGTGATCTCGCTCGCTCAGTGAACTCGCTTAGGACCGACCAGTGCATCGCGCGGCCATCGGCTTAATTCTGACGATCGCCAGCTTCGGCTGGGGCGCCGACGTGCGCTACGTCGCGACGCGGGAGGTGCTGCTCGCCTACGCCACCGCTAACCCGGCGCCGGTCGAGCAGGTCGACCTGTGGGTCACACGTGACGGCGGCAAAACCTGGAGCCGCGAGCCCGGCCGGCCGTGCGGGCGCCAGACCTTGGCCTTCCAGGCCCCGGCTGACGGCTGGTACGGCTTCTATCTCGTGTTGCACAACTCGGCCGGCGTTTCGGCCGACCCGCCGGCGGCCGGCACCGAGCCGCACAGCATGGCGATAGTCGATACCGTCGCGCCCGTGCTGCAACTCCATCGCGGAAGCGAGCCGCCGCGGATCGTTGCCGGCTGCCCCTTCAGCCTGCGTTTGTCACTCATAGACGAGCATCTCGGCCCGCGGCCACTGCGCGCCTTCACACGAACGCACGGCGAGGAAACCTGGGTCGATGGCGGATGGGCGGACCTCGACGGCCCCGAGCTGACCTGGAGCGCTCCCGCGGACCTGGCCGGCCCGGTCGATCTACGAATCGTCGCCACCGATCTGGCCGGCAATCGGGCGCTCGATGACCTGCTCGATGTGCCGGTCGAGGCCCCGCCTCCACCGCCCGGCGCCGAGCCACCTACCGAAACCCCTACCCCCGCCCCGCCGACGGAGTCCTGCCCCACATCCGCCGGAAGCGCTCCCGCCGAAACGCCGGAAAACTTGAACCCCGCATCCGCCCGGCGCCGATATGCCCCCGGCGAGTTCGACAAACTCAACGAGCTGCGCAACCTGAGCGACAAGCTGGGCGCAACCGGCAACTATGCACAAGCTGCCGAGGCGCTTCGACAGGCCGTGGAAATGTGGCCCGATGACCCCGACCTCCTGGCCAGCCTGGCCGAAGCCGTGTACTCGGACGGTCGCCACGATGAGGCCGAGCATTGGTTCTCGACGGCGATCGCCGCCGATCCCGATCACTTCCGCGCGTTGGAAGGCCTGGCTCTGGTCGCTGCCACAAAAAGACGCTACCCTCAAGCCGCTGCGCACCTGGAGCACCTGCTCCGCCTACAGCCGAACTCAGCCCAAATCTGGCTGCGCTACGGCGACGTGGAGCACAAGCTGGGCGAGAAATCGCGAGCCCTGGAAGCCTGGGAGCGCGTGATCAGCCTGCGCGACGCCGATCCGGCCGTGCGCCAGAGCGCTGAGCGGAGGCTGAGGTATTTTCAGCCGCCGCTCCTGCGGCCATGATTGGCGTCGATGACGAATTCGGCACCCCGAAAAGTTCCGCCCGTCGTGGTGATCTTTGGCGACGAGCCGCATCAGAAGTCCGTTGCACTGGCGCGGACGCTGGACCGGCTGCTGCCGCCGGAGGCTGACCGCCAGTTGGCCGTGACCACGTACGACGCCTCGCAAAGCGAGGAGCAGGGCGGCCCGACTTTCGCCGGCGTAATGGACGACCTGGCCACGCTGCCGTTTCTGACGGAAAG
>Ga0209723_1006526_pt1 | contig 11184 bp, 17 predicted proteins | sample BiotimSIPDNA_2_FD_185750 | JGI IMG/M metagenome (GOLD analysis project Ga0209723, IMG submission 185750) | Anaerobic biogas reactor microbial communites from Washington, USA - Biogas_R2 time_0 SIP DNA (SPAdes) (version 2) | ecosystem: Engineered > Bioreactor > Anaerobic > Unclassified | place... | reverse complement strand
GGTGAGGCATACCGGGGGCCTCCATCCCCGCCGTAAGGCCGTCATGGACAAAGACTTCTCCCTCATCCCCCGGAGCACGGTCAATTTCCAACCCGATAGCGGGGAGCAGTTCTTTCCCGTCGGAAGGGAAACTTGACCCGATCATCATCCCCGTCGGCTGGAATTCCGTGCCGCCAAGGGGGCTTTCGTTAAGATAGCAGGCCATATCTGCAAGCCCTCCATCGACAAGATCCCAGAAAGCGCTCCCGCAGGAACGGCAGACGAGCCTGGTACCTCCGATCGTAAGGAGACCGCTGAAAGCTATCGCAAAGGCTTCAGAGCCGCACCGCGGACAATCCTGTACAAAGGGCCTGCCCGCCCCCCAGAGGATAAGGAGGGCTCCCACCGGCAAAGGCCGGTACCTCTCACCGAATGCGAATCCGCACTCCTTCTGCGGGAAGGGAAGCCAGGCGTCAAGGTGTTTCCCTTCGCGGACATGTTCCTGCACTTTTCTGATGACCCTTGCTTCGTTGAGGAACTTTTTACCCGACACCAGGAGTCCGTCCTGAACTTCACAGCAAAGTGAACCTCCTGCCTCCCGGATCTGGTCCTTTATGGTCGTCAATTCAACAACACTTCCTTCCCTTCGGCATGAAAAACATTATTCTGTTATCAGTAAAAGATCAGGTCCGAACCTTCCCTTACGGTATAGCCGTTCTCTTCCAGGCATCTGACGCACTCCGAAAGCTTGTCCCGTTTGATGTGAAGGTAGGACCCTTCTCCGGTGCTTACGCTCTTCCCGAAAGGCTCAAGAAGTTTTCCAAAGTTGTAACACTCCATCTCGGCCTGAAGCCAGTCTGGGTAAAGGCCCTCACAGAAGCCCGGGATATCCTCGTAACCAAAGCCGCATTCAAGAGGCGGCCTTCTCATACCCATATCGTCGAAGTATCGGCGGATACTTTTGTAATCATCCCAGGGCAGGCTCTCCCTCAATTCCTTCCATGTTCTTGAATCCCGCAATGCCCTGTGGATCCTGTCAAGCTCCTGCGCCCTGTAAAGCGGCGCGAACACAACGCCCCCGTTCATGGGGTGAAAGCGGTAAACCATTTCTCTCTTCAAAACGGACACTCCCTCCGATATGAATTTTAAAAGCACAAAAAAAAAGCGGCCCCTCCGCAAGGAGAGGCCGCAAAAGAACAGGCTTGATCCCGGAAATACACGCTCCGGAATACCTTCTCCCCTTATCATCCAAACCCCTCATGGGGTTTGCTGGTTTTGGCACCTTGCGAAAATATCCGCAGGTTGCCGGGCTTCATCGGGCCAGTCCCTCCGCCACTCTGGATAAGAGTTTCAGTTGTAAAGGTACGTTGTTACTGCCTTAAATTATATACCTCTCAAGGATTAAATACAAGGTAAATATTCAGGTTTTGTCAATTGTTTTGTGGAAATGAGAAGGGGTTTGTTTTCACTATTTTCGGAAAAAACACAAGAAGGGTGAGTGGGGAATACTTGCTTGTGAAAAACGATCCAGGGCTTCAATAACGGATAAGATCCAAAAGAAATACCGGTAAAAAAGCAAAGCGATCCTGTTTCTCCAGGATCGTTAACATTTCAATCTTCATTCGATAGAGGCAGAATGATCCCTGATCGTTTGGCGCTGGCGACGATACGCTTCTTCCGGCTCTCCGAGAGATGATTGAAATGCATATTTAAAGGGGTCGATTTGACAAGACGGGAAAGAACCATTCTTACCGCTTCTATGTCCTTCTCCCGTTTCCACGACTGGCGGTAATCCTGGATCAAAAGCTTCTGAAGAACGAAAGCCTCAGGCGAGGGAATTCGGATTGAATAATCTTCCCACTCCACGGTCATAGGTTTGAATGATAGTACGTCCAGATCTCGAAGACCTTCTACTCGGATCGAAAGTGCAGGTGCCATGTGAGATGTCACAATAGCCGACCCCAGAGCTCGGACAAGAAACTGGATCTCGAGCAGATCTTCTTTATAGAATTTCCCCACTTCAGTAACCCTATCGATATCCAGAAGAAACCCTCGTTGCTTAAGAGCCTCGACTATTCCCGCAGGATTGTCGGGTTTCCTGAGGTTTTCAAGAAAGAGGTCCAGATCCCGTGTTTGAAGATGTTTTACAAAACCGCTCTCCGGGTCGGTTTCCTGGTAAAGATACTCCGCCCAGCTCCCGATCACCAAAACGTGAGAAAGGAGTCCCGTCTCTTTAAGGGCTTCCAGAGCCAGGCGGAAAGATTCCTTCTGAGCTTCCAAAACCAAACTCATTTCAATACCTTTCGCACCAAAGCCCGGTCTTGCCTGAGACGTTTAAGGCTGGACTCTATCTCCCGGCGCATCCGGATACCTTCGGAAATTTTTTCAACTTTTTCCTTTGGCACAAAAACACTCTTTACCTTTCCCCCGTCGCGGAAACAGCGGTAGTGATATTTTCGTCCCCTGATGACCTTGACTTGTAAAGATCCCTTCGGCAGTGACTGGAGTTCTTTCAGGTAGAGGGTCTCCATCTGCTGCGACCGGTCAAATTCTTCGTGCAAGATACCACGGACAATGCTCTCTTTTTTATCTGGTCTTACGGAATGATCAGACATCAGACAACCCCCCCTTTTGCTAACCAACAAACATATTATATAGGGTCTTTTGTTGGTTAACAAGTCCAACTCGTCTTCGGCCAATAAACAACCAACATTTATTCATATTATTACACTTTGTTGGTTAGCTTTTTCCTTTGTCTATTATGCCCTAGAGGGTATGCCCTTCTGGATTTTTTAGAGTTATTGCACTTCGGTAGGTTCCCACTACCCCTACGGCAGTACTCCCGGCGAAGGTCATGAATACAGAGATTTCGCAAGCCCGAAATAACAAAGAAACCTTCAGGTTTCGTCAATTTCCGTGAAGGAGAAAAGGGGTTATTCGTCTATTTCTTCCGGATCCCATCTTCGTTTCCCAGTTGCCCTGGTCGACCTTTTCCTTGAGCCTGCCGGTATGGAGCCAGTCATCATTCATTGAAGTTGTTGAGATATTCTTTACGTTGATCCCGGAAAAGATCCGGATCTACCGGCGGTAGAGATTCTCCTCCACCCAGACGATCTCCCACAAGGGGTATCGTTTGCTGCCGAGTTCCACATTTTTTGCTCTTGCTGATGAATAATTCACTCAAAAAAAGGCCCCTCCTTCCCAGGCAATAGAGGTATCTAACCAAACACTGATCCAGTTAAGCCCTGTATGTTTGGGCAACAAGGATCCAAAAGCCCTGTAATGATCTTGTTCTTTTGCAAAAAAACATTGAGTAGACCCGGCTCTTCCGGAAAGTGCCCGCCTGACAACATTTAGTGATAGCATCTATGTTATAATATTTTGCATGCTAATATTGCTACCATAAGGAGACTCCCAACCATGAACCGTTCAGTGACAGTGAGAATGCCCGATGAGTTGCACGACAAGTGCAAGAAGACTGCGAAAAACCGGAAGGTAAGCATGAACGAACTTTTTATCGAAAGCCTCACGGCTATGCTCGAATCTCAGGAGCAACAGGCCCTCTACGAGGCTTTCGGTAGAGTTGCCTCAGGATCGGATGTCACCTTCGCCCATCAGGCACAAAAGGAAGTTATAGATGATGAACGATAACGATCCTGTCCGGGGAGATATATGGCTTGTAGACTGGAGCCCTTCCCGTGGCTCGGAGCAGTCGGGCAAGCGCCCGGCGCTGGTCGTGCAGACCGACGCGGCGAACCGGAACCCCGGGTACCCCAACGTCATCGTCGCGGCGATAAGCACAAAGGGGAAGGATGTCCCTTTTCATGTCCCGTTGATACCGAAAGGATCGAACGGTCTTGCGGAGAGATCATGGTGCAAATGCGAACAGATACTTACGATCTCCAAAGATCGACTCGTAAAGCGTCTCGGCAGGATGGATGATCAGCAGATGCAAGAGTTGGGAAAAGCCCTGTGCCTTGTCCTCGGGTTGAACTCCCCCTGCCGCGGCCCGAAGCGGTAATACTCCATCTCGGCCTGGAGCCAGTCATCGTTCATTTCCTTGACGGGGATGATGTCGCCACCGATCTCGGCAAAAATCTCAAAATTTTTTCGGTACTATTTACCCCCATCCCTGACGATCTCTCAAAGGGGGTAATTTTCGCTTCCGAGTTCCATGATTTCACCACCCATCAGGGAACACACAGATCCTGGAATGACTTTACTTCTCGTAGTTTATAAACTACAATACCTGTATGTACAGAATTGTCCAGACAGAAACCTACCTTAATTGGGAAAGATCACTGAAGGACAGGAAAACCAGACAGATCATTGCCGCCCGGTTGTTCCGGGTTGCAAACGGATTGTTGGGAGACGTATACCCGGTAGGCAACGGCATAAGTGAGTTGAGGATCCATTACGGACCAGGTTACAGGATCTATTTTAAACAGCATGGAGAGCAAATGGTGATCCTGATTTGCGGTGGCAATAAGTCCACACAAAAAATAGATGTTCAGAGAGCAATAGAGATCGCCGGGCAACTAGAGGAGGATTGACAATGAAAGAAAAACTGTATGAATACGATTTCCTTGAGCACATTGATGACGCAGAGGCCTTGAGGGTTTTTCTGGAAGATGCCTTCGCTACAAATGACGCAGGCCATATTGCCAAAGCTCTTGGCCTTGCAGCCAGATCCCAGGGCATGACAGAGATAGCTGAAAAGGCCGGACTGTCCAGAGAACAACTTTACAAATCACTGAGCGAGAAGGGCAACCCCACTTTAAAAACACTTCTTTCCGTCCTCGACGCAATGGATTTTGGCATTAAACCACACCGCCGGAGCGCATAACCTGGATCGCTGATAAATTATCCTTCTTGATAGTTTTTCCTCAAACCCCGTCAATTTTCGTGCAGGATTACAGGGGGGGTATCCATTTTTCCCAGCTTCCTCGTTGCCTCCCCGTCGTCTAGTACAGCAATATTTAGAGGCGATGCTGCTTCCCGGGGGCGGTCAGTTACATCGTCTGCTGTTTCCATAAAGGGTGCTCCGGTGAGGTGGAGCGATCGATCCGGTACACGAAATGTTTCCTCGATGTGGGGCCATCCAGGGTCTGGCCGAAAAGGTACCCGCCGACTGCCGGCCTCTCCATAACAATATGAAAACTCCTGAAAGCGGTCAGGTACTGCTCCACCCAGGCTTTGTCGCAGCGCCGGTGATGCTCGAGGTTGTCCTGGTAGTTGACGACCTGCAAGTAGAAATCTCCCCTGGTTTCCTCATGCACTTCACCCTCGACATTGATCGCCCCTACAAAGACATTTGTCTGGCTTCCCGGTTCTATCCAGGTTCCATCGGGGAGGAGGATCCTTCTGTTTGTGAACCCGAACCTGAACGAATAGACCGGGTGAGTCTCGATCAGCTGGCCCATGGCGTATACGCTGTCGCTTTCGCTTTCCTCCCAGAAGGTCTCGCTCTTTGAAGGAAGCCCTTTGCAGGTTACATCCCGTTCGTACCGGTGGGCGGATCGCCAAGCAGCCCCCTGCACAAAGGCAAAAACCGTGCCTTCAAGCTTCCCCCCGTGCTCCTGGGCAACTTCGGCCTCTGCCGGGTAGGCCTTGGGCTTGTCGAATTCGACCATCGTCACCCATGCCCATTCCACGCCATTCGTATCCGGCAGATCGACAAATGCCTTGATCGTGAAATGCCAGTAGATCTTTGGGCCAGCCATGGCGGCGACCGGCGAGAATAAAACCAGGCAGAAAAAGACGGCAACCAGAGAAACAGCCCTGAAAGCGGGTTTTTTCATTGTTCTCACCTCCTACGACAAAATATCCTTTCACAAACCGCCCCTCCAGGAGGCAGAATGCGCTGTGTGTTTCTTTAGCATTATATCGCTTAACCAGTTTTTTGATTTGCCCAGGCATAACGAAGGGGAGGCCTTTCGGCCTCCCCTGTTGCTGTATATATATGAACCTGACAAACCTGCTTTCCTGGAGCTGGCCAGGCCTTTCAGCTACTGTTGCCGCTTTTGCTTAATCTTTCCTTTTTCTGCTCCTGCTTCAGGACCTCCCGGATCCGGCTCAGCCTTGAGCTTACTGCCTGCTGGGTAAGTCCCAGCTTCTCCGCTATCTCCTTCTGGGTATGGCCGGAATACACCATGCGGGCTATTTCGCGGTCTCTTTCGTTCAGCAGCTTTTCGGCAACCCACAAGGTCCAGGGGAATTCCGGGTGGAAGGCGCCCCGGTACTCTTCAGGATCGAACTCCTCGCACCTTCCGCTGAACCTCCACTCTCTCCTTGCTGCACTCCTTACCCTGGCGGGAACACGATCTTTCAGGTACTTTGCAAGGTAATCCTTGTCGCTGCATCTCGGATACAGATCCAAAACCGCCAGGTATCCCTCCTGGACAAGATCCTCGTACAAAGCTCCCTTGCCTTCGTATCTCCTGGCAGTAGCTTCGACAAGGGGTCTGAACGCCTTCAGCACCTTCTCATGCTGCCGCTCCGACATGCAATGGTACCGCCATTTCCCATTTATGCTGGTTCACGGGAAGGGTAATACGCGAATCCCTCCCGAATATTCCAAGATGGACGAAATTCCTTTTACCGTAGGTCACTATCTGGTCAAAACCCGCTTTCTCTGCGGCTTCCGAGAACTCTCTCTGGTTCTCATCCAGAACCACCACGTCTGCAGCCTGTCCCATCAGGTGCAGGCTGGCCTCAGCTCCGTTGACCTTTCTGTTGTGCTTGTCGCACCTGAACCCGCTTGTAAGGATCAGCGGGCTTCCCCAGGCATCGCGGAGTTTTTCCAGCTTCACCAACAGTTCCGGGTGCAGTTTCACGCATCCGCAGCACCGGCACTGGAACTCCGTAAGGCGAAAATGGGGTGAGACAAATATGTCGTTAGGGCGCAATTTCAGGCTCCTCCTTTGTTTGCAATAACTACCTGGAGATCCTTGATGGCGTTGGTCAGTTCCTCCAGACGGCTCTCCATCCTCACCAGAAGGTAGGCCGCAACAGCCACGGCAAACCCGCTCTGGATGGCAGAAGCCAAGAAATCCTCCATTCACAAAACCTCCTTTTCTTTCAGCGGGCACCGGGAGGCGCCCGCCTTGAAATAATCTATCCCGAACTAGCCGTTATCGATCAGATCGGTGACAGTCCTGTCGATGATCTGGGCGGCCAGGATATCCGTTAGCCCCGACGCGAAAACGTCAGCATCGATGATGGCCTGCATCGCCGTCTCTACATCCTGGGCGGTAAGGTTCTCCTTGGGGTACCTGAGGGAAAGTGACCAGGGATCGCCGGCTGCAGTGCCGAAAACCATTCTAAGAGTCTTCGTCTCCATTGCTTCACCTCCTTTCAAGGGTCGTTGTTGTCACTAGGCTACGAGGTCGGTATCTATCTTGCTGGTCTCCACGATCGGATGATCAAGCAGTGCCCCGATGGCGGAAGAAACGGCAACAACGTCATCAGCTACCGCGTCGGCGGAGACATCCCTCAGGGAAAGACTCCTGAGAATGGGACGCCCCTCGTCGTTGGTGCCGATCTGCACCCTGAGGGAAAGACGGCTCGAAGCATTAATAAACTCTGCCATGGACTTCACCTCCTTTCTGCATCAGCTTTCAAACTCACCATATATAAAGAGTGTCATTAAATGCCGATTCCTACAAACGATTTTTCATAGCAAGAATTTTCAGTTTTGGCAGATTATTTGAACCGTAGCAGGAAAAACGGATCGGGCATAAAAGAAAGGAGTTTCTTAGGAGAAATTTAGAATGGTATTCCCTTAAACTATACGCTGTGCTAAATTTCAATACTTGATTTTGTAAGAAAGTTCAAAACTTTCGTCTAAGAACTTGAAATACGTGATTATGATTCGAAGCCAGCGCTCCAGGTTAGATAAATCCCATCCTAGGGCATGCTTTCACCTCATCCCATTTAGTTTTTCCAAATTCTTTTGCGAATTCATGCACGCTACGGATATCGGTTGGGTTTTCGCTTGTAAGTTCAAAAGGAGATCTTTCTGTCTCTCCAATAAAATTGATCTCGTGCCAAGGATGGTCGTCTATGCTGACACTTTCAAATTTTTCTTGGAGGGATGGAAGACCTACATTTCCGGGAATGAAAAAATCCCCTTCGTGGAGGTTGCCTAACATAAGTATCTTGTCCTGTTCGGTGAACTCTCCAGAAAAAACCACATATCCAAATTGCTTGTAATTAGAGGCATCTCTATACAGATAGTTGAATTTACTGTTTTTGGCTTGCATAACGATGGCCTCCTGTATTGTTGAAGGGTGATCTTCATCTAGGTTGCTTGTTTTAGAATTTCAATAATTTCAACGACCAGTTGGTCGATAATCCCTGCCATTGGGATCGCTGTCAAAATCAGATTGACCTGGCGCTCTCCATATCCCATCGAAGCCCTATGGCTTAGTCTACCTCTGTTTTTTAACGACCTCCATGTTCTTTCAGAACAAGGGTAAACAAGACAAGCTGTAATTTTTTTGTTTGGGAAAAGAGTTGAATAGCCAAGCACCTGGAAAATATCATACCGATGTTGTTCCTTAAGGTTCTCTCCAACGTTAGCCCAAGAACTCTCCCGAATCTCCTCCCAATGGTGTTTATACTTCGCATCAAATATGAAGACCTGGTCTTCTTTCTCTACCACAAGATCTGGTATCAAAGAACGCTGCGATCCCAAAAAGGGCGGATGCCAGGAAATGGGGGCGACTGTTTGCTTCAGGCGTCCTGATTTAACTATTCCTCCAGAAAGCAACGCAACTCTTTTTACCAACGTCTCAAGCCACCCCTCAAAAAATTTTTCCATATGCATCATCCAAGGGATACCTTCTAATTCACCCAAACCAGCCAACCCTCTTTCATCTACAGTCCATTGGATGGTTTGGATTCCCTCTCTGAAGGCATCAGACTGGATAGGAACCCTGTTCCAACGATCGAAAAACGTTGGAGGGGGTTTCATTGCCTGGCATTCCACAACTTTTTTTATCAAATCTTGGCAATAATTAATAAGTCTAAAAACAACTGCACCACTGGTACCCTGGGTTTGGAGACTGTGCAAATGAAGGAGAAGAGTGTAATGGATAGCTGATTTGAGTTCCTCATTGTATTGAAGCGAAGGAAATCTACATGGAACTTCAAGCATTTTAAAGGATCCGACCTTGTGAAGGGCATATTTTGTCCAATCGACCTGGCCTCTTGGGGTACTGATTTCTTGTTCCTGGAAATCAAATTTTCTGTGTAAGTGCTGAAGAAGTTTTTCAATTCTTGGAAGCAGGGTCAACGATAGGACCCAAGGGGGGATTTTGCGTTCTGATTTAGGCAAAAGGGGTAATCTAAGAAGTTTTGGCACAACTTTCCAACCCGCTATTCCTAGTACAGAGCCAATACCACTCCACCCGAACCTTGGTTTAATAATCATGCCGATCTCGTGTTTACCGCTACTTGGCGAAACAAGAGGGAAAGCACCTACTGTTGAGCTGGTTCTTAGCCTCAGGGCTACCTTTTTTTCTGTGAAAGAGATGTCACAATTCACGCCGAAGTCCTTTAAAACGCCAGCGTTAGATTTAATGAAGTACTGCCCCATGTTCGCCAATTGCTGGTTAGGGTTTAAACCCAGATTCCCCTTCGTTAAAAAGGTTGCTTCCATTGTTCTTTCTGAGGTATCTGGAATTTCAATAGTATTAAGCACCGCTATCTTCATCGAGTCATCAACCCAAAGAATGAATCCACTGTATGTAAGCGTTTACAGGGCCAGAAAAACTTGCAATGTATCCTTGTTCCAGATATTCCTCCAATAACGGGAGTAAGTTCGTCTTTAATACCTCTGCAGCCTTTCGTTCGTCTTCTTCTAAGAAATAGGAATGACCGGGAACTAGGTTAAATGAATCTTCCGGAGCATATTCAACAAATATTTCAATCAATCGTCGGTAGGCTGTATTCATTAATGGAGAGCCCCGTCTCTTGACTACGGTTATCTGTGGCCAAAGTTTTGTAAACGCAAAACGTCTCCTTATTGCAATGTCCATGATGGCGATGCTTCTGTCTGCGCTGTTCATAGTCCCCAAGACATGAAGGTTTATTGGCAAGGATAAATGTGATCCGTAACCTTCTCCAAAGTCATGAGGAAGACCAAGCGTTCTTGATGTGTCCGACGCCTCCAATAGGAATATGGCTTCACCCAAAACCTTTGAAAGATCAGCTCTATTAATTTCATCAATTACTAACAAATATGGTTTCCCCGATTCTTTTGCTTCTTTTGCTGCTTGCATTAGCGTTCCGGGTTTTGGGATGAAACTAAATCCCATATCGGAATCCGATTTTTCCGGGAAAAGTCCGCCAATAAACTGCTCGTAGGTCACATTTGGATGAAACTGTACAGTTTTCCCATTGCTTTTATAGTTCTTTTCAAGCAACTCCAAGGCAAGTCGTGTTTTACCTGTTCCAGGAGGACCAGTAATTACTACATAACGCTTTTCTTCCAATAAAGCATTTACATAATCTGTTGACAGCGAAGGCATAAGGTAGGAAAAGTAATTATCTCGCAACTCTTCAATAGCATTATATTTTGGAGAAGACTTCAAAGGTTGGAAGTCATATTCCTCAAAGTACAGAGATAGGAATGCTAACACAGCTTCCTCCAAAGCTTCATCAGGTTGATCATTCGCGGGGGCGAAAAACCCATAAATTACTTTTCCATACCTTTTAAAGACCGATTTGTATTCAGGAAACTGTTGGACCACATTCTTAGGGATATCCTCATCTATCCTAATGGGATCTTGTTTGGCCCATGCTACAACTTTCCCTTTGCCGAATTTTGAATTAAGGTAGGAACATAAAGCCAATATTTTTCGACTATGTCCTGGCCTTGAAAGAGTTTCTTCATCTGGTGAGATGCCCTGTGTCCCAACCACCATTGCCACAAGAGCGGGTCCATCTTTTATGGGAAACAAGACTAAACTCATTCCGCCATATGGTCCGCTATCTGGATTGGATTGTTGAATATACGCAGTAAAAGGGACCCCGCTATCAATATCAATGTCAGGTGCCCGCAATTTCACATGTTTTTGAGCGCTTTCTGGGAAAATACCACCAGAAGAACCGAATAATTTTGAAAAGAACTCTTTTGATTTTTCCTGCCATTCAGTTGAATAGGGTTCTTTAATAAATGCGAATTGCCCCATAAGTACA
>Ga0209723_1006523_pt1 | contig 11186 bp, 10 predicted proteins | sample BiotimSIPDNA_2_FD_185750 | JGI IMG/M metagenome (GOLD analysis project Ga0209723, IMG submission 185750) | Anaerobic biogas reactor microbial communites from Washington, USA - Biogas_R2 time_0 SIP DNA (SPAdes) (version 2) | ecosystem: Engineered > Bioreactor > Anaerobic > Unclassified | place... | reverse complement strand
CCGCATCGTCTGGGACGATCTGACACAACACTTAAAGAAGCTGTCCAGTGGAACACAAATTGTCAAAGAGCTTGGGCGACTACTGATCGCCGCATAAATCTATGTTTAAAAAATCAGTCAACTTGAGAATGTAGAGTTTCCGCCGGCCGGCCAGACCGGGGATATTGAGTATATGGCAAGAGGCTGGGCGTATCGTTACCAGTAATAGGCGCCCGTTGTTTCCGCCCGTATTGTACAACATGTTCACTTATTTGAATATGGGGTTTTTCTTTGAAACGCAGAGAGTCCTGAAAAGTGCCATTGCGGCGAGTGCCGGCCTGTTCGGAATGCCGACGATTGTCTCCCCGGCGGCAGTGGCGGCGTCTTCAACCGGATTGGCCATTGCAGATGACAATAATCCTGATAAAATCACACACAGTCCGAACATTGTAACAATTTGACGTACCTGTTTCATTTGCTTACTTCCTTCCTGATCTGAATGTTACTATGGAGAGCATGATTTATTGAACATTTATCGGGCAGCCTACTGAACATCCTTATGCTTAAAGAAATTTTTGACAATTTGAGGTTGGCGTTGTGTACTCCGCAGATACGAGCGCACCTGCTGCATCATTTCCGACTGATCTTTGGGACGCTGCCGACCCACGGCATTGGTTTTGACATCCTGATTGAGAAATTCGTCGGGATTCCACTGCGGGCTGTAGCCCGGCAGGTAAAACAGCCGGATTCGTTTTCGATTCTGATCCACCCGGCGTTTGACCTGTCGAGATGGATGGACCGGATGTCCATCCACAATCAAAAAGACTATCTGCTTGTTTGATGTGCCTTGAGCCAATTGAAAATCGAGGTGCGTCCTACACCAAATATGCGACAGGCTTCGGTCTGAGGCAATTGTTCGTTGATAATCGCATGAACGACCCGATTTCGCAGTTCCTGCTGCGCTTGCGGAGAAAGCTTTCTGCAATCGTGTGTTTTCATACAGATTGATACGAAGTAAAATCATATATATTCAATAAATTATGCTCTGGTTAGTAACTGAAGAGCAGATCAAAAAGTTGTTGACAGGATTTGGATCATATCCGCAGGTTAAGGATGTTTCACTGTAGTTTAACTTAAATGTCGATGGCAGTTGTCTGGAACTTTTGGCCAAAAGTGTTGGTACAAGTTTATCGAACTTAAGTTGAGGGTTGCTTATGCTTCAAAAGTTGATATGTTATTAGCAGTCACTGGTGAATTGACTTTGAATAAAACTGGATTTACGTGATTAATAGCCTTGACAGAAATTGAGTATCTTCTTGGCCCATGCACTAATATTATAAAGTTTTAAGTGACAATTGAATTAAAAAATCTTCGTTTCATTTTGAATGATGATGGTTAATAGCCGGGCACCTCAATCCGAAACAGCGGCATTACGCGAGCGCCTCAAGGAATTGACCTGTCTGTATGATATTGCAAAAGTAGCAAGTCAGCCTAATGCATCGCTTGACGCTATTTTAGAGGGCATTGTCAAGGTTCTCCCTGCGGCCTGGCAGTATCCTGAGGCGGCGGCCCGTCTTGTGTTGGACGGCAACACATATGCAAACGGCCATTTTCCAGCCTCCTGCCAAAAACAATCCGCTGACATTATTGTCAATCACAAACCGTGCGGGGTGATTGAAATCGGATATGCAGAGCCGCCGTCTGATTCCGGCATCGACCTGTTCCTCCCCGAAGAGCAGCGCTTGCTCAACGAAGTGGCCCATCAGACAGCGTTGATTATTGAGTGCAAACAAGCAGAGGAAGACAGACTGATACTTTGCGACCAGCTCCGGCACGCGGATCGATTGGCAACGATCGGAATGCTGTCGGCGGGCGTCGCGCATGAGTTGAATGAGCCGCTCGGTAATATTCTGGGGTTTGCCCAGTTGGCAAAAAAATGCGGCGGATTGCCTGAAGCGGCCAAACAGGATATTGAAAAGATCGAAAAGGCCTCACTGGACGCCCGGCAGATTATTCAGAAACTTCTGATTTTTGCCGGGCAGGTGCCCGCTGAAAAAAAACCGGTCAATCTCAATGAAGTGGTTGAAGACGGTCTGTATTTTTTCAATGCGCGATGTGCCAAGGAGGGCATTGAACTGGTGTGCGATTGCTGTCAAACCTTTCCGGTTATTTTGGGCGACCCGGTGCAATTGAATCAGGTATTGGTCAATCTGGTGGTCAACGCCTTGCAGGCGATGGGCGGGCCGGGCAGGATCACCGTCCAGACACAGGTCCTCGAACACCATGTGCGTCTGGTTGTGCAGGACACGGGGCCGGGGATGCCCCAAGAGGTGCTCGATAGGATATTTGTTCCGTTTTTTACCACCAAAGATATCGGGCAGGGAACGGGTTTGGGGCTGCCGGTCGTACACGGCATCGTAACTGCACACGGGGGAACCATTTACGTTGAAAGCACCGTTGGCAGAGGGACGCATTTTGCCATTCATCTGCCCATCCATAACGCGTCGGCACAGAGGACCAGACGGCCATGACATTAAATACCGAAAAAGCCCGTATTCTTGTTGTCGATGATTCGCCCAGCACGGTGGAAGTGCTGGAGCGTAACCTGGCGTCGGCCGGATATCAAGTATTTACGGCCTCAGGCGTTGCCCAGGCTATCGAAATCCTCAATGGAACGGAACTGGATTTGGTGATAACCGACCTGAAGATGCCCAAGGTCAGCGGTTTGGATCTGGTGCGGCATGTGCGCGAAAACTTTAAAAAGACCGAGGTCATCATGATGACCGGCTATCCATCGGTTGAAGGCGCGGTCAAGGCGGTCAAAACGGGGGCTGAAGAGTTTTTGGCTAAACCGTTCACCGATGCCGAACTGTTATCCGCTGTCGGGCGTGTTCTGGATAAGGCGCGGCTTCGCCGGTTCGGCGACGATGTGGTCAGGCCGTCGCCTCCGACGCATAAGGGGCTGATCGGGCAATCCAAATCAATGAAGAAGGTGAGTGTGGCCATCAGCAAAGCGGCCGCTTCGTCTGCGACAGTGCTCATTACCGGAGAAAGCGGCACGGGAAAAGAACTGGCCGCCCGGGCGATTCACTACAGCAGTGCGCGCTCGGCGGCGGCGTTTGTGCCCGTCAATTGCGGTAGTATTCCCGAAGGGCTTCTGGAAAGCGAACTGTTCGGCCATGTCAAGGGCGCGTTTACAGGAGCGGTCGAGTCGAGGGCGGGATTTTTTCACACCGCCGACGGCGGAACCCTGTTCCTTGACGAAATCAGCGAAATGAGCCTTGCGATGCAGGTCAAGCTGCTGCGCGTTCTTCAGGACAAAGAGATCTGCATGGTCGGCTCCGACAAGGCACGAAAAGTGGATGTGCGGGTGTTGGCGGCCACAAACAAAGACCTGCAGCGGTTGGTCACAAAGGGACTGTTTCGCGCGGACTTGTTCTATCGCATTAATGTGATTACCGTCGATATGCCGCCGCTGCGTGAACGCGGAGACGATATTCTTGTCTTGGCGCATCATTTTGCCGCCCGGTTCGCCGACGAATCGGGCAGTACGCCGCTCCGTTTTTCGGACGAATCCCTGCAGCGTCTGCGCGCCTGCAGTTGGCCCGGCAACGTCAGAGAACTGGAAAATGTGATTCAGCGGCTGGCGGTCATGGCCGACGGCGACCTTGTCGAGGTCTCCGATTTGCCTGCGCTGTGCCGTTTTTCGGCGCTCGGTAAAACCGGATTCACACGCACGCTGGCCGAGGTAGAGCAGGATTATATTCGCAATGTTCTGGCCAGCGTAGAGGGCAATAAGACCCGGGCCGCCGAGATTCTCGGCATTGACCGCAAGACGCTGCGGGATAAACTCAGAAAAACGGATACGGCCGCATCTTAACCTTTTTCCGCTGGTTCATTTCTCCTCACTGGATCATTTCTCCTCACTTAGATAATGGGTTTCGGGATGGACTGAAACCCGCCAAAATTTTCTTTAGTGTCTGTTTTTAGGCGATTTTCACGGTTTTTAATAGAAAAAGAAGGATTCCGTGTATTTCTGTATTTCCGCCGTATTATATCTTGTACAGATATTGCTTAAGGACAGCATATCGAGCAGGTTCCGATTTTTTGCGGGCCAACCTGTAGCCGAATGAGCCGAACACGACGCATGTGGCATAGATCGAAAGGACGGATGGACTTATGAAGAATGATTTGCATCCCACACCCGACGGGGATTGGAATGTCGTTCGCATCGCACCGCAGCATCAGGCCAGCACCATCAGCCTGTGTTCCTCGTGCCTTCATAAGACAACGTGTACCTTTCCCAACGACCGCCAAACCCCGGCCTTTTTCTGTGAGGAGTTTGAGATTGACCCCGGCCCAATATTGAAAAAAGCCGGGATCGAAACATCGGCTCAAACCGCTTTGGCCGAGAGCACGGACGATGATTCGGATTCATTCATCGGGCTTTGCGGCAATTGTGACAATCGCAAAACCTGCGGCTATCCAAAACCCGAGGGCGGCATCTGGCACTGTGAGGAGTATCTGTAATATGCAAAACAAGGCAACTGTGAATTCAACAATCGACACACAAAACATTCAGGCCATTCTGGAAAAACACGCCGCCGACAAGGGCGGACTGATTAGTATTCTTGAAGCGATTCAGGCGCAATACGGATATCTTCCCGAACAGGCGCTGCGCATCGTCAGCAAGCAGACGGGACGTTCGCTGGTGGATGTCTACGGAGTGGCGACATTTTACCGATTTTTCAGTCTCCAGCCCAAGGGCAGGCATCTTGTCTGTTCCTGTCTTGGCACGGCCTGTCACGTTCGGGGCGCGCCGCGGATTGTCGATGAGCTTGAGCAGCAGCTCGGTATCAAAGCGGGACAGACGACCGAGGATATGGAATTTACGCTGGAAACGGTCAACTGCCTGGGCGCCTGCGCGCTGGGGCCGGTGGTGGTCATTGACGGCCATTACTTCTCAAAAGTCGGAAAATCGAAAGTTAAGCAGATTCTGGAACAGGCGCGGCAGGGATTTGACGCAGCCGATATCGGAAACGACGAACGCATCTTTCCCATTGATGTCGCGTGTCCTGCTTGTCAGCACAGTTTTCGGGATGAAACGCTGAAACTGGACGGGTATCCCTCTTTGAAGCTGGATGTCGCTGTCAATGGCGGCCGGGGTTGGGTCAGGCTTTCCACACTGTATGGCAGCAGCACCGTTTGCTCGGAACCGGAAATCCCCGAAGGCGACGTTGTCGAGTTCATCTGCCCGCATTGCCGTTCACAAATACAGGCCGTTTCGGACTGTCCGCGATGCCAAGCGCCGATGATTCGGCTGCCTGTTGGCGGCGGCGGAACGATTCAGATTTGTACGCGGCGCGGATGCAAGCAACATTTGCTTGATTTATCTTCGTCGCAGGAGTCGCCGGATTGGCTTTGAAAAAATATTAATCATTATGCCGAGTGACAAAATGCAAAGACTGTCTTCGATAACAGAATTGAAAACACGACAGGCCGAACTGGCCGGCGCCCTCGACAATGACACACCGTGCATTGTCATCCCGACCGGAACCTGCGGGCTGGCCGGTGGGGCCGGCGATTTGATACGGATTGCCAAACGCGAGATTTTGGCCAACGGACTGGCCGGAAAGGTGCGTCTGCGCATCACGGGCTGTCATGGCTTCTGCCAGGTGGAACCGTCGGTGCTGGTAGAGCCGCAACGCGCGTTTTACCCGCGTGTCGGCCTTGAGCAGATGAAGCGCATCGTTGAGGCGACGTCTCGCGGCGACGTGCTGACCGACCTGCTCTATACCGATCCGGATACCGGCCTGCCGATTGAAAAACAGGAGGACATTCCCTTCTTTAAGCATCAGGTTCGGCGGATTCTGGCCTGGAACGAGAAAGTCGATCCGATCCGCATCGGCGACTATCTCGCGCACGGCGGCTATCTGGCGCTGGAGAAGGTCTTCGGCGCAGGCGTTCCCGGCGAGGTAATCAGTGCAGTCAAACGGTCGGGACTGCGCGGACGCGGGGGCGGCGGCTTTCCGACGGGAATGAAATGGGAACTGCTGGCCAGGCAGACCGCTCGTCGCGGCAAAGTCCTCGTGTGCAATGCCGACGAAGGCGACCCCGGCGCGTACATGGATCGCAGCCTGCTCGAAGGCAATCCGCACAGCATACTTGAAGGGATGATCATCGGCGCCTATGCGACCGGCGCAACCGAGGGCATCATTTATGTGCGTCATGAATATCCCTACGCGATTGAGCATTTGAATATCGCGATCAAACAGGCACGTCAACTGGGTCTGCTGGGCAAACATATCCTCGGCACGGATTTTTCCTTTGATATTGACATCGTCAAAGGCGCCGGTGCGTTTGTCTGCGGCGAGGAGACAGCGCTGATTCGATCCATCGAGGGCAAAATGGGCGAACCCCGTCAGCGTCCCCCGTTCCCGATCCAAAAGGGTATTGCCGGCAAACCCACCGCCATCAATAACGTCGAGACCTGGGCGAATATTCCGGTGATCTTCCGGATGGGCGCTGAGGAATTTGCGCGGGTCGGCGTCGCCAACAACGCCGGCACCAAACTGTTCAGCCTGGTCGGTAAAATCCGAAATACCGGCCTCATCGAGGTACCGATGGGCATGCCGCTCAAAGACATTGTTTACGGCATCGGCGGCGGCCCCGTAGGTAAGTCCAAAATAAAGGCCGTCCAGACCGGCGGCCCGTCGGGAGGCTGCATTCCCGCCGATCAGTTCGATTTAACGGTCGATTACGACAGCCTGGCCGCCGCGGGGTCGATTATGGGCTCCGGCGGTATGATCGTGATGGACAACAATACCTGTATGGTCGATGTCGCCAGGTACTTTATGAATTTCCTGAAGGATGAGTCCTGCGGCAAGTGCTTTACCTGCCGCAAAGGCACACAGCGGATGTATGAGATTCTCGACGATATCACAAAAGGCAAAGGCACGCTCGACCATTTGGATCTCCTGACGGAGTTGGCCCTGGCGGTCAAGGATACGACGATGTGCGGTCTCGGCCAGACCGCCGCCAATCCCGTCCTCAGTACGTTGCGCTATTTCCGTAATGAATATCTGAACCATGTGCTGGAGAAACGGTGCGGGGCATTCGTCTGCTCCGATCTGGTCGGCGCCCCGTGCCAGTCCGCCTGTGCGCTGGACACGGAGGCATGGCGGTATGTGGCCATGATCGAGAAAGGCGATTTCGAAGAAGCCTATCAGATTATCCGGCAGGCCAATCCATTCCCGTCGGTGTGTGCGCGTGTCTGTGACCGCAAATGTGAAACCCGGTGCAATCTTGCCGTCAGCGGAGGCGAAGCGATTTCCGTCCGGGCGCTGAAGCGGTTTATCACCGACAGAATCGACCCGTCAATCTATCGACAGCCCGCGTCGTTGAATAAACGCAAAGACGCCGGCCGTGTAGCGGTGGTCGGTGCAGGCCCGGCCGGTCTTGCGGCGGCTCATTACCTTTTTCTGTACGGCCATAAGGTCACGGTATTTGACGCCAACGAAGAACCCGGCGGCATGCTGGTCAGCGGCATTCCTACCTATCGTCTGCCGATAGAGGTGCTGCGTAAAGAAATCGCCTCTTTGCTGGATTCTGAACATGTGACACTGAAAAACAACACCGTTCTGGGGCGCGATATGACCATTGACGACCTCTTTAATGAGGGGTTCAAGGCGGTCTTTGTTGCGATAGGAGCGGATAAGAGCCAGCGATTGGGGCTTGAGGGTGAAACGGTTGACGGCATTTACTCGTCGATGGAATTTCTTAAAGCCTTCAACCTGCACGGCAATGAATTGGCCAAAGGACATGTGGGGGTCGTCGGCGGCGGCAACTCTGCCGTCGATGCGGCTCGCGTTGCGATGCGTCAGAAAGACGTCAAAAGCGTGACGCTGCTGTACCGCCGGACCTGTCAGGAGATGCCGGCCTACGCTGAAGAAGTGGAAGCGGCACAGGAAGAGGGCATCAAGCTGGAAACGCTTGTCTCGCCGGTCAAGATTCGGTATATCGAGGCGGCCAAGGCCGAAGGTGTTACGGTGGAAACCTTCGTCGAGCCGGTGCAGATCGATGCGATTAACGGCCATCTGGCCGATATCAAGTGTGTCCGCAACAGACTGGGCGATTTCGATTCGAGCGGACGGCGGCGGCCGGTTCCCATGCCCGAAAGCGATTTTACGATCAATCTGGATACGCTGATCGTCGCGATCGGCGAAACACCGGACAGTGCGCCTCTTGCGGCGATGGGGCTGGATGTGGACAAAAACGGCAGATTGCGGGTCAATACCGATACCCTTGAAACCAACCGCAAAGGGGTGTTTGCCGGGGGCGATCTGGTGACCGGCCCCAATACCGTTGTGGACGCCATCGCCGCCGGAAAGAAGGCAGCCGGCGTTATCGACCGCTATCTGTGCGGCCGGGAGCTGGCCGAGCCGCCGCAGTTGAAATTGCCCGATGTCTTTGTCGAGCCCGCCGCCGTCGGCGACGAGGAGCCGGAGGATGTGTCAAGGGCCGAGCCGACTGCACTGCCGGCACACATGCGACAAAAGAGCTTTGCAGAGGTCGAACTGTCCTTGACTGTCGAACAGGCACGATGCGAGGCCGGACGATGCCTCAGGTGCGACCTTGCGTTTACGCGATGCAAAGACCGTGATGAACAGACGGTTTGTGCATCAATGAAAGAGGAATCGATATGATTACACTGAAGATAAACGGTCTGACGGTTTCCGTGGAAAAAGGAACAACGCTGTTGGAAGCGGCGCAGTTTTTGGGGTTTCCCATCCCGACGCTTTGTCATATGGAAGGCTTGTCGCCTTATGGGGCCTGTCGGCTGTGTGTTGTCGAGATCGGCGAAGCACCGAAGTCCCGGCTTGTCACATCCTGTACCTATCCGGCCGAAGAAGGGCTGACGGTGCGCACCGCCTCAACGCGCGTGCTCAAGGCGCGCAAAATGGTGCTGGAACTGCTTTTGGCGTCCTGCCCGCAGTCCAAGGTCATTCAGGATTTGGCCTCGGCACACGGTATTCGTCAGCAGCGGTTCAAGCAGGAGCACGACGATTGTATCCTGTGCGGGCGGTGTGTGCGGATGTGCGAAGAGCAGATGATGGCCAAGGCCATCGGTTTTCGCAGCCGCGGCGAAAACAGGAGCATCGGCACACCGTTTGACGCCAAGTCCGAGGTGTGCAGGCAATGCGGCGGGTGTATCTATGTGTGTCCGGCCTGTCAGCTTCGCTGCACCTATACTGAGCCGGACAAGGCGATTTGCGGCGGCTGTGCAAACCTGACGCCGCCGTGTGCCGAAAAAGAGCAATTTGACGATATGATGTGCTATATGAATCCCTGTGTAGCGTGTGAAATAAAGAAAGACTAAACCGATAAACTGATGTAAAGGAGTTCGATCCAATGGTGCAAACCTATTCAAAAGTCAACGCCTCCGCGGCGACCTTAACCAAAAACAGGACCGAAGGCTCGGTCGTGCCCGCCTCCGGTATGTGCGTCACGTGTGTGGACGGCTGCATCGGGATGTGTGAGATCGGCAAAAGCGCCTATCGCGGCCACGAAGTGATTTACCCGCAGCCGTTCGGAATGATCACAACGGCGTCGGAAAAGCAGTATCCGGTGGATTACTCGCACTTTAATATTATGGGCACGGTCGTCGGCGCACACGGCATTGAAGCCGACAGCGACAAGGCGATTTTTCCGGCCGTCAATCTGGAAGTGGCCTTTGGCCGGGACGGCGGTATCAAATACCGCTATCCCTGGCACATTCCCGGCATCGGCTCGACCAACATCGCCAAGAACAACTGGGAAGGCCTGGCCATCGGCTCGGCGCTGGCCGGAACCGGTTTGACCATCGGCGAAAATGTCGTGGGGATGGATCCCGAAGCGGTCATCAAGAACGGTCGCGTGGTGGATACCGTTGACCTCAAACGCCGGGTCAATCTCTACAAGAAATATCAGCGCGACGGCTACGGCGCGATCATCGTTCAGGCCAATGTCGAAGACACACGGCTCGGTGCGCAGGAATACGCCATCGAAAAGCTCGGCGTCGAGTGCGTGGAACTGAAGTGGGGACAGGGCGCCAAAGATATCGGTGGCGAGGTCAAAATTGAAAGTCTCAAAAAGGCCCAATGGCTCTATGAACGCGGTTATGTCGTGCTCCCGAATCCGACCGACCCCGATGTTATCAAGGCCTTTGAAAACGGAGAATTCAAGGAGTTTGAGCGGCACTCGCGCGTCGGGATGGTTACTGAAGAATCATTCGCCCAACGGGTGGACGATTTGCGCAAGGCCGGCGCCAAATATGTCTTTCTCAAAACCGGGGCCTATCGGCCCGCCGATCTGGCCCGGGCGATCAGTTTTGCGTCGCGTTACAAGATAGACCTGCTGACAGTGGACGGCGCCGGCGGCGGTACCGGGATGAGTCCGTGGCGAATGATGAATGAGTGGGGCGTCCCGCCGGTGCATCTGCATTCGCTGCTGTACAATTACACCAAACATCTGGCAGACAAGGGCGCGTATGTGCCGACGCTGGCGCTGGCCGGCGGGTTCACCTTCGAAGACCAGATATTCAAAGGGCTGGCGCTTGGCGCACCATTCGTCAAGTTCATCGGGATGGCCAGAGGACCGATTGCAGCGGCAATGGTGGGCAAAACCATCGGCCGTACGATGGACGAGCAGATGATACCGGTGTATGTGGAGCGGTTCGGAAATACAAGAGACGAAATCTTCGTCACCGCAAGCACACTCCGCAAAGAACTGGGCGACAAGGAATTTGAGTCCATTCCGACCGGCGCTCTGGGAATCTACACCTATTATGAGCGGCTTGCCCAGGGGCTGCGCCAACTCATGGCCGGCAGCCGGAAGTTTGCGATTGAACATGTGACACGGGACGATATCGCGGCATTGACAAAAGAGGCCGCGCAAGTCAGTGGAATTCCATATATCATGGACGCCGATCAGGGAAAAGTCGAAAGAATTCTAAACAGCTAAAGCCGAGTGGGCGGAAAAGTATGGATGCTGTGTTTCACCGCCCCTTCTCCAGAATTTAGCTTGACACAATTATTAATAACTCAAGTTGACTGACTTTTCTGATCGGGATTTTGGACGAAAATGATGATTATTTCAACAAAAAACGGCAATCTGTCCGATAAAAGGGTTGGAAACAGCACTTTTATGCAGGAGACTGCCGTTATGTT
>Ga0209723_1006522_pt1 | contig 11188 bp, 3 predicted proteins | sample BiotimSIPDNA_2_FD_185750 | JGI IMG/M metagenome (GOLD analysis project Ga0209723, IMG submission 185750) | Anaerobic biogas reactor microbial communites from Washington, USA - Biogas_R2 time_0 SIP DNA (SPAdes) (version 2) | ecosystem: Engineered > Bioreactor > Anaerobic > Unclassified | place... | reverse complement strand
AGTTTCTTGATGTCGCCCATGCTGGCAGCACCATTTACTAAGGAAACAAATACCAAAGGAACTACGCACATCATTATTCCTCTTAGGAATACCTGACCAACAAATTGGAATACACCGTCAATTAAAACATCATCCCTAAGTGTGCCTTTTGGCATATAATGAACTATAAGACCTACGACAAAACCAATGGCTAACCCTATAAGGACTTTCTGTGCTAATCCCAGATTTTTCTTTGCCATTATAATCCTCCTTTTAAAAATTTAAAAAACTTTATAAACAATCAACTGTTTACGTTTACATTGTATATATTCCTGAATAGTTTGTCAATCTAATCATATGAATTTTGTCCAACAAATATTTACAATTTATACAAAACCTCCTTTTATAATAAACGTATTAGATAATAATATGTTTTATTCCTTTTGTTTCTTTTATAAAATAAAAAAACCGGAAAATTCCCATGAATTTTCCGGAAAACTTTTGTCCTGCTATATCATCTCGTTACAAGCATACATTATGACAGAAGCTGTTACGATACCGGCAGTTTCAGTCCTTATAATTCTTTTGCCTAAGGTTACGATATGAGCGCCGATTTCCTGAAACATTTCAATTTCTTTAATATCAAAACCTCCCTCAGGGCCTATTACTATGTAATAATTATGCTTCGGCTCTTTTAAAACATCCTTTAATATTTTTACATCCTCTAATTCATAAGGTACAATTATTTCCGCATCTATATGCTTAAGTTTTTCAATAAGCTCACTGACAGTAATTATCGGTTCGACTGTGGGAATGATATTTCTTTTGCTCTGTTTAGCTGATTCTTTGGCTATTTTTTGCCATCTGTCCAACTTCTTTTGTTCTCTGTCCTTTTCATTAAGTTTAACAACGGTTCTTTCTGTTATTAAAGGAATAAAGCTTTTCACACCCAACTCTACATTTTGCTGTATAATTGTTTCCATTTTAGTTTTTTTAGGTATTCCCTGACAAAGGGTTATGTTTATTTTTGTTTCATTATTGGAAAATATCTCTTCAACCAAGGTGCAGACTATATTTTCCGTATTTATTTCTTTTATTTCAGCAATGTATTCCTTGCTTTCAGTCACAACTGAAATTTTATCACCCGGCTGTGCCCGAAGAATAGTTTTTAAATGCTTTGCATCGCCGCCTGTTACATTAACTGTATTATTCTTTATATTTTCATCCGCACAAAAATATCTGAACATTTCTTCCTCCTTAATATTACACTTCCCTGATGAGATCCTTCGCTTACGCTCAGGATGACAGTTTTATAATTATTTCTCAGGATGGCAATTTAGCGGTTACGGATACCCATTCTTCGCTTTCATTGATTTCTATTATTTCAAATCCCAAGTTTTCAAAATTATCTGTAACTTCCTGCAAATATTTTTTAATTATTCCTGAAGCTATAACTAAACCGCCCTTTTTTAAAAATTTCGGGAAAGTATAACTCATGCTCATAATTACTTGAGCAATTATATTAACTGCAATCATGTCATACTTATTGTATCCGATTTTTTCTTGCAAGGCCTTGTCCTCGGTTACATCACCCAAGTACACCGTGAATCTGTCTTTATCAATATTATTGAGTGCAGCATTTTCTCTTGCTATTCGAACAGAATTTTCGTCAATATCAACCCCGACACATTTCTTGGCTCCAAGCAGCAATGATGCTATTGATAATATTCCGCTGCCGCATCCCAAATCCAACACTTCCATATCTTTATTCATGTATTTAATTATCTGATCTATACAAAGGCGTGTGGTATGATGCTGTCCCGTCCCAAAGCTCATACCGGGGTCTATTTCAAGAATAATTTTCCCTTCTGCAGAGTCTTTCAAATCTTCCCAGGAAGGCTTAATTATAACTTTGTCCGATATAACAAACGGCTTAAAATACTTTTTCCAGTTGTTTGCCCAGTCCTCGTCATTGATTATTCTTGTTTCCACCCTTAGGTTCCCAAGGTCAATATTCATATTATCTTTTTTTAATTCTTCAATGAATTCATAAATTTTATTCAGAAGTTCTCTTCCTTGGTTATTATCTGCCAAATATACTTTTATGCAGCTTTCAATATCTTTCATCCGTTTCAGGTCTTCATCAAAATAGTCCCAGTTAAGTGTATCATAATTTAAAAATTCATCAAAAACATTTACATCTTCAATTACGGCATCATTGATGCTCAGCTTCATCAATGCACCGTTAATAATTTCTAATCCGTTTGTTGTTGTATATATGGAAACTTCAGTCCAGTTCATTTTTTCCTCCAATGAAATTTACTCCGTTCATACTGACAGGGGCTACGCAAATTCTTCTTGTTTCATAAAAATTGTATCAATAAAGTTTCCAAAGTGCAACAATAATCATTAATGTTCTATAGCAGGCGCTTGGGTGGGACATTAAATATGCCTACTTATCGTCTAATGGTGGGACAGTTTAGGACCGTCCCCACTGTCCCCACTCCTTTTAGGAGAGGGCTTGTAAACGAAATTATTTCAATAAATTATATAATATTTGTGCAGCTTGTGCTCTGGTTGTAAGACCGAAAGGATGCAGTCTGTTGTCATAGCCTGATATTATTTTGCTTTCAGCAAATGTCTTCATACCTTCTTTAGCGTAATCTGCAATATCATCTTTATCCATAAATTCGTCAAAGACGGCTGACTCGGTGCTTTCAGGGAGTTTGCCCAGCTTATTCAATATTCTGTACAGTATAACAGTCATATCCTGTCTTGTGATTAGACTTTCCGGTGCAAACATATTCTCTCCGACTCCTGAAACAAGACCCATGCGTTTTGCTGTCCCCAAGTATTTTGTATAGTATTTATCTCCTGCATCATTGAAGTTATCTTCTATTTCTTCATCAAGAGATATGCCGTATGCGTTCATAACCATTATCAGAAAATCTGCCCGTTTAATATTAGCTTCGGGGGCAAACATTCCGTCACCCACACCTTTGATTATACCTTTAGTAGCCAGATAATTTACTGCTTCATAGTACCAAAAGCCCTCAAGAACATCATAAAACATGCCGGAAGGAATTACCGGAACTTCAGGTTCTGCAGGCTTTTCAGGGTCTGTGCTCTTATCAGACTGTTTCACTACCTTGAGTGTAACGGTATTTGAATCCATGTAATATCCATCTTCATCAAATAATCTTGCCATCAGTGTATAGTCACCTAAGCTGTTGATGGAGTAGATATTGTCGTTGTTCATATTCCATGATTGAACCTCCGACCATTGCCCGTTATTTTGCATCTGCCACTTAACAGGTGTAAATCCGGTTAAGTTTTCCGCTGTTACATATACCTTTGCTTTTTCGTAGTTTCTTGACGGAGCTGTCAATAATACTGTGCCATCAGCTTTCATTGTGCTTAAAATACTTATATTGTATGTATCGGATACAGCTAATGTTTCTGTATTGGTAACCGTTACCTTAACCTGAACAGTTTCATTGTACGGAAGACTAAGGTCAAATGCTACTGAGCCTGTTCCGCTTACAAGAAGCATGTTATTCTTTGCATTTCTTATTTCAACCCTGTGGTTAATGTTTTTAGCTGCTGCCACAATCATTGTATTTGACAAATTCACTGATTCCAATGAATAATCCGTAACCGATTCTTCAAAGCCCATAGCAATTCCATTAAGGGAAATATTTGAAACTGCGGGGTCCATGCTGGAATCTGCAGTGAAATATTCGGCAGTTACTCTGCTTCCAAGCTGTGTGAATCCTATATCCCTTGTCTTGCTTTCTTCTCCTGCTAATGACAGCAGGTCTTGAGACGTTGCTGCAAGGAACCTGGTTTCTATAACCTTACCCATGGCATCCAGTAATTGTAAAATTACATTCCCATTTGTTGAAGGTTCCATAGACAGATTCTTAACCGTTACATGAGCTGTTGTATTGTCAGTGTCATTTTCCTGTACCACAGTTACAAGGAACCGGCTTCCATTATTTGCTTCCAAAGGATTTGGAATAAGTATTGATTTGTTGTTATTTGAGGTATTGTATTCTGTTACCTCCCCAAATTTACCGTCAACTTCTTCTTCCACCCAGATTTTAGCATACAATCTCACTCCTCCGGCAGAAATACCTGCAGGCGGTACATTGTAAGTGAATCTTTTGGTCAAGGCTCCTTCGTCTAATAGCTCTAACTCTCCTCCTGTTATTTCTTCAACCCCTACCTCTGATACATCATTAAACAGTGAAGAGGTGTATAGGCCTGCATACACTTTTCTTTGGCTGCCTGTGAGCGGAATATCGCTGATATTATGCATTGACAGCTGGACTACACGCTTGCCCTGTTCATCGCTTACAAGCTCTACCTTTGCAATTCCCGTATCAGGAATATCGAGGTTAAGAAGCCCGGTTTTTTCCTCCATATCGCCTCCGGTAAAGTTTGCTGCAACAATATAATTCAGGTCATGAATACCTTCTGCCGGGGCGGGCACATCATAGTAAACTGTCAGTGACAGGCTCTGATTTGGAAGCAGGTTCAAATTATCGAATACTTCTACAACATCGTCCGGCTGAAGCTCAATATTTATTGAACTTATCGGCTCGATACCCATATTTGTCACGGTAAAAATAATGGGCAGTCTGAAATTATTCTTGATTTCATTGTAATCAATATAAATGTCTCTTATATTGATGTTGTTTTCAAATATTTTCTCAGCATACTTCATGCTGCTTACAGAATCTACGGTATATACTCCGTTGCCCTGGTCTTCAAGCTGACCGTCATAGGTGCTGCACAGCATTACAGCCTTAACTGTGTCAGGCGAATCGGAATATGCGTCCAAATGGTCTATGAGCGTGAAGCTGCTCATTGTTGCAACATCCAGAGGTGCAGTAAGATATATTCTGCCGCTCGAATCTCTCATGAATTTAACGGCTTTCAGGCAGTCATTCTCGGCGTTTTTATTTATTGTATCATCAAATTCCAATGTGGGTTCCACCCATACTATTGTGAAGCCATCTATCGATAAATTATTTTTCTTCGCAAATTTAAAGGAATCTGTAATAATCACCGCTGAATTTTCATTAATGCTGCTTATGGAATCGATAAATTCATTTGAAATGTTACCCAAGCTATCTGCAGCGACAAATTTTATATCCGTAATACCGTCTTCCGTCACATTGTACCATCCTACAACAAATTTGCTTCCTTCTTCACCGCCAAAGTCTGCAACCGCAATCTGCGGATTCAAATCTGCCGAATCATTGTTAGTTAAACGGATATCTGCAATTACCTTGTTTTTATTATCAATAACCGCTAATATGGTTTCACAGTCAAAGGCATCATCATCTGTTCCATAATCCAAAGTATATACTATACCTGTTGTTCCATCCGGCATCATAGCGGCGGTCAATCCTTTTACATTTCCTGATGAAGAGTTGTATAAGGTGTACGTTTCACTTGTCCATACGCCATTTTCATATACCTTGTAGAGTATTGAATCATTCACATCATCATACACAAGTGGATTATCGGCTCCCTCGCCATCGGTTCCGCTTCCTGCAAGGCTTCTCCATGCAACTACCGCCCTGTTTCCGTTAGCTGCTGCTGCAGGTGCCATATCGGATACCAAATTGTCTGTTAAAGGTGTGGTTTCCCACTCACTTCCGTCATAGATTCCTGCAACAATTTCAGAAGAATTAATCATTGCAGAAATATCCAGCTCTGTTAATGAACCGACCGTATCTATTTTTATTGACTGTTGTTCCCATGCTGCTGCTGCAAAGCCTGAATCCCCGTCAATATCAAGATTGTTGTCAGCATATGCTTCATCAAAATCTTCCTGAATGGAACCCATATCTGTATATTCTCCCGAGCCGGATAAGATAGCCCAGCTTGCCCTCGTTTCGTTTAAATCGGTAGAATTGCTGTCAGACATATATGCGATGATGCCGCCATCATTGGTGACAACCGGGTTCGAGTAAGGATACGAATTAGTCTGTATATCCTTTGTATCCGGCAATAGTCCCCTCATGCTTCTTCTGGCTGTATTTCCCCAACTCCTGTCATACAACTCAAGATAATCTCTGTCTTCAAGGTTTAAGCTTTCTTTCACTGTCTTTAGACGCATGCTTGAAGCATACATGGTATTGATTATTGAGTTTGATCCTAAGAGGTTTGAATTCTGACTGTCTTTCCATTGCTTAATTAATTCAGGATTTCCTTCCTTCCATATATCTACAGTGTATTCATATGATGCTAATACAGCTTCATAGGAAATAAACAATAATTTAGCAACAAACTTAATTCCAACCTGACCTGTCAATCCAAGCTCTATTCCGTAAAGCTCACCATAGCCTTGAGGCGGAGGACCAAGATATGACCTGTTTAAAAACTCTAATTCATAATCAAGATTTATTTTCCCAAACACTCCAATTTTCAGAGCAACAATTGAATAATCAAATCCAAAGCCGCCAAATGCACTTACATAAAATTTAATTCTCAGTGCCGTGAAAAAATCATTAACATCTGCTGCATTTATATGTGAAGGTACATTGCCGTAAGGCTTGATTGCACGAAATTCAAGCCTGCAGGCAGCTCCTAAACTAAATTCGCCGGTAACCGGCACAGGTCCCAACATTTGATTCATTTTAAAGGTATAACCTATCAACGCATCAAGGTCAAAGCCTCCTCCTATTACAACCATTATCCATTTTTCGGCTTTGTAATCATAACGCACTTCCACTTCAAAGTATCCTGTAATTGTCAAACCGTAATCAACATCTCCGCTGACTGTTTTCTCCATATTTTCCATAAGCTCTTTGTCTAAATCCTCTGAACTTTTTTGCAATAAATCCATAGCTTCCAATGGGTCTGGAGTATAGTCATAAGAGGTTTCTACTCCTCCTACATCAACTGTGACGCTGCTTGCATCGGTGCTGCCCAAACCCTGCTGCATAGTTATCAATCCCCGGTAAATCATTGGGTCTTCTGTTGCAATTATTTTAAGATTCATAAGTTGTCCGCCCAAGGTTGTACCCGACATCAAGTTTAGAGCTATACCAATTATACTGTCGCCGTTATTAACCATGGAGCCGTCAAATTCAAGGTTTCCCGATTCATTCAATTCCTCGGCTGCTTTTTTTACTCCTTTGTCATCATCGCCTGCATCAGGAGCACCTACCATATTTGTGAGCATAAACGGACAACTTGTCTGCTTTAGTAAAGAGCCGGCAGTATCAAAGAGCGATAATCTTGCCCCTTTTTTCTCTCCTATTTCAAGATTTAAAGATTCCTCGGTCATGGTTGTTATGTTTTTCGTATATGCCAGCAAGGACCATGGATATATAATAGTCTTAACCTTCTGACCGTCAATCAGTGCTCCGTATTCATCATAAAGCTTAACATCATAGCCGTCCTTTTTCTCACATCCCCACCAGGTAATCATGGATTCCAAATCAGCCGAAGGATATGTGTTGCCGGGACCAACGGACCCTGTGTATTTTGTAACATCAAGGGTGCGTCCGCCAGGAAGATTGTAATTAATTTTATGTGACTGAACAAATGGTTTATTTGTGTTCAAAACTTCCACCGGCTCTAAGTTTACTATGCTTTCACCAAATTTAACAGTATCTTCCACAGTGATATTTCCGTTGACTTCCAGAAGCTGCGGATAATAGCCGTCATTAAATATCACTTCATAAATGAAATTTAGCTTGTCAGAACCTGAAAGCTTCTCGCTGTTTTCCTCTGTCCAGAACTTGGTTGTGTCAAAATTAAGGATGAATCTGCCGTCGCTGCCAATTGAAAGGAGCTGGCCGTTACTCTCCATGGTTTCGCCGCAGATTTTCCCGTTCTTATACACTGCTCCTCTGTATGTTACCCCTCCGCTGAAAGGCTCTCCTTCAGAGTTTTTGAAAAACAGTTCAACCTTTGCAGCGGGTCTAAGCTCAAATATGTTTACAGGATAAAGCTCGTATATTCCCGGATCTCTTTCAGCAGATACAAGTCTCTCATTATACAGAGTACCTAAATACATATTGGAATCACTTCCGGATTTAAGAGAGATGCTGCCTTTAATGCCTGATTCCTCGTATATGGCTATTTCACCGGCACTGTTTGTTTTGAGTGTTCGAAGCTGGCCTAAACCGTTTGTGTATTCAACCTCTGTTTCCTGTCTTGGATAGAAATTAAATATATAAAGTTTATCCTTAAGTGTTTTTACAACTACGTTTAATGTATCCGTCATGCCGGTTGCAGCATGGGTAGCTGTTATTGTTGCTTTTCCGTCGCTGTTGCCTGCCAGCATAAATTCAGTTGATGGGCGGTAGCTTGTGTAATCAAATTTTTCAATATTTTCATACAGGCTTCCCTGTTTGTAGTTCACTGAGGCAGCTTTTGAATTGTCGGATTCCCATTTAATCTGGTCTGTTATATTTCCCCATGGATACTGGCTGTAGTTGATTCCCATAAACTTTTTAAGACTTATTTCCCTGTTTAAATCCAATATACCCTGACTTCCGCTACCTTCATACAGATTCTTGATATAGTCATTATTGTCGAGATTTACAGAATCAAGGTCATTATTGTCTGTCAATATATACATGGAATTTTTGTTGTAAACATGAAGAAGGAAGGAATCTGTGGAGTATCCATTGTCCTGAGTATTTTTTGCTTTAACCGATACTGTGTAGATATCCTTCAGTCTGTCTGCCGGGACAGGGTCAATGTTTAGTACAAAGCTTGAATTGCCGGCTGATGTATCTGTATAAAAAGTTTCTTGATTTTTAACTATCTTAAATTCAAATTCTCCCCCTGAATATTCATTCAATTCCCAAGCAATATCGATACTGCTAATTTCATCTGTTATGTAGTAGCTGTCAAGAGCAGACAATTTCACTTTTGCAGGCAGTGGATAGACTATAATATATCCTATGTCGCTTAAGGTTTCCGAAGTGTCGTCAGGATTTTGAGCACTTACCCTAACCGTATATGCAGGCGCTGAATCGGCTGAAACTATTGATAGTATATTTTCGGGAACAATAATACTGTTCACATCAACTGTTTCATTTTCGTAAACAGGAGTTGCTGCTCCTATAGATTCTTTAGTCATGTAGTAACCTTCAAATATCTCAATATCAAATTTTGCAGATACGCCATCAGTCCTGCCTATGAGATTCTGACTCCACAATATTTTTACGGGTTCATTTTTCTTTGTATAAAATGAATTGTTGCCTGCAGGAAATACAATAGCAGGAGGACCTCCGTCAAGCACCTCAAATACAGGTGTTGTAGCTGTAACAGGCATGACGGCGAATCCCCCGTTGTCTGTAACAGCCGTAAATGATACAAGTCCCGGGCTTACCGGCGTTATTACTCCTGTTGTTTCATTTATGACTGCAACATCTTCATTGCTGCTTTCCCAGGTTATATCCCTAAAAGTTGCATCCTCAGGGGTTACTGATGCACTCAATTTTGTACTTGTTTCTGCTGTCAGATAAATTTTATTGTTTTCAGGATAGCTGTTTGTATCTATATTTATTGCAGTTACCAATGTAATATAGTCAATGGTTGTTGTTAGAATCTTTCCTATTACAGGAGTACCGCCTGTAAAATATGCAGGTGTGTTTTCCATTGCTTCAACAAAAGTTCCATCCTTATAAAGTTCTATTTTTACGGTTTCTATATTTCCACTTGCATAATTTTTAGCAGGGATATCTGCAGTGTAGAAGGATCCTTCTAAATCTCCTTCCCCTCCCATAGTCAGTGGGTATGTGAAACTGCCGGCTTTGATATATACTTTTTTCAATTGCTTGCTATTAATGTCAAACTCATCTTCCTGTTCAAGCCACTGTGAAATATCCGTATCTACATTAAGTCTGACTTGAATTGTATCATCAGGTGCATAAACTGCACTGCCGGGTTGATTTATAAATTCCATGCTTTCAAAAGCCAGCAATGGATCGATTTTCATCACAACGTCGGGTACTGTGTATGGCTTTCCGTCTGAAGGCCATATACCAGTATAATTTTCACTCATGTCGTAAATATCTTCTACGGATTCCACAATTAAACTGCTACTTGGGTTTTTTGGAACAGTATATAAAAAAGTCGCATATTTTGATAAGTCTTCGTTTGTTCCAAGATCTTCATAAATATAATCACCGAAAATTTTTATTTTAACCATGTCTGTCAAGACAGGCTCAGAAAACTCAACAGTGACAGGTATAGCCTGACCTGAAAAATATTCACCTGAAGGAGCCGTTATGCCTATAACATCGGGATTTATATCATCTAGAATTTCATAACTCTCACTTATATGAGCTTGCACTGACATATAATCAGGTGTAGTAAAGTCACTTTGATTAGTAAATTCTGCTTGTGTAAATGAAACATCATCCGGCAATGCACCGTAGGTTCTAAACCAAAGCTGTGTACCATAAGGGTCAACATAATTTACAGGCAGTATTGTCAATGGAATCTTTTTTACACCGTAATCATAATAATTTATACTGCTTACCTCTAATAACCCGTATTCAGCATTTTCCATTTCCTTCATTCCACTATCATAAATCTGAAGCATCGGATAGGTTGTCATGGTGTCTTGTCGATTGAAAGCATTGTCAATTTTTATGTATGGATAATATTCAAACTTTGCATTTTCAATGCTTCCATGAATATCTTCCGCTGAAGTGATAAAGTCATTGTACATATTTACCAAGGAGGCATCATCCTCGTAAGGTGACCAAAAACCATTGTCAGGCCTCAAATAATAATTGATTGTTGAATATGATGGAATTTGTAAATAATTATCATCCTTAATCCAAAATACAACATCCTGGGAAAAACTCATGCTGTCAGACCATGAGTATGTCTTATTCAAAGTAACCGGGATATCTACTGTTCTTGCATCTCCTTCAAACAATATTTTATCCGGGTCGTAAAGCTGAATGTAAAATACCTTTTCGCCGTCCCACCTCATATCGGCTGTTTCATCTGAACTGAATGGATTAATGGGAACGGTTTTGAAAATATTTGACATGCCTATGCCTTCAAGGAATGTTACAGTTTCGCCCAAACCTTGATAATGAATGCCATCCTTGGCTGAGCCTTCCAATGTTCTTATTTTGAATGATACATCATAAGGAGGATTTTTTGTATTTCCTTCCTTGTCAACAATGAGAAATTGCATAATTACCGCAGGGTC
>Ga0209723_1006519_pt1 | contig 11201 bp, 9 predicted proteins | sample BiotimSIPDNA_2_FD_185750 | JGI IMG/M metagenome (GOLD analysis project Ga0209723, IMG submission 185750) | Anaerobic biogas reactor microbial communites from Washington, USA - Biogas_R2 time_0 SIP DNA (SPAdes) (version 2) | ecosystem: Engineered > Bioreactor > Anaerobic > Unclassified | place... | reverse complement strand
ATGATACATAAGCAGCAGCTTGGCTACAACCATGCAGAAATAATCAGAGGACTATGTGATGCACTGGTGAGAAACTATTTAAACAATATAGGCAAAGGCAAAACAATACTTCCAAAGGTTTTGTTTCAAGGAGGAGTTGCAGCAAACAAAGGTATGAAAAAAGCTTTTGAAAACGAGCTGGGATTTGAAATATATGTTCCCGAAAACTTCAGTATGATGGGAGCGATAGGAGCTGCAATTATTGCCGCTAATAAAGTAAAAAAGACAGGCAAAACAAATTTCAGAGGCCTTAAGCTTGCCGATAACAATATATTTTCAAGAAGCTTTGATTGTGAAGGGTGCCCGAATAAATGTGAAGTGGTAAAAATTTATGAAAATGATGATATAATCGGGTATTTCGGTGACAGATGCACAAAGTGGAGCAGTAAAATATGCGAAAAATACAAATTAGCATAAAATATCAGTCAAAGGATATCATCACTTGTTACTGCCAAATCTCAACGTGCTTATGATGCAAAGAATGCTCCATTTCATCCGTATTGACAGGGTATATAAAAAATTGTATAATCAATTATAATCCGTAATAAAAATTTAAGTGAAATAAGGTGTTAAACCTATGCTTAAAGAAGATGATTTTCCTTTCCTGTCAGCTCGAAGCTATGAATCAACATTAAATAAAATCGAATCAGCATGGGAGAATTTCATTGCCGGTGAAATTATCCCTGATTTTAACTTGCCTCGAAATCCCATCTTAGAATCATGGAAACGGTCAAAGGAAATGGGAGTTCCATACAATCTTAAATGTGCACCTTTGAAATTAAATGAACATGATATAATGGTTGAAAGAGAACGACAGCATAACTTATTCATGATTATAGATTCATACCTGGATAGTATATTCAAAATATTTCACGATGAAAATATGGCAGTTTCTTTCAGCAATGAAAAGGGTATTATTTTGAGTATCAGAGCCGGAAAATCAATGTTAGGGAATTGTCACGGCATTAATTATTTGTTGGGAGCCGGGTGGAGTGAAAACGATTGCGGTACTAATAGTATAGGCACATCTTTATATACAGGCAAGCCAATACAAATTTATGCAACAGAGCATTATTGCAAAATGGCACATTCAATAAATTGTTCATCTGCTATTATAAAAGAACCTTCTTCTGAAATCGTATTAGGAGCATTAACTATTACAACACACAAAAATATTGTTCCCGCCCATACGCTTAACTGGGCTATCAGCGAAGCACAGAAAATAGAAAATGCAATTGAATATCATTTACAAGAAGAATCAACGTCTTTAATGAATTGTTTGTTTGAAATGAATGAGCAGCCTTGCATAATCTGCAAGCTTGACGGTAAAATCAGTAAAATAAACAAATCGGCGCAAATGTTAGGTGTAAAAGTAGGGGATAGAATAGAAAACAGTTTTGTATTTCCTAAATACTCCCGATTTGATGAACTGTTTGATAATACTTATAAAACAATTTGCTGCAAAACTGAGCAAAGATATATTGTTACTATCATTCCTTGGCGTATAGGTAATAATATTATAGGAGCAATAGCATATTTCCAAAAAGAAAGTTTATTTCTTAATCAAGGCAACTCTGCTAAATTGACGAGTGATCGCAGCGAGTTTAAATGTATAATCGGTAAAAGTCCGGCATTTAGACAAGTAATTGATTTAGCTGATAAATTTTCAGATTCTGACATGCCCATACTGATAACAGGTGAAACAGGAACAGGCAAAGAGGTATTGGCTCGTGCTATTCATAATAACAGCTGCCGAAAAGAAAAAATCTTTCTGCCGGTAAACTGCGGAGCAATACCTAAAGAGTTAATATCTTCAGAATTATTCGGATATGTTGAAGGTGCTTTTACCGGCACTAAAAAAGGCGGAAGAATAGGTAAAATTGAAGCATCAAGCGGAGGCACCCTGTTCCTTGACGAAATCTGTGAAATGCCTATTGATATGCAGATTTACCTTTTAAGAGTATTGGAGGAAGGTACAATTACCCGAGTAGGTTCAAATGAAGCGATACCGGTTAATTTACGGATAATATGCGCTACTAATAAGGATATAAGACATGAGGTAGAAATAGGGAATTTTCGAAAAGATCTTTATTACAGATTAAATCCTGTAGAGCTTCACCTTCCGACTTTAAGAGATAGAGGTGATGATATTATATTGCTTGCTGAACATTTTTTGAAACTAAATTCACAAGATTTTAAGTTATCAGCAGATGCTGCTGAATTGTTAATGAATTATTCGTGGCCGGGAAATGTACGTGAATTAAAAAGTGTTATTAATCGTGCGATTTTACTTAGCAAAAATTCAATAATTACATCAAACGAACTGTTTATTCACGATAAAAAGCAAGAGATAAAATATTCAAAAACTCATACGGAAATAAATGAAAAACGTCCGACATCCGATTTAATAAAGCAAGTTATTGAAGAATGCGGCGGCAATAAAAGTCTTGCCGCACGCAGGTTGAAAATTTCAAGAATGACATTATACAGAAGAATTAAAGAATATAATTTATAATGACTATGTGATGCTTGGTCATAAGTATAGTTGCCTAACAGGCAACTTTTTTATTAATGTTACATATTACCAAGTGACAGATGTTACAATGTTACATAAAAAGTGACACCAATACAATGAAAAACCGCAACAATTAACACATGTTTCTTGGCATAAAAAATGCTAATTATTAATAGAATGTTTGTTTAAATTTTCATAAACAACATCAGTAAACATTATTAATTATTATCTAAATGGAGGGAAGCATGAAAATAACAAAATTGATTTCATTATTGCTGGCTTTACTAATGATTACTTCATTAGCAGCATGTACACAGCCTGCGGCAGAAACTCCGCCGGAAGAACCACCCGCGGAAGAAACTCCGCCTGCAGTAGAAGAAGGTATAAAATCAGGCACTTATGAAGTTGAAGGTGTCGGATTTGGCGGCAAAATGAGTGTTAAGGTAACTATCAAGGATGGCAAGATTGATGACATTGAAATTGGGAAAAATTACGAAACAAATGGTGCCGGAAGAGTTGCATTGGAATATGTTTCTCAACGTATTATTGAAGGTCAAACCACCAATGTAGAAGCAGTATCAGGGGCTACCATTTCTTCATCAAGTTTGATGGCATTGGTTAGAAAAGCATTGGAAGAAGCAGGAGCTACAAAAGACCAATTTTCAGAAGAATATAAAATAGCTCGTGACATTAAAACGGAGCGTGAGGCTGAAATAGTTATTATTGGAGCAGGCGGAACCGGTTTGGCTGCTGCCGTTACTGCAGGTCAAGAAGGTGCCTCGGTTATAGTTCTTGAAACTAACGGATTCGCAGGCGGCAATCTCTTAGTCAGCGGAGGTGTATATAATTCGCCTGAACCTGAAATGCAAGCAAAACAAGGTATAGAAGACTCACCGGAACTATTTGTGCAGCAAACTTTGGCTGGCGGGGATAACATTGCAAATCCGGAACTTGTAAGGATATTAGCATATAATGCTCTTGATGGGTTAAACTGGCTAAAAGAATTAGGCAACGAATTTGAAGATCAGGTAATACAAGCGCCGGGTGCTTTGCATCCTCGTTCGCACAACACGACTGCACCGTTAGGATCAGGTATAATTAAAACCTACCTGGAACATATTGATAAGATGGATAATGTAGAAATTCTATATGAGACTAAAGGAGAAAGCTTAATTCAAGAAGACGGCCGAGTTGTCGGCGTTATTGCAAAAAATCCGGATGGCTCTAAATTGACGGTAAAAGCAAATAAAGGTGTTATAATTGCAACAGGTGGTTTTTCTAAGAATGCTCAATTGGTTATGGAATATCGAAATGCGGAAAAATGGCCATTACTGGATGAAAATTCTGTATCAACAAATATGGACAGTATCCGAGGTGAAGGAATTATCATGGCAAGAGAAATCGGAGCTGACGTTGTTGATATGGATCAAATGCAGTTTTTATACTTAGGACAGCCAAAGACGGGGCTATTATCAGGCGTATTTAATGTTTCAGCAGAAGTGACTGTTTTCGTTAATAAAGAAGGCAAGAGATTTGTAGCAGAAGATGCTCGTCGAGATGTAATCAGTTCGGCCGTATTCGCCCAAGAAGACGGAATGATGTATATGCTTCATAGTGCAGAATCATTAAGCGACCCGGCAAATCAACTGAATATTGACGGTATTCCGATGAAGGAATTGTTGGATATCGGAGCTTATGGCTGGAAACAAGGCGATACATTGGAGGAACTTGCTAAGGAAATAGGAGTACCTGCTGAAAATCTTGTACAAACAATAGCAGAATACAACGAAGCAGTTGATACTAAGAATGATCCTTTCGGAAGAACATTATTAAATGTAAAAATGGAGAAAGGACCCTTCTATGCAATTCCGAGAGTGCCCGCTCTGCACCACACTATGGGCGGATTGCGCATCGATACCTTGGCTCGTGTATTAGATACTAAGGGAGAACCTATCCCGGGATTATATGCCGGCGGTGAAGTAACCGGTGGAATCCACGGCGGCAATAGATTAGGCGGTAATGCAGTAACTGATACGGTTGTATTTGGTCGTCTTGCAGCACAATCAGCAGTTGCCGGAAAATGAGATAAAAAAAGTTTCACATAATATCCTCAATCTATACAGATTCAATGAAAGGCTGTAAATAACATTATTTAAGAACAGACCCGGGACTATCCCAGGTCTATTCTAATATTATATTAATATTGAAGAGTAACTTTTTATTTAACTGTTATTGATTTCTTTATTTCAGCTGATTTATATATAGCATCGGTTACCAGCTGTACCTTATATCCATCTTGTATATCCGGATATGCTTTTGTATTATTGGCAACGGCATCAATAAAATCAAATATGCTTGCTATATGGTATCTTGTCCATGCGATATTTACTCTTGGAGGCGGGAAAGAAGCAGCTTTGCCATATTTTTGAGTTGTTTCTATAGCCTTAAAACCGCTAAAACCGCCTATTGGAGATTTTTCATCTTCATTATTAAAATAGTATATGACATTTGGATTTTCATGAGTAAATTTAATGGCTCCTTTTTCTCCATATATTTCAAATGTTAAATCTATTCCTGAGCCTGCGGCTACTTGAGAAAGAAGCAGTGTTCCCATTTTATCTCCGCTATAAAGCTGAACATTAAGTATATCTTCTATTTCTACATCTACCGTTTTGTCCGTTCCCAATAAAGGTCTTTTCTTGAAATGTGTTCTTTTATCAGCATATACTTCGTCAATATCTCCAATCAAGTAGTGGATTAAATCAATTGCATGAGTTCCTAATGCGTATAAAACTCCGCCGCCGGATTTTTCTTTTGTTGACTGCCAGCTGATAGGTCTGTTGGGGTCCAGGAATTCACTTCCGTAATACTTAAAATTAAAGTGAATTATATTGCCTATTTTACCTTCATCTATTATCTGTTTTGCCCTCATGATTGCAGGAACGAATCTATACTCAAAAGTAATTCTGCTTGTTTTGTTATAATTATATTTTTTATATGCCTCCATTACCTCATTTGCTGATTCAATATCAGCGGCTAAAGGTTTTTCGCAATATATATGCTTACCGGTTTTAATTGCTTCAATCAAAATTTCTTTATGTAAAAAATTCGGTACACAAATATCTATAACATCTACATTTTCATCATTTATTAGGCTCTTGTAATCCGGATAAATCTTTTCGAATTTTATGGGAAAACTTGTTTTACTTGTCTTTGAAACAGCATACATATTTACATTCACGTCAGTATTATAATAATATTTCATAATATCATAGCACATTGTGTGCATCTTTCCCATGTAACCAAATCCAATCATCCCTACATTAATATTTTTCATCCTTTTCTCCTCCATATAGTTATAAATTTCAACGCACGCTTTAAAAATATTATACAAACGATTGCAGAAATAATCAAGGGATTCATCTAATTGAAAAATAATAGTTTCGGATTATATTAGCAGGGTATAAATAATGTATCTCAATATTAAAATATAAGGAGGTTTTATGAAGTTAAAAGGGAAGACTGCAGTCGTAACAGGCGCAAGTTCAGGAATGGGAAGAGAAATTGCATATTATTTTGCCAAGGAAGGTGCTAATGTTGTAGCAGTAGCACGTCGTGCCGAAAGGTTGAATGAACTGGTTGAACAAACTAAAGATTTTGAAGGTAGGGTTGTAGCATATTCTGCAGATATAACAAATAGTCAAAAAGTAAATGAGATGATTGATGAGGCAATTAAACAGTTTGGCAGAATGGATATTCTGGTTAACAATGCAGGCATTATGGATGATATGAGTGCGATTGGCGATGTAAATGATGAAATGTTTGATAAGGTATTTAATTTAAATGTAAAAACCATATTATATTCTATGAGAAAGGCTGTAAAACATTTTGAAGAAATTGGCGGAGGAGTAATAATTAATATTTCCTCTATTGCCGGATTGTACGGTGGTGCTGCAGGAGCTACATATACGGCAAGCAAACATGCAGTGGTAGGTTTAACCAAAAATACGGCATTTATGTATGCTTTGAAGAATATAAGGTGCAACGCAATATGTCCCGGAGCCGTAGCGACGGAAATAGGCAATTCTGAATTTATGAAGAATATTAATATGGAAGGTGTACAACGAACGGGAATAGGGATGCCGCTTAATCCTCGAACAGGTGAACCAAGTGAAATTGCAAAAGTCGCAGTGTTTTTAGCCAGCGATGATGCATCGTTTGTAAATGGACAATGTATTGCCGTTGATGGCGGCTGGAGGGCTTACTAAATTTATTTGACAAGATTGCTGCAAAAAATTACAGATGAAAATGTATATCATTATAATAAAAGTAATATTCAAATATTTCTTGAATATTGCTTTTATTTTAATATATGTTATTATAGTTTAAGAAAAACAGATGAAATATATATTTGGAAGGGATTGAAAATGATTAGGTCAGCTGAACAAGAGTTATATAATATATTAGAACAACTAAATATTAAATATAAAAGATATGAGCATAAACCTGTATATACTGTCGAAGAAGCAGACAATTTGGATATTGATATTCCGGGACAACACTGCAAAAATTTATTTTTAAGAAATAAAAAAGGGAATATTCATTATCTTGTTATTGCAGATTCACAAAAACATATAGATTTGAAATTATTATCGAAAGAAATAGGGTCTTCAGGTCTATCCTTTGCATCCGAAGAAAGATTATATAAATATTTGGGACTTAAAGCTGGCTCAGTAAGTCCTTTTGGTTTAATAAATGATATAGAAAGAAAAGTAATAGTTTTAATCGATAGAAAACTAACCGATAAAAGTATTGTAAATTTCCATCCGAATGTAAATACTGCAACTATTGGTGTTTCTTATAACGACCTGGAAAAATTTATAAAATGGCATGAAAACAGATTTATTTATATAGATTGAGTCAATAGAATTTATACCGATATTCAACATTGAGTTATAGCATATGGGAGATTAACATGCAATATTACAAATATGGGAAAAAAGAAACAGATTATCTAAAAGAGAGGGATTCCAAATTAGGAAGAGAAATAGACAGAATCGGAATCGTAAAAAGAGAAGTAAACCCGGATATATTTGATTCGCTTATAGCAAGTATTATAAGTCAACAGATATCTACCAAAGCTGCTTTTACGGTAAAAAATCGATTAAAAGAGTCAGTTGGAGAGATAACTCCGGAAACTATCAGCAAATTAGATATCGAAAGCATCCAGCTATGCGGGATGACAATGAGAAAAGCCAAATATATTAAAAATATAACTCAAGCAGTTGTAAGCAAGACTATAAACCTTGATAATTTAAATTTATTAAGTGATGAAGAAATCATAAATGAATTAATCAAATTTGAAGGGGTAGGGAAATGGACGGCAGAGATGCTGCTTATACATTCTTTTCAAAGACCCGATATATTAAGTTATAACGATTTAGGTATCCAAAGAGGATTAAAAAAATTGTATTCATTAGAAGATATATCTAAAGAAGAATTTGAAACGTACAGAAAAAGATATTCCCCTTACAATACGGTAGCATCTTTATATTTATGGAAAATATCAGAAGACTGATAAATACTAGCTTCCTTATTATATAGCAAAATGAGTTTACATAATTTATATTATGTAAACCGCAGCCGCTACATATTTGGTTGAATTTTAACGATAAATAATCTATAATAGAGGATAATACGAACAAAAATTTGAAAAAGGAGAATATATGAAATCTTACAGAAAAATATTAACTTTTAACACCAAGACTCGTAGGGCATTTATTAATATTACTCCGCAAATAGAGGAATGTTTAAAAGAAAGCGGCATTAAGGAGGGACTGCTCCTATGCAATCCAATGCACATAACGTCCAGTGTTTTTATAAATGATGATGAGCCCGGCTTGCATAGGGATTTTGAAGCTTTCCTGGAAAAACTTGCTCCGGAAAAACCATATAGCCAATATCTTCATAATGGATACGAGGATAATGCCGATGCTCATATAAAGAGAACAATTATGGGAAGAGAAGTTGTAGTAGCCATAACAGAAGAGAAGTTAGATTTTGGTACGTGGGAACAGATATTCTATGGTGAATTTGACGGAAAAAGAGCAAAAAGAGTATTGGTAAAAATTATTGGTGAATAGCTAAAATATCAAGAGGTACTTAATATGGATGTAACAATTAAGCCGGCATATAATGAAAAAGAAGAAATTCTTAAATTATTTAAAGAATATACAGATAGCATATTAGCAGAAGGCGAAGAGGTTGCCGCATGTTTGAAATCACAGAACTATGATAAAGAAATAATTGAGATTGAAGAAAAATACGGCTTGCCCGGAGGCAGGTTATATATAGCATGCATTGGAAGTGAAACTGTAGGGTGTGTTGCATTAAAAAAAATTGATGATAAATACTGTGAAATGAAACGCTTATATGTCAGACCGGGTAATCGTGGAAAACATATTGGAAGGAAACTTATGGAACAGGTTATTTTTGATGCAAAGGAAATCGGATATAAACATATAAGACTTGATACATTTCCTTTTATGAATGTCGCAATTAAAATGTATAAGAATTACGGCTTTTACGAAATCGAAAGATATAATGATAATCCCGCACCGACAGCAGTATTTATGCAATTAGATTTATAGAATGTGCTAGAACTATGTTTAATCAATAAATGGACTAGTACACATTAATTTTTAAATAGGAGAGATATATGACTTTTTATAATTATTTATTAAGCAGTCTGCCTAATGAGTTTACGGCCAAAATTATATATTACATATTAATTACCATAGCTTTATTATTAGCTTGCTCCATTATAAATTTTCTTGTAAACCGTGTAGTCTTAAAATATATAACAAAATATATAAAAAACAACAAATATAAATGGGATGATGTATTGTTGGATGCTAAATTATTTCAAAGAATTGCCTTAATCATCCCGGGACTGTTGATATATATGTTTGCTTCATTCTACGATAATTTACAGGATATTATACAAAAAGTTGCAATCATATATATATTAGTTATAATATCCTTGGTTTTTAGATCTCTATTGGCTGCAATAGACAGCATATACAAGCAAAATCCTGTTTCAAAAGAAAGACCGATAAAAGGTCTTTTACAGATAATTGAAATTGCTATTTATGTGGTGGTAGGTATAGCTGTTATATCATTTTTAATCGATAAAAATCCTATATATTTGTTAAGCGGAGTGGGAGCTGTTACTGCTGTTGTTTCATTGATATTTAAGGATATAATAATTGGTTTTGTATCAGGAATTCAACTTGTTTGGAATGATATGCTTCGAATAGGAGATTGGGTGGAACTACCCAAACACAATACTAACGGTGCGGTACTGGAAATTTCATTATTTTCGGTTAAAGTGCAGAACTGGGATAAAACCATATCGACAATTCCAACAACAGCCTTTATTACGGATTCTTTTAAGAATTGGAGAGGAATGCAAGAGTTCGGTGCAAGGAGGGCAATGAGGTCTTTCTTAATCGATATTAATACCGTAAAAGTATGTTCTGATGAAATGATTGAAAAATTCAAAAAAATAGAATTGATAAGCAAATATATCGAAGAGAGTACTAAGGAAATTGAAAAATACAACAAAGAAAATAACATAAATACAGAGCTTTCTATAAATGGAAAGCAGTTAACCAATATAGGAGTATTCAGAGTCTATTTATTAAACTATTTGAAAAACAGGGTAAATATTAAGCCTGAAAGCACTGTTATGGTTAGGATGCTGGCTCCAACCGAAAAGGGCATACCCTTTGATTTATATTTCTTTATTGCAGATACATCATGGGTAAATTATGAAACTATACAAGCAGATGTTTTTGACCATATATTAGCCGTAGTAGATGTTTTTGAACTTAGAGTATTTCAGAGTCCTACAGGTAATGATATTAAAGAATTAATGAAGAAATAAATCTCGGCAAATAAACTGTCGAGATTTTATTTCTTATATTGACAATCATCTATGTAATGAATATAATAATATATAGATGGTTATCTATATATTATTATAAGAGGATATAAAATGGTTATAATCAGTTGGCTGAACAGACAGCTGCTCAAAATGGAGTGGCTATTTGAATTAATTAGGTTATTGGTTGAAAATGTATTTGGACTAAACATAGACGATAGACTTGGGGGAAGTATACATTTCTTTATATATGATGTAATAAAAATTTTTATATTGCTTTCAGTACTTATTTTTACCATTTCATATATTCAAAGCTATTTCCCGCCTGAAAGAACAAAGAAAATACTAGGAAGAATAAAAGGTGTACCTGCTAATATTTTGGGAGCTTTACTTGGAACAATAACACCTTTTTGCTCATGCTCATCAATTCCCATATTTATAGGTTTTACAAGCGCTGGACTGCCGCTCGGAGTAACCTTTTCATTTTTAATATCTTCACCGCTTGTTGATTTGGCATCTATAATTTTATTGGCGAGCATTTTTAATTGGAGAACAGCAATTGCATATGTTGTTGTGGGGCTTTTGCTGGCTGTTGTTTCAGGCACAATAATAAGTAAATTGAAACTTGAGGAATATGTGGAGTCTTATGTTTTTGGAAACAGCTCGCTTGATTTAGAACAAGAAGAATTAACGGTTAACGAT
>Ga0209723_1006513_pt1 | contig 11210 bp, 7 predicted proteins | sample BiotimSIPDNA_2_FD_185750 | JGI IMG/M metagenome (GOLD analysis project Ga0209723, IMG submission 185750) | Anaerobic biogas reactor microbial communites from Washington, USA - Biogas_R2 time_0 SIP DNA (SPAdes) (version 2) | ecosystem: Engineered > Bioreactor > Anaerobic > Unclassified | place... | reverse complement strand
CACAGAGCGCAGAACTTCGGCTGCAGACAGGGCATCATAGACCATCATATGCTCCACAGGCTCTCTTCCATCTATAAAAAGCGCAAGATCCGCATTAACATCAATCGCCCCCAGGTTTCTCTGGTCCAAGGTGATTGTGGCATATCCCAGGTCGGCCAGGCGCTTGGCCAAACCCTGCTCCCGCTCTTTGGTCACTGTGGCTCCGGGCAGGAGAACTATTCCGGGAATACTGTCCTTTTTGTTCGCATCATCGCTGACGGTCTTGCTAAATCTCGAAAGTCTCAAAAGTCCCGCCATCTCCGCTCCCCGGCTGGCATACCGAACTGTAATCAAGGAGCTATTGCCTTCAACCGTCTCCTCGCTCAGATTGAACTCGGGCATTGAGATCAGATAATCCAGCCTGCCATCTTCTTCCACCTTCCAGTCCAGGCTATTGAGCTTGGTTGCTGGAATGCTGCCGGGAAGGCCCATCCATCCAATGAATAGAGCAATAGCCAAAGCGGCAATTAGAAGTCCTGCTCCTGCCTTGTAGCTTGCCATTTTCTCGTATCTGCTCTTCACCAGACCTAGAAAAAGCTGGCGAAAAGGATCTTGAGATCGATAAACCTATTGAGTATGAGGAGATGAGTGATCCTGGAGAAATCCGGAAATGAAGATAAATGAATTAGCTCCCGTAATAGCCTCTCGAGAGGTTGAGGTCGAGGCCTCGCCAGAGACCATCTGGGATATCATCGTCGCCGTCGACAGCTGGCCGGACTGGAATTCGGATGTCAAGGCCGCCTTTATAGAGGGCGATCTGGCTGTCGGCACGAGGTTCAGTTGGAAGGCTGGCCAATTGACCATCCGCTCAACAGTCTTGCAGATGGAAAGGCCCCACCATCTGGTCTGGACTGGCACGACCACTGGAATTAAGGCGGTTCATCTCTGGCAGATCGAGAAGAGAGGAGAAAAAGCGCTCGTCAGGTCGGAGGAGTCCTGGGAAGGTCTCCTGCCAAGCATTCTGCGCGGCACAATGAAAAGGATGCTCTCAAGGTCGATCCAGCAGACGCTCTTATATCTCAAGAGGGAAGCGGAGAGAAGATCTTTATGAGGCAAGCTTTTGCATCATCATATGGCCTGGAGTGCGGCTGGCTAAAAAATTAAAGAGTCTTGTCAGTATGCCCTTTAGATGCTTGGAGCCCATTCCTGCTCGGCCAGGTTGATCAGAGTTCCGTTATCGCTTACCTCATAGCCAATGGGAATCTTGCCCCAGCTCCACAAGTCATCATTCGCTAACAGTCGGGCGTCGCCAGTCTGATTTGTCTGGTTTGTTTGGTTTGTCAGGTTTTGCAGCATGCTCTCCTGGGCCGCAGAGGGGCTGGAAGAGCCTTCTGTCAGATTGGCCAGTATTGCCATGCCAGAATCTCTGCTGATGTTCACTGTATCCGTTGACTGGCTGCTGCATGCTATCGCTAAAAGAATCAATACAGAAATTATATACATCTTCATAAATATAACCACCTACGGCGTTATACTAAGACTCTCCAATGATATTCTTGATAGGAGGATTCGACCAACGGCTTTTTTTTGGATGCTGCAGTCGCCCTCATCTATCAGCTTATTCCTTCCTCCTTCTTTCTATGTTCACCAACATATCAATTTTTGCATCGATATGAATTCTGGACATTTCTGCAGCCGGGGAGCAGTCTCCAAATCAGCATTGCGGGGAGGAAAGGCTGCCCCTGAACATATTTGGCTTCACTGGCAAAACAGTCCTGCAGCTATCCAGCCTCATGCAGACCACCAGAACCTGAATCCTATCAAAAATTTGTGGCTATTTTCGCTCATCTGCATGGCTGCTGCCGCAGGAGCAGCCTTCCCCACTCGGGAGATATATAGCTAAGATTTAAACAGCTTCTTGATCATCCCCATAAATCCACTGCCGCTGTCCTGTGCGGATAGGATATCCTTCATCATTGCTTCAGCCTCTGGCGACGAGGTGAGTGCCATCTTCGATTGCTCATCAAGCAGCTTTGAGAGATCATCCGGTTTCATCTCCTTTTCTGGGGAGCTTTTTGTCAAATATCCCAGAATCAGAGGCAGAGCCATAGTAAGCAGCTGGCCGACGACCTCCTGAGGCAGTCCAGTCTTTTTAGCGATCGATTGCTGAATGGGAATCATGCTGCTCCCCAATATGGAATTGAGCATGCCCGGTCCAAAGGATGAGCTGCTGCTGCCAAAGTATTTGGCCATGTCCTGCATTGAGTTGCCCTTGGCTGAATCGGCAAGACCGCTCAAGATAGCGTTCGCCCCATCATTGCTGGAGGCTTTGCTGCTCATGGCTCCCAATAATAGGGGCAGGCCCATCTCCAGGGCGGATTTGGTGGATTGTTCGTCTGCACCAACTTTGCTGCTTAATATAGAGAGATTATCTCCCGCCATAAGCTGTTCCATTGCCATATTAACCACTGAATCCATTAATTCATCTCCTAATGAACAGTTGAGCTATGTACTTGCTAAGCATATATGCTCTAATGAGTATTAACTCCTTTCTCTGGACATTCAGTAGTTCTAACCAGAGTTAATAATTGTCAGAATAAAAAAGATTGATGAGTTAGGACCATCCTCATGCCCTTTTCCCAACCACTCCTTCCTATGATTCCAGTATCTTCCCGTACTCCAACTCGCTCTTGGGATGGGGCTCCTTTATCTCATCAGGGTAGCCAAAGGCGATCATGCATTCCACCTTCGATCCCTCCGGCAGATCGAGGGCCTTTCGGATATAATCCTCAGAGGTTTGGCCATCATTATGCATCCGGTTTCGGATCTGGATCCAGCATGATCCCAGCCCCAGGCTCTGGCCAGTCAGCTGCAGGATGATGGAAGCGATGGAGCAGTCCTCAATCCAGACGTCCGATTCCTCATCCCTGGCTATGACCACCACACCCAGACTGGCTCCCTTCAGGAAGCCGGAGCCGCTTTGTTTGGCGCGGGACAGCACCTCCAGCATATCCTTATCGGTGATGAACAAAAGCCGCCAGGGATTGATACCCCTGGAGCTTGGTGAGCGCAAAGCAGCCTCCTTGAGCTGATCAATGATTTGTTCATCGATCTTCACATCCTTATATTTCCTGATGCTCCGCCGGTCTCTCAATATATCTAGCATAATCGTCCTCCACTGTCTGCTGAAATCTTTCGTCCCCCGGACATAAATCGTTTATCTTCCGTCTTTCATCTTTTATCTTCCAGATTTCATCTCCATCTTTCATCTTTCGTCTTCTCCGGGCTTATGCTCTCTTTTCAAAGCCGAAGAAAAGATATCAGATGCGGTCGATTGAAGATGGAGAGGTGACAAGCTCAATGGATAAGAAGATAGTCTATTTTGATGAGGGAGGATCGGAAAATACCCTAGAGACATTTCGGCTGGTGCAGGAGAGATCAAGCAGCCTGAACATCAGGAAGCTAGTCCTGGCTTCCACCACTGGATCTACTGCGGTGAAGGCGAAAGACTTTTTCAGCCGGGATGGTATCAAGCTGATAGTAGTGCCCCATCAGTGGGATTTTCATCGGGAGCAGAATGCCTTTCCTGAGCCGCTGACGAGAGAGCTGCGCAGAGAGGGGCATGAGGTTCATTTTGGGACGATGCTCTTTCATACCGACGGGCTCTACGGCTCAAACAGCGCTACCACAATGGCTAACCTCCTGCGATGCTTCTGCCAGGGGGTAAAGGTCTGCTTCGAGATAGTGCTCATGGCCACAGATGCCGGCCTCCTGGTCTCGGGAGAGAAGGTAATAGCAATAGCGGGGACCGCCTCAGGATCGGATACCGCTCTGGTGATGCAGGCCGCCTCCAGCCAGCATCTGAAAAGGCTAAGGGTTAATGAGATCATCTGCAAGCCTCTCAATCCCTTGAATATAGACGAGCTGAAGGGAAGGTGAGAAGAAGAAGCTCGAGGACGAGATTGAGGGAGAGGAAAGGAGACAATGCAGGTGCAGGAAAAGGGCTTTTCGCTGAATTATGTGGGTCAGGCCCGGCCGCGGTTTTGGTCTCTGTTCCTCTGCGCCTCTGTGGTTGGGTCAGGATCGCTGTTCACCCCAGATGCAAAAGGATACAGAGAATTTCCGATTCAAGTTCACCCATACTACATAGCGAGGAGCCCAGAAAAAGGAATGAAAAAGGGAAAAGGGAGCACGTGCAGGGATACTATAAGCGCTTGGCTGTGATAGAGCCCCCAGTTTCTCAGAGGGGTTCAGCCACATTCGGGCGCATCCCCGAGCATCCTCAGCTCGAATTGCAGCATGCTGACAGCGGATTTAAACATGGATCAACCTTTGTTGAATCCTCCACCACCCTCAACACTGACATTTTTGACTTATTCGAGCCGCAGCCATTGCTTACTGTCAGTCTGTAGCCGCCGGAATCAGATGGTCTCGGATTAAGGATTATCAATGAGGGTGATACCTCTCCTGGAATTATCTCTCCATTCTTCTCCCATTGATAGGAATTTGCCCCAACAGCGGTGCCCTTCATTATGAACGCCACAGTCTCACCGGCGTCGGCAATCAGGCAATCGGGTTCAATTTCCACATCCCCAGGCGGCCTTTCTACTATCAGGCTCACAGCATTTGAATCGATGAATCCGCATCCATTGGATATAGCAACTCTGTATTCACCCATATCCTCCATATTCGCATCGAATATGGTGAGCTCCTCAGAGTTGGCCCCTGGAATGATCCTGCCGCCTTTTATCCATTGATAGGTCAGAGGCTGAGCACTCTTTGCCAACACAGTGAACGTCGCCGTCGATCCTTCGCAGACCTTCTGGCTGGTTGGCTGGACCAAAATCTCAGGCAATGCGATTATATCCAGATTTGCTGCCTCTGATTCAGTCTGGCCGCAGCTGTTTCTTGCCTGCACATAGTAGCTTCCTTTATCGCCTGTGATGGCCTTTTGAATGGTATAAACCTCAGCTATGGCTCCTGGGATCTCCACTCCGTCCTTGAACCACTGGTAGCTCAGAGGATCATCGCTTATTGCCCGAACATTGAAAGTCACAGGCGTTCCCTGGCATACGATCTGGCTGGCCGGCTGGAGGGAGATGGCTGGCACCCCAATTGTCTGCAGATTTGCTGCCTCCGATTCAATCAGATTACACCTGTCTCTTATCTGCACTGAGTAGCTCGCTGTATCGCCAAAGGTTGCGGCTGGGATGGTGTAGGTATCAGCAGTTGCTCCCTGGATCATCTTTCCGTCTTTGAACCATTGATAGGATAATGGCTCGCTGCTGCTTGCCTGCACAGAGAATGTCGCTGCATCTCCCTGGCATACCCTCTGGCTCTTGGGCGGAACAAGGATCTTTGGCATTGAGACCATCTCCAGGTAAGCGGCCTTTGATTCGACCGAGCCGCAGCTATTTCTCACCTGTACCATGTAGTTGCCCATATCAAATTTGCCGGTTCTTGGAATAGTATAAGCATCCGCCGTGGCTTCATAGATCTCTATTCCATCTTTGAACCATTGATAGCTCAATGCCTCGCTGCTCTCTGCCTGAACAAAGAACGTTGCTGCCGCCCCCTCACACACCTTCTGGCTGGCCGGCGGCAGATGAATCTCGGGCAATGCAACTATCTCCAAAACAGCAGCACCGGATTTGATCTGGCTGCAGTTGTTTGCCGCCTGCACCCAGTAGCTTCCAGTATCGTTGAGAACGGCCCGAGCAATCGTGTAAACATCCTGGGTGGCTCCAGGAATCTTTATTCCATCCTTAAACCATTGATAGCTCAAAGGCTTGCTGCTCTCCACTTGGACGGTGAAAGTCACTGCTTTTCCCTGGCATATCTTCTGGCTGGTCGGCGGCACAAGAATCTCCGGCTTGGCTACGATATCCAGGATTGCTGCATTGGATCCGATCTGGCTGCAGCTATTTCTCACCTGTACCCAGTAGCTTCCCCTATCGCTGGGGCTAGCCACTGGAATCGAATAAGAATTCGATGTTGCTCCTTCTATTTCTGTACCGTCCTTATACCATTGGTATTCCAGCGGTTCGCCACCGCTTGCCTTTACGCCGAATGTTGCTGCCGCACCTTCGCACGTCTCCAGGCTTTTTGGCTGCACAAGAATATCCGGTGATGAAATTACATCCAGGCGGACTGCCTCTGATTCAATCTGGTTGCATTTATTTGCCACCAGCACTGAGTAGCTTCCCGTATCGCTGAGGTTAGCGGCAAGGATGGTGTAGGATTCAGATGTAGCATCGGGGATATTCGCTCCATCTCTGAGCCACTGATAGCTCAATGGCTCACTGCTCTTGGCCTGAACGGAGAACGTTGCAGCCGTTCCCTGGCATACCTTCTGGCCGGTCGGTTGGGCCAGGATATCAGGCATAGCGATGATATCCAGAACAGCAGCCTCCGACTCGACCTGGCTGCAATTGTTGCTTACCTGGACCGAGTAGCTTCCCATATCGCTGAGGTTAGCGGCAGGGATGGTGTATGTATCAGACGCAGCGCCGGGGATATTCACTCCATCTTTAAGCCACTGGTATCTCAACGGCTCACTGCTCTTGGCCTGAACAGCGAATGTTACCATCGTCCCCTGGCATATCCTCTGGCGGGTCGGTTGAGCCAGGATATCAGGCATAGCGATGATATCCAGACTGGCAGCCTCCGACTCGACCTGGCTGCAGTTATTTGCCACCAGAACGGAATAGCTTCCCACATCGGCAATATCAGCTAGATCGATTGTGTACCTATCATCTGTTGCCCCCGGAATCTCGATTCCATCTTTTAGCCATTGGTACTCAATTGGCTCGTAGCTTGATGCTTCCACATGGAATGTTGCAGCAGCACCCTGGCATATCATAAGGTTTGCCGGCTGCAGAAGAATCTTCGGCCTGGCGATGATATCCAGACTGGAGACCTCTGATTCGATCTGGCTGCAATTGTTTGCTACCTGCACCGAGTAGCTTCCCGTATCGTTTAGTTTAGCGGCAGGAATAGTGTACGTATCAGACGTAGCACCGGGGATATTCGCTCCATCTTTGAGCCACTGATAGCTCAATGGCTCGCTGCTTTCTGCTTGAACCTCGAATTTTGCAGCAGCGCCCTGGCATATCTTCAGGTTTGCCGGCTGCAGTAGAATCTTCGGCCTGGCGATGATATCCAGATTGGCAGCCTCCGATTCGATCTGGCTACAGTTATTGCTTACCTGGACTGAGTAGCTTCCCATATCACTAAGGTTAGTTTGAGGGATTGTGTAGTATTCTGACGTAGCACCATCTATCTTGATACCGTCTTTGAACCACTGATAGCTCAATGGCTCACTGCTCTCTGCCTGAACGGAAAATGTTGTTGTAGCCCCCTCACACCCCCTCTGGCCGACCGGCTGTATCAGAATCTCAGGAATAGCAATTATATTCAGACTGGCAGCCTCCGATTTGATCTGGCTGCAGTTATTGCTTACCTGGACTGAGTAGCTTCCCGTATCGCTGAGGCTAGCGGCTGGGATGGCGTAGGATTCAGATGTTGCACCATCTATCTTGATCCCGTCTTTAAACCACTGATAGCTCAATGGCTCACTGCTCTTGGCCTGAACAGAGAATGCTGCCCTCGTCCCCTGGCATACATTCTGGCTGGTCGGTTGGGACAGGATCTGAGGCATGACTATAATATCCAGATCAGCTGCCTCTGATTCAATCTGGCTGCAATTATTCCTCAACTGGACCGAGTAGCTTCCCGTATCGTTTAGGTTAGAGGCAGGGATAGTGTACGTATCAGACGCAGCACCTTGTATATTCACTCCATCTTTGAGCCACTGATAGCTCAATGGCTCACTGCTCCTGGCCTGAACAGAGAAAGTTGCAGCCGTCCCCTGGCATACCTTCTGGCTGGTCGGTTGGGCCAGGATATCAGGCATAGCGATGATATCCAGAACAGCAGCCTCCGATTCAATCCGGCTGCAATTATTGCTCACCTGGACTGAGTAGCTTCCTGTATCGCTGAGGCTAGTTTGAGGGATGGTGTAGGATTCAGATGTTGCACCTTCTATCTTGATTCCTTCTTTGAGCCACTGATAGCTCAATGGCTCACTGCTCTCTGCCTGAACAGAGAATGCTGCCCTCGTCCCCTGGCATACATTCTGGCTGGTCGGTTGGGCCAGGATATCAGGCATAGCGATGATATCCAGACTGGCAGCCTCCGACTCGATCTGACTACAGCTATTTGCCACCAGAACGGAATAGCTTCCCATATCGGCAATATCAGCTAGATCGATTGTGTACCTATCATCTGTTGCCCCCGGAATCTCGATTCCATCTTTTAGCCATTGATACTTCAGTGGCTCAGTGCTTTCTATTTGAACCTCGAATTTTGCTTTTGCACCCTGGCATATCTTAAGGTTGGCCGGATGCAGAAGAATCTTCGGCCTGGCGATGATATCCAGATCAGCTGCCTCTGATTCGATCTGGCTGCAGTTATTTGTTATCTGCACTGAGTAGCTTCCCGTATCGTTTAGGTTAGAGGCAGGGATGGCGTACGTATCAGACGTAGCAGCGGGGATATTCACTCCATCTTTGAGCCACTGATAGCTCAATGGCTCGCTGCTTTCTGCTTGAACCTCGAATTTTGCTGCAGCGCCCTGGCATATCTTCAGGTTTGCCGGCTGCAGTAGAATCTTTGGCATGGTAATTATATCCAAACCAGCGGCCTCTGATTCGACCTGGCTGCAGTTATTTGCCACCTGCACCGAGTAGCTTCCCATATCGCTAAGGTTAGTTTGAGGGATGGTGTAGTATTCTGACGTAGCACCATCTATCTTGATACCGTCTTTGAACCACTGATAGCTTAATGGCTCACTGCTCTTGGCTTGAACAGAGAACGTTGCTGCCGCACCCTGGCATACCCTCAGGTTGGCAGGCTGGACAAGAATCTCTGGTCTGGTTGCGATATTTAGATAGGACGCAATTGATTCAATCTGGCCGCAGTCGTTGCTGACGATCAGGCTATAGCTGCCGGAATCATTGCGGATCGCATTCTTGATGACAAAAGAGTCAAGGTTTGCACCAGGAATCTGCAATCCGTCTTTCATCCACTGAATTGTGATGGGATCGCTGCCGGTCACATCGGCTACAAGAGCTATATCCGATCCCTCACATATCTTTTTGCTGGCAGGCAAATGCAGTCCTGTGATCATCGGCATTGATCTAATGCTCAATTTAGCCTTATCGGATTGAGTCCAGCCGCATAGGTCACTGCCTATGATTACACTGTAATTGCCCTGGTCCGTACTATTGGCCGCTGATATGCTTAAAACGGCGGCATTGGCTGCGGTAATGTTCAGGCCATCCTTCTGCCATTGATAGGTATATGACTCATTGCCGGCAACCTGGACCTCAAAGGAGACCGGCGAGCCGGTGCAGACGGTTTGGCTGATTGGCTGCACCAGAATTTTTGGCCTGGATCTCACAGATATGTGAACCGCTCCGGATTCTGCCATACCGCATATATTGCTCACTGCCAGACTGTAATCGCCTTCATCAGTCGGCAGGATGCTGGAGATCAGATAGCGGTTTGTATTGGCTCCTGTGATATTCTCTCCGTTCTTCTTCCATTGGTAGTTCAGAGGCTCGGTTCCAGATGCCAGCGCATTCAATAAAACCTCCGATCCTTCGCAGGCAATCTCATCAAGCGGCTCAATCTCCACCACCGGTTTTGAGCTGACGGTCAGAACTGCAGGGTTCGATTCGATAGAACCGCAAGCATTGCTCACCCTCACCCGGTAGCTTCCAGCATCTGCCAACTTGGCGGCTGGAATTATGTATGAGTCTGTTGTAGCCCCAGCGATTTGGGATCCATTCTTCGACCACTGGTATGATATCGGCCCATTTCCGGCAGCGACCACATTAAATCTTGCTTCCTGGTCTTCGCAGGCTGAATAGTCAGCAGGCTGGATCTCGATCATCGGATGAGCTGATCTGATAGCGACCAGCCAGCCATCATAATAGGTAGCTGGCTCTTGTTGCTGGCAATCGCCGTAGCATGCGCTTTTTCTTCTTGTAGTCTGAGCGATATAGGGCGTTGTCTTTCCGGCAAAGACAGAGCTGCCATCATCCGTTTGAATGACTGAATAGCCCTTATCATCCAGTTTGCTGCCAAATGTCTGATCCCATATCCTTTCGCCATTCTGATCGGTCATGATCAGCCAGGCATCAAAGCCCCCAGAGCCAAAAGATCTTGTCGAGCCTATGAGAATATGGAGGCCTTCTCTTGTCTTGACCAGGGAGCCTCCTTCCTCATCGTATGCTCCGCCATAAACCTTATCTGCAATTTTATCTCCATTGGCATCGGTCTTGATAAACCAGATATCATATCCCCCAGAGCCAAAGGAATTGGTGGAGCCGAGCATGGCAAAGCCGCCATCAGCCGTCTGCTGGACCGACCACCCTCTGCTCCAGGGATTCCGCTCGCTTCTGGGCCCACCGAATGTCTTTTTCCATTGCTCATTCCCATTCGAATCAATTTTAATCAGCAGGGCATCAGAATCGCCATTTCCCCAGGAGCCGGTTGTGCCGGCGACGACGAATCCTCCATCACGAGTCTCCTGGATCGAATCCCCCATATCATCTCGGGATCCGCCAATGGTCTTATCCCAGATTTTGCCACCGAACTGGTCGATCTTGAGCAACCAGACGTCATACATTCCGCTGCCAAAGGATTTTGTATTGCCCGCGATGATAAATCCGCCATCAATAGTCTGTTTTATGCTGCTTGCTTCATCATCCAGTGCTCCTCCGAAGGCTTTATCCCATATCTTCTCTCCAGACGGACCCACCTTCATCAGCCAAACATCGTACATTCCGCTGCCATAGGATCTGGTTCTTCCGGCTACAATATAGCCACCATCAGCGGTCTCTTCTACTGAATACCCCTCATCCTCTCTGGCCCCGCCATAATTTTTTTGCCATAAAATATTTCCGCTTTTATCGGCTTTTATCAAAAATAAATCATAATTGTTATCGCCATATGACTTTGTTCTGCCAGTGGCTATATACCCCGCATCGCTGGTTCGCTGAATGGAATATAGCTCGTCGTCAAAGGATCCCCCAAAGGATGCATTCAAATCCATCGCGATACAGGGTTGGCTGCAATAAGCACTCTGACAGCACAGAATCGTTAACGCGGCCAAAAATATCACCAAAATCAACCATTTATTGCAGCTATAATTTTTCATATGA
>Ga0209723_1006508_pt1 | contig 11217 bp, 10 predicted proteins | sample BiotimSIPDNA_2_FD_185750 | JGI IMG/M metagenome (GOLD analysis project Ga0209723, IMG submission 185750) | Anaerobic biogas reactor microbial communites from Washington, USA - Biogas_R2 time_0 SIP DNA (SPAdes) (version 2) | ecosystem: Engineered > Bioreactor > Anaerobic > Unclassified | place... | reverse complement strand
AGACCGGTGAGGTACACCCTGTCTTCATCAATCAGGAACCTCGATTTAAGGTCATCAATCATGTCATACACATCCTGCTCAGGCACTCCCTGATAACCGGCGGTACCCCGAGCCAGAGGGGCAGCGGCAATGTAATCAACCGGTCTGAACGGAGGCCAGTACCTGCTGGCTTCTACATCGGTCTCATACGGGATAGTGCCCGGCTTAATAAAATCATATCCCTGGCTGTTGCCCACCCCGAAAAGCCTTCGCAACCCCAGACGGTGATTTGACCAGGCTCCATGCAGAAAAACCACCAGCGGATATGCCTTTGATTCGTCAAAGTTTTCGGGAATGTACAATGCATAAGGCTGGTCCGTATCATCCACCCCCGAAAAGAATGAGAGATCCTGGGGTCCGGACTTGAGGCGCTGGCAATAGGCACTGCTGACGCCAAAAATTGTCAATAGAATGAGCACAAAAAGAAATCGTGGGATAAAGTATGGTTTCATGGGCATAATAATTACATTTATATAGTTATTTATATGATTATTAAAAGTCCTTATCTTCCGTGATACTTTATATGATCAGACAATATGAAGTAATAGTTCATCTAAACCGTGGTAACGCCCTTTATAAGAATGATATTACCATATTTGGCAGTCTCACCGGTCATCACTACGGCATAAGCCTTTGCGGCACGCTCATAAAAGGCAAAACGGTCCAGCTTTTTGGCCGGTGACACGCCAGGCATTTCTCTCTTTATCTCTTCCATATAAGCTGCCTCAACTGCCGGATCGGCAGTATCTCCCGGGCCAGGCTCCATCATCAGCACGGGATGAGGGACATAAGTATCAAGCTCAAACAGCGGCATGATTGCTGCAAGCAGAGCTGCTATCCGAAGTCCGTCAGCGCGAACAACTCTTTTCCCGATACTCTCACCCGGGAAATGTGCATCAGCCAGCACCAGTTCGTCACCGTGGCCCATCCGGGCCATCACCTCAAGCAGATCGGGCGATATCAGAGGAGAAATTCCCTTAAGCATAATGTTCGTTGTTATACAGGTAGTGAATTTAATCGATTGGTCTGACAAATCGTAACCTGCCGGAGGATTTTTAACACTTCCTGTTCCTGCGCCCGCCTTTTCTGATATTATCCTAAAATCGCAAATTCCAAATTCCTCAACCTTTTTCTCCCCCGGTGGTTATCAGATAAGAATCATTATATTCAACACCCATTAAACAGGATAATCAATGAAAAACAACAGTTTCTTTACTCTGGCCAACGGAGTACAAATCCCGGCAATAGGTTTCGGCACATGGCAAATTCCTTCAGGTGACGTGGCATACAACTCTGTCAGAGAAGCCATTAAGGCAGGTTATCGTCATATAGATACAGCGCAGGCATATGGCAATGAGGCCGATGTGGGACGGGCAGTTATCGATTCGGGTATTGCCCGGAATGAGATCTTTGTCACTTCGAAGCTGCCGGCAGAGATAAAAAGATATGAAAAAGCCGTACGCCACGCTGAGATCACCATGAAGAACATTGGCCTGGATTATATAGACCTCTACCTCATCCACGCCCCGTGGCCCTGGACGGAGATAGGAGCCGACTACACAAAGGAGAATATCGAAGTCTGGAAAGCGATGGAGGAGTTTTACGAGAGAGGCAAAACACGCTCTGTCGGTATATCAAATTTCAATGTAAAGGATACGGAAGCTATTCTGGAAAACTGCCGCATACGGCCTATGGTCAATCAGATCAAGATGCATATTGGTCACAGGCAGGCGGAGATAGCCGAATTCTGCCAGAAGAACAATATCCTGATTGAGGGATACTCCCCTCTGGCAACCGGAAAAATCCTCGGGAACAGTGAGATAGCACGTATTGCCGCAAAATATGGCAAAAGTGTGGCCCAGCTTTCTGTCAGGTATGTTCTGCAGAAAGGGGCACTGCCACTGCCCAAATCAGTCCATCCTGAATATATACGTCAAAATTTCGATATCAATTTTGAGATTTCGGATGATGACATAAGGCTGCTTGACGCACTGAAATAATTTCTATCTTGTCGGGCAGCACTACTTCTGATCCCCTGATGTTGCCCAAAGCAGAATATTTCAACCCCGGTCCGGATATCTCCTGGCTTGTCAGGCAGTTTGAGTCAATCATTTATAACAGCCCCAATGAGATCACCGATACATTTGTCCCACGTGAGGATGTTTCCATAGTTTTCCATTTTGGTGATCTTCCGCGCCTGGTATCACCCGTCAACCAGCTGTTGCCGCACTATTTCATAGCCCCCGTTATCCCGTCAGCCAACTCAATACTTATCTCCGGCAATCTCAACAGCTTCATAGCCACATGTAATCCCACCATACTGTCAAGGGTGCTTGATATCAGCCTGAAGCCGGCAGGTAATATTCATGTAGGTCTGCCCGATGCGCTCTTCGAGCCCGTATGGAAAAAACTAAAGAGGGAACATACTGCTGCCGGCAGGATAGCCGCCTTTACCGGATTCATTAACGGGCTTCACCCTGACAGGTATGTCCCCGATGAGACCGACCGGATTTATGATCTGATTCTCCAGAAAGGTATCAATACCCAGCTTCATGATATCATAAGCGAGTGCCCGGTATCAGAGAGAACCCTCCAGAGAAGGTTTCGCACCAGGCTGGGTGCCACTCCAAAAATGCTTGTACGGATAATGAGGATAAACTATATCTGGGGAACCATTACTGCGGGAGCGGGTATTGATTACCACGACCTGGTGTTTCTCGGTAACTATTTTGACCAGACCCACCTGATAAAGGACTTCAAATCAATCACGGGAGAAACACCTGAAAGGTTCTTCAGAAGGAACCTGGGAGTGGCCAGGATATTTAGCGGTAAGTGACCTTCCCTGCTCCTGTCGGATTTTTACTATATCATCCGGAAAATTATTTCCTGCTTTAGAGTTTAAATTTTTTATAAAACAGGAGATATGAAAATAAGGTATTTTATCGCGCTTGCCGCGATGTTGTCCTTCATGTTACCCGGGCAGTCCGTTGACGCACAGATAGTAAAGCCCAAGGAAGTCATTAAGAACCAGGGAACCAACAGGGTTAACAACAGGATCGAACAGGGCGTTGACGAAGGCTTCAACAAGATTGAGGAGGGCATAGGAAACCTGTTTAAGAAGAAGAAGGGCCAGAGCGCAGACGAAGAAGGAGAGGATGAAGGGAATTCACCGGCAGAGAGAGATGAAATGGAAGGCGATGAGAGACCGGCAACCACAACAGAGTCAAAACAGAAGCTGGAAAGCTATACTCAATATGATTTTGTTCCCGGAGATAAAATTCTCTTTTTCGATGATTTCAGCCAGGATGCCATAGGTGATTTCCCGGCATTATGGACCTCCAACAGCAGTGGCGAGATCAAAACAGTGAATATAGCACCGGGAAAATGGTTCCATATGAACGGTGAGGATGGCGTCTACTGTTACACAAAAACAGTGAGTTTTCCTGATAATTTCATAATTGAGTTCGATATAATTCCTGATGCTGAATACGCTTACGGTATCAGGCTGACCCTCTATGAAGAGGATCCGGAGAACCCCAGAGAGTTGAATGACGACCTTTTTCCGGGAAAGAGCGGATTGCATATTACGATAAAGAAGGACGGCTGGGAGACAAAAGGTTACTCGAACAATCCCAATGGTGACTGGATTAACGGTCAGGCTTCAAAGAACCCGGTGATCACCGAGCAGTCTAACCATGTGATAATCTGGATCCAGAAAAGAAGGGTCAGGATTTACCATCAGGGAGGCAAAGCACTTGATGTGCCCACAGGCATCTATGCCCACACCAGGTTCAATCGCTTCCTCTTTTCCGGATGGGATACCTATTCATGGCCCATGATTGCCAACCTGAAGATCACCACGGCCGCCCCGGATACACGCAGCAAGCTGATAACAGAAGGTAAACTGATAACATACGGAATCACCTTTGATGTCAACAAGGCCGATATCAAGGCAGAATCATACGGAACCCTCAATGATATCGCTACCGTTCTGAAGGAGAATCCTGCAGTGAATGTAAAGATTGTGGGGCATACCGACAGTGACGGAGATGATGCCCTCAACCTTGATCTCTCGAGGCGCCGGGCTGAGTCCGTTAAGAGTGAGCTGGCATCAAAATTCGGCATTGATGCTTCGCGCATGCAGACCGAAGGCGCCGGTGAAAACAAACCTGTTGCTCCCAATGATACTCCTGTCAACAAGGCAATGAACCGCAGGGTTGAGTTCATCAAACTTTAGAGCCGGAATCGTTGATTCTGAATGATATGAATAAGATCACTGTTCTTTTTGTTATGCTGCTTGCTTCAGGTGCACTGGTGGCACAAAACACCCCTGATGAGTATCTGAGGCAGCTGCCTGAACTGCCGGACAGTTTCTGCCGGCAGACACCCGAGGCGATAATGGAATGGGCTGACCATCTCTCCCCGTTAAGGGACAGGATGCAGGAACTGCTGGCACAGGAAAAGCATGAAAATAAAGATGCTGTGGATAAGGGTGAGCCAAACATGGCACTCTTCGATCCCTCCGGTGAGGCAGCCAGAGAAAGATACAGGCTGACTGGCGAAAAGAGTGAAGCCCTGCAGCGGGAAGTGACTGTTTCTCTTTGGGAAATCCAGTCTGCTTTTACTGATGGAAAGGGAAGGGTGACTGCCAAATATGACGAACCGTACGGGGAACTGATGAGGGAATACCGGGAAGCTCTTGCTGCCGGAAGGGACATATCCGTACTCAAGAACAGGATCAGGGCGATGGAAGCCGAAAGATGCCGGGAGATGGCGGAGGTCAGGAAGGAATATCTTACCAACTACCGGAGGTACCTGCAGGACAACATGGCTAAATTGATAAGTATTAATGAACTGACTGATGAACTGAACCGAATGACCTATGCATCATATACATTCAAAACCAGGTATGGATTATGGATGGAAAGTCTGCTTGCATTCACTGATGCACTTATCCTGGTCTATGATGATGTCCCGGGAACAGGATCCATAATGGGAGAATTATAACCAACCCCGGAAGAATATCTTTTAATATGAATTTTTAATCCCAAAACAACTCGGTAAATGATGATGAAAAGAATTTTTACCTACGCGGTACTGTTGCTGATAGCAGGCACCATGACCGCCCAGGATTGTGTTTTTTACTTCCCGTCAGGTGTCGGAACCAAAGTGGGATACAACTATTACTCCAAGCCAGGAAAACCTGAAGGATCCTCAATTCTGCAGGTTACCAGACAGAAAGTGGACAACGGCAATCTCAGCCTTGACATCCGGGCCTCCGTCTTTGATGTGCATGAGGACACAACAATTTCATTTGACTATACTGTCTGGTGTGAAGGAGGCAACTTCTATATTGATATGAGGAGCTTCCTTGGTTCAATGGATCTTGCCGAACTCGGTGAATTCAAGATCACCTCTACTGACATGGAACTTCCTTCAAGAATGACTGCCGGACAGCAGCTGAAGGATGCCTCTTTTACCATTGAGATGGAGGGTCCCATCCCGATGACAATGACCTCGGATTTTACTAACAGGAAGGTTGAGGCCATTGAGAAGGTAACCACGCCGGCCGGTACGTTTGACTGCATCAGGATATCATACAACACCTTTTCGAAGGTGGCTTTCATCAAGACCGAGGGGAGGGCCATAGAGTGGTATGCCAGGGATGTGGGGCTGGTACGCTCGGAATACTATGACAAGAAGGGCAGGATGACCGGTAGTCACGAGCTGAACTACATAAGACAATAAAAGGAACCATTGTGAAATCCGGTGGCCTTCATCGGCCATGCAGGCGGAGAGAAAAAAGATGCCCGGGAGCTGAATCCCGGGCATCTTTTTGTCTGCAGGCTTATGCGCCTGGCTTTCAGTAGCCCCACCAGAAATACAACATATATTATTAACAAGCTGATATACAGCATATAACAATTTAAAATAAAAAAGTAACAATTTTATTTTAAATTGTTGTTTGTTAGTAATTGATATTCAACTTTATAACAAAATATATTTGTGCAAAATGTTCAAAACATACTTCCTGTATGTTCAAAAATGTTCAAAATCATTTTGTAAGTTTGTTGAAAATTCAGTTCTTATGAAAGTCCCAGTCATAAAACTCAATAAATCTGGCAAATACACATACGTATGTGTTTATTATAAACATAGAAAAAACAGGATTCTTGTTAATACCGATATAAAGTATGACCCGGATACAATGGATAAAGGGTTAACCTTTGAAGAGCAATATGGGAATCCATTATACCGTAGGTGGCTTAATACTGTTGCTGATTATTTGACGACTTGCCGTTTAGGTGGCAATGAGCCAAATCAGAAGGATTGTTTGGAATACATACATTATAAGTTCTCGTCACAGAACAAGATACCTGCAACCGTAAAACCTGAAAAGACGGTCATGAATTATTTCCAAGATTTCATAAACGAAAAATCGAAAGAATTGGGTGGTCATTACAATAGCATACGTGTTTATAATAATCTGCAAACTAATTTAAAAGAGTTCAATGAGACATACAACCTGACTTTTGAAAAGCTGAACGATATAAACTTTTTCTACGATTTCCGAGATTTCTCCTACAAGAAAGGTCATATTGATAACACGGTCAGCAAAAACATCAGCATTTTAAAGGCATTTCTACGACACCTGCAAGACAATGAAATTGCCAATATAAAAAGTAAACTATTCAAGTTCAGCATTCCGAAACACATGTCACAGGTGGTTACTCTTACAGAAGATGAAATCAGAGAAATCTACTATTGTGATAAGTATGACAAGTTTGAAAGACGTGTAATTGATGTATTCATTTTCTTGATTATGACAGCAATGAGATATTGCGATTACGAACAAATCAAAAGTGCTCGTATTGAAAATAACATACTCATAAAGGTTAATCAAAAAACGAAGACAGTAATTAATGTACCATTAAATCAAACAGCTCTTGAAATTCTGGAAAGGTATGGTAATGAATTACCTCAATTTGCAAACGCATACTTGAATCGTGAATTGAAAGCCATTTTCAGGAAATATGATTTGCTTAAAAGTGACTATAAAAAGACATTCATAAAGAATAAAAAGGAGCTGACCAAAGAAGGTAAAAAGCGTGATTTTATTACCGTGCATAAATCCAGAAGTACATTCATAACCCTCTTAATAAATCAAAATACCCCATTGAGTGAAATTATGCCGATGACAGGTCATAAACTTGTAAGCACACTAAATACATATGCAGATAAAAAATTGAATCCTGAAGCCACGGATAAAATCAAAATATGACACCTTGCATCGTTTTGAAAATTTCATTTATGCGGATAACAATACTCAAGTTGCTGCAATTAAAAGATTAACAATTGCTATTTTTAATGCTTTTATTATACGAATCCCCAAAATAGCCAAGATACTTAACCAAATGAGCGAAGACCAAAAACGACAACTTAACCAACAACTCTGGAACATAGCCAATACCTTGCGTGGCAAAATGGATGCAGATGAATTCCGGGATTATATACTCGGCTTCATTTTTTATAAGTATCTGTCAGAAAAGATGGAACTGTATGCTAATGGAATCCTGAAGGAAGACAAAATGCTTTATCTGAACATTTCAGAAGATACCGCTAAAGGACAGGAATATCTTGAAGCTATAAGGGAAGAGGCACTGGAAAAGCTTGGGTATTACTTAAAACCTTCAGAATTATTTGGGCAGATTGCAAAACGTGGAAATGGTAATGGTAAAGATAAAAGCACTTTCATCATTGAAGATATTCAGAAAATACTGATAAGCATCCAAAATAGCACTCTGGGAACAAAAAGCGAAGAAGATTTCGACCATTTGTTCGAGGATATGGATTTGAACAGCACCAAACTGGGCAAGACTGCGGAGCAAAGAAATGAAGTAATTGCAAAAGTTCTGTCACATCTGGATAAGATTGATTTCAAACTGGAACAGACCGAGATTGATGTTCTTGGGGATGCTTATGAATACCTGATTGGGCAATTTGCCAGCGGTGCTGGCAAGAAAGCAGGTGAATTTTATACACCACAACAGGCATCAAAGATTCTTGCCCGGATTGTTACATTAGGTAAAACACGGATTAAATCAGCCTATGACCCGACCTGTGGTTCGGGTTCGCTTATTCTGAGGCTGGGCAAAGTTTGTGATGTTTTGAAATTTTACGGACAGGAACGAAACAGAACCACATACAACCTGTGCCGGATGAACATGATTCTGCATGGGGTACATTTTACCAGATTTGATATTAAACTGGAAGATACACTGGAACACCCACAGCATGACAAACTGGATGCCGAGGCAGTGGTAGCAAATCCACCATTTTCGGCAAAATGGAGTGCCAGTCCGTTGTTCATGACCGATGACAGGTTCAGTGAATATGGTAAACTTGCTCCCTCATCCAAGGCAGATTTTGCATTTATCCAGCACATGATATACCATCTTGCGGAAAATGGTGTAATGGCTGTGGTTATGCCACACGGGGTGCTTTTCAGGGGTTCAGCCGAAGGTCATATCAGAAAATACCTTATTGAAGAAAAGAACTATCTGGATGCGGTTATTGGATTACCTGCCAATATTTTCTACGGGACATCCATTCCAACATGTATTCTGGTTTTCAAGAAGTGTAAGGAACATCCTGATGACATTCTGTTTATTGATGCCAGCCAACACTACGAGAAGGTTAAAACACAAAATTACCTGCGTGATGAAGACGTTGACAGGATAGTTGACACCTTTTCAAAACGAATTACGATAGACAAATACAGTTATATCGCCAGTCTGGATGAAGTACGGGAGAATGATTACAACCTGAACATTCCGAGGTATGTTGACACATTTGAAGAGGAAGAACCAGTGGATATTGCTGCCGTTGCCAGCGAACTTAAAGAACTGGAAACGGAAATACAAATCACTGATGAAACCATTGCTGAGTATTGCCGAGAATTAAACATCCCAACACCGTTTTAACCATGACAAGAATTGGTGACTTGAAACTATACGTTGGCTCAAAAGAGGAACAAAGATTTGCCAGTCAAAAAGGCATGAAAATTGTCTGTGCACTGAATAGAGCAAGTGGATATGTGACCCATCAGTCTGTTGTTGGTTGGTCTGGCAGAGGATGTAATTCAGACAATCCCTATTATTTGTTTAAACGTGAACCTGATGCTATTTATCTGAACATGATTGATGGGGATGACCCAAAATATGTAAATGATGAAATGATAAATCCTGCTCTTGACTTTATTCACAAGCACTTGCAGAGTGGGAACGAGGTATTTATTTATTGTAGTTTGGGTGAATCTCGAAGTCCGTCAATAGCCTTGATGTACATGTTAGAGCATGGATTAATTGAAAGGAATAGCAACACGATTAATCTGTTTCGGACGAAATATTATCCAAATTTCACACCAAAAAATGGCAACCTTTTATATATCAGGAAGCGATGGGGAATTTAAGCACACCGAATCTTAGATTCCCTGACTTTAATGGGGAATGGATAAAGATTTTTTTGGGAGAAATTGCAAAATTCTCAAAAGGAAAAGGAATATCAAAAGAAGACATTTCTGAAACAGGAGAAACTGAATGTATACGGTATGGTGAGCTATATACTACTTACAATGAAACAATTGACACTGTATCTTCTAAAACAAATATTGATACTTCGCACTTGGTCTTTAGTGAAGCCAATGATGTCATAATTCCTGCTTCTGGTGAAACAGAGATTGATATTGCTAAGGCATCATGTATATTAAAATCGGGCATTGCTCTCGGTGGTGACTTGAATATTATAAAGACGCCTAATAATGGTGTTTTCCTATCATATTATTTGAATAGTAAGAAGAAAATTGATATCGCCAAGTTGGCACAGGGAATATCTGTTGTTCATCTCTACGCTGGACAGTTATCAAAATTGCAGTTAAAAATCCCGTCCCTTCTCGAACAACAAAAAATAGCATCCTTTTTCACTGCCATTGACCACAAAATATCCCAACTAAAACGAAAAAAAAACCTGCTGGAACAATACAAGAAAGGTGTGATGCAGAAGATATTCACACAGCAAATCAGTTTCAAAGACGATAACGGGCAGGAGTTTCCGAAGTGGGAGAAGAAAAAACTTGGTGATGTTGGTAAAACTTATAATGGTTTGACAGGCAAATCAAAAGATGATTTCGGTCAAGGGAAACCATATATTCAATACAAACAGATTTTTGACGACACCAGAATTGATATTACAAGATTTGATTTTGTAAGAATAGGGGACGGAGAAAAGCAAAGTCGTGTTAGAACCGGGGATGTGTTTTTCACAACTTCATCAGAAACACCTGATGAGGTCGGCACTTCTTCGGTTTTGTTAGATGAAGTAAGTGAAGTTTATCTTAACAGTTTCTGCTTTGGTTACAGAAGTTCACCAGAAGTTCTAATACCTAAGTTCTCTCGATATTTATTCAGAAATGAATTGTTGCGTAAAGAAATAAACAAACTGTCACAAGGAAGTACTCGTTATAATTTATCGAAAAATGAATTAATGAAAACGGTGATAGAATTACCGTCAATCCACGAGCAAACCAAAATAGCCAATTTCCTTTCATCCATTGATGATAAAATCAACAACACCAGAAAGCAGATTGAAAAAGCAGAGGTCTGGAAGAAAGGTTTGATGCAGCAAATGTTTGTTTAACTGACTTTTAGAAGAAGATGTGTCGATGATAAATTACGAAAAAACAGATAAATTTTTTGCAAAATCAAACATTTGCCTTATATTTGCATTAACAGTACCCGTTTTGCATACCATAAGAACTGCAGGCGGGTCATTTTTTTTATGTAGCTATGCCAAATAAACCCGCCTATACCATAGCCGACCAGTTACAGCTTCTGAAATCACGAGGTATGCTTTTCAGGAATGAAGCGCAAGCAGCCGAATTGTTAAAAAACATAAGTTATTACCGATTAAAGGGATATTGGTGGGATATGCAATCCAATTTTACCCTGCATACGTTTTTACCAAACACATATTTTGAAGACATTGTTGACAGATACAATTTCGACCGCCAGTTGAGACTTATTCTGTTCGATGCCATTGAACGCATTGAAATCGCTCTGCGTACAAAGATGATATATTACATGTCTGTAAGTTATGGTGGATTGTGGTATTTAGACCCCG
>Ga0209723_1006506_pt1 | contig 11221 bp, 10 predicted proteins | sample BiotimSIPDNA_2_FD_185750 | JGI IMG/M metagenome (GOLD analysis project Ga0209723, IMG submission 185750) | Anaerobic biogas reactor microbial communites from Washington, USA - Biogas_R2 time_0 SIP DNA (SPAdes) (version 2) | ecosystem: Engineered > Bioreactor > Anaerobic > Unclassified | place... | reverse complement strand
AGGTCAGGGCTTGATGCTGATTGAAATAGGGTAAGAGCTCATCACGCACCTCCCCTAGAGCATTGGGATCGGCTTGTAACTGCGTTTCACCCATTTCTTTGAGGTAATTGCGCCAGGAACGATCTGAGAGAGCCTCCTGAACGGTCAGCTGCATGTGATGGGAGAGACTGCCATCGCCAGCACCTATCTCCTGTTTTCCGGTATAGGCTGCCGGAAGACCTTCCTTGATGTACTCCACCCGAAAATCAGTACTGTAGGTGAGCGGTCCAGCGTAATCAGATTTTTGACGGTCGATCGCCTGACGTTGATCCAGCCTTTCCATCAGACGATTGGCCTGCGAGAGGGGCATGCTCATTCCATCGGGGATTTGATCATGCTGCGAGTGGCTGAAAGAAACCATTGGCTCACTGACCCGCAGCGCGTTCAGATGATCGATCGCTTCAGCTGTAAGCAGGGTGGCAGTAAGCCCATCCCGTCCAGCTTCACTCAGGGAAAGGTCTCTGGCAGCATCCAGCATCAGATCCGGTTCGCCAAGGAGCCCTTCGGATACTGGATTTTGAAGACTGTCTGTCAGGGCGTAATGAACCTGATCGCCTTCACGCAAGAGAGATAAGATTTCGCTGTTTTCCAGCAAATAGCTGGCAGAAGCTTCCTGGAACAGATCAATCTGCTGCAGAAGCTTGCTGGCCTGGGTGGTATAGGGGCTGCGATCTTCATGGACAAGCATTTCCAGCCATGGGCGTAAGGTCCCGGTTTGTTCCAGCTGGCGGTCGTCAAAAACCAGCGCATTTTCAGGCAATGGCTCAAAGGCGTAAGAATCCAGGGATTCTGCCAGGGCAGCCACCTTCCCTTTGACGGCTTTCACCGCCTCTGTGCGGGTTTTGGGCGCTTCAACCTCCAGCTGCTGCTTCAGGCTCTGAATCTTTCCATCAATCGAAGAAATCAAATCGGATGCGGTATCGCGGATGGTTTGAAGAGAAGCTTTTAGTTCAGTCAGGTCTTTGTCGCTGCTCCAGCCTGCCAGGTAGCCAAAACTGTTGTCCGCTGTTTCAATGCCATAATACTGGCAAACGGCATAAGCAATGCTTTCAGCTTCAACCTCCTGCGTGCGCTGATCCTTCTCTTTTCCTGTGCTATCGCGTTGCTGGGGATCACGATCATGCAGTTTGGCATGGGATATCTCGTGAATGGCAGTTGCCATGGTCTGTATCTCGCTCATGCCCTGGCGGATAGCGATTTTCTTGTCCTTGAGGTGGTAATAGCCATCCTTGCCCGCTTTCATTGCCTTGAACTCAATTGGGACAGGTGAGACCGCTTGCAGGGCTTCAAACATAAGGTCATAATCGCGCACGCTGCCCTGAAGCTCTTTGGCCAGAGTAGGCAGCTCCTTGCCTTCGGTTTGGGAGACATCAAAGACCGGTACCACCCTGAAACGTTTGACCGTCACCTCCTGTTCTTCCATGACGGGATTGCCCAGGCTGTCCAAAACAGGCTTCTTTGTCTGAGGATCGATCTTTTCTTTTTCCACCAGGCGTTTTTCTTCCACAGGCGCAATAATGCGAATGGCTTTCTCGCCTTTGAGCACCTGACGTTGGAATCGTTTTTGCCAGGCATGATACCCGGCAACCAGTGAAGCTTCAGGATTTTGTAACGCAATCAGGAGCGTGTTGTTGAGACTGTAGCGATGAAAGCGCGACATCACCTTGAGGTAGTCCGCATACTTGCCGCTGCTAAAGATGTCTTTGATGCCTTCTTCCAGTTTGGTAGTAATCTCATCCAGCGCTTTATCCTTGTCCCTGGCGGTTCCTTTCTTTTCAGCCAGACTGATCCCGGCATCATAATGCGCGTTCTGTTCCAATACACCATGGGCGCGGAAAGAATAAACCGCATCACGGTTGAGACCCGTAATGATGATGTGATCCACCACGGGAATCCCCAACATTTCACCGGCTTCTTTGAGCGCTTTGGTCGCTGCCAGGTCTTCATCGCTGGGGGTCAGTTCTCCGGAAGGATGGTTGTGACAGATCAGCACGGATACCGCTTTGTTGAGGATCGCGTTGCGAAAGATCTCCCTGGGGTGAATGACAGAACTGTTGATTGTCCCGATAGAGACCTGCTCATAGTCGATGACCCGATTCTTGGTGTTGAGAAAAGCTACCACCAGTGACTCCTTGTCGTGCACCTGATCGATGACCGTGTGCATGTACCCTGCCGCGGCAGAGGGCGAACTGAGAATTGGATTTTCCCGGGTAAGCGAACTGCTCATGCGGTAGAGCTCTAGAAAGGCCTTGTGTTTGGCTTGTTGTTCAGGGGTTTCAAGCAGTTGATAGGCATTATCCACCAGCGCGGCAAGACCCTTGCGTTGGGCATATTCTGTAACCCTGGCCTCTTGCACGCCAATAATGCGGGCATAGGCTGTAATATAACGACTTTCTTCAGCCTGGTTCATGGCAGCTCCTCACTTTCCTCCGTTTGTTCAAGCACGAAGAAGAGTTCAGCTAAAAGCGCGGCCTCTTCATCGCTTTCGGTATAGTCCCGCGGATGGGCTTTGAGATCCTCCAGGTTATCCGTGTTCACGGCAACGCCAGTCAGGCTGAAGATCAGTTCTTTGACTTTCATTGAATCCTCCTTATTCATCATCTTCGTTATCATCCGTAGTGCTTTTTTCGAGGAAATCGTCCTCAAAAAAGTCCCCTTCACTTGGCGTGTGTTCTTTGGGTTTGATCACCTTCCAGTAAAAAAACGCCCCGCCTGCCAGCAACAATAAGACCGCTCCGGCTATGGCCATGCCACTGTTGATGGGCAGGGAAAAAGCAGATTGCTGAGGTGGTTTGCCATTGGACGGTTCAGGTGTGGGTTGAGGCGTTGCGGTTGGCCTGGAAGGCTGGAGAAAAGGCAAAAGAGAAGGTGAATCGGTCGCCTGGACGAAATTGAGCAAATCTTCCTCATCCACCTCGGTCACCAGATAAACGTTCTCGCTCATCTTGCTGCGGTCAATGATCAGGTAAAAGATTTTGTCGTTTCGCGTCTTGATTACAAAGAACTCCTTTTCCGGAGCTTGGGCAGTGATAACCTGTGGCGGCTCCAGATAGGTATCGGTGGGTGGTCTGGGAGTCGCTTCTGCTGTGGGTTCTTCAGATGGGACAGGCGTTGCCCCACTGCTCATTGGGTAGCTCATCAGACTGTACTCACACAGTATGGCAGTTCCAGGTGGCATATCGCTGATCAGACTGCCTTTGGCATCCGTAGAAGGAGCAGGGTTGATCCTGCCTTCATCTGACAGGGATGCCGCATGAGCCGGTTTGGCAGAAAGGAAACTGATGGTGATCAGGAACAACAACATAAGAGTTTTGGGCTTAGTCTTCATATTTTTCCAGCTCACTTTCCGGAATCCATTCGTTCACATCCTCAAGGTTCTGAAAGGGGTTCTGCTTCAGGCGTTTCAACAAGGCATCCAATTCGGATGGTCTGAGTTGCAGAGCGCGCACTGTTTTGAGGATTTCGCTGTTTTCCATTTCGGTTTCTTTTTCATTGAGTGCCTTCAGCTTTTCCTGCAAAGCCTGAAGACGGGCTTCTGTTTTGGCTTTTTCATTTCTAATTTGGGCTAAGTTCATGGTTTTCTCCTTTATTCGTTTGTACCAGGGCTTCCATACCCGCGGATATAGGGACTGTTGACGGGAAAGCTGTCAGTGTGGACGCTATCGGCCCAATTGCCTTCAATCGTATAGACCGTGCCACCATCACAGCTTTCGACAATACCGACATGATCAGGAAAAGCATCTCCATCCCAGTCGTAAAAAATGATTTCTCCGGGAGCGGGGCAATAGCCCCCGTCCTGCCAGAGGTTGTTGGATCTGAACCAGTCTTCACCAATACTGCATCCGGCAAATTTGGGGAATAAACCTTCAGAGATCAGACCGACCTGATCGGCAACCCAGGAAACAAAGATGGCACACCATTCCACCCGGGAAGGAAAACCATACCAGGACCAGTAAGGTTCACCACCTACCTGACCAAGTTGGGAACGGGCAACCTCAACCATCCCTTCGGAGCCACGCAGGCTTTCTCCCAGACCAGCGATAATATTGCCTCCCATAACGGTTGTGGCAGAAACAGCGAAGGAAGCGATGGAACCGACCAGGAGCAAGAGCACCAGGACAAGTGCCCCGTAGAGCGCTGCGCGGCTTTTGAGGGTTTGGGTAACTTTGCCGATGAACTTTTTCAAGCCCCGTTGGGCTGCCTTTTGTTGGACAGCAGTCCGTTGAAATCCTGCGGAGGCACGGTAGGCACGTATGTACTCCCGTTTGATGCGTTGTTTCTGAATGTAACGGGAAACAAGGTTCTTGCCGGATTGTTTTTTGACCTGCTCTGTGGCAAAGCGATCCGCACGTTGGCGTAAAGAACGCAGCTGCAAGGCTTCCTGGTGTTGAATGGCTCTTGCGATGGGTCGCGCCCGGGGAACCCGAAGATGATTTTGCGCTGCCTGGAGAGCATTCCGGCTGGCGTTGTGATCAGCAGCTTCTTTTTCGTCATTGGCGTGACGGGAGGGTTGCCAGGGGCTGGGCAGACGCAGAACGTTTCTGAATGGTCGTTGCCTTTTCTCCTTTCCTGGCTGTTCAAAGCTCAAAGCCGAAGCCGGTTTAGCCTGAGCGCTTTCGAAGCGCAAAGCGGAGATCCTGGGCTGAGATTCTTTTTGCGGCTGAAGCTGAGGTGTAAGGGCTTTGGATGAATCGGCGACAAAACCCTTGCTGAGTTTGCGGTAAACGCTTTTTATTTTTTTCTTCGGTTTCCTGCTCATTTCTTCGGTAGAAGCCATTGATGTAAGGGATTCTTTTGAAATACCGCCCATCGCATCTGTTTGGCTTGTTAGGTTTATAGCTTCTGAGGAAAGCTTTGCAGAGGCTGCACTTTCTGCTTGCTCTATGCTTTTCTCAAGCAATGGGTCATCGCCCTGGTAGTGATGGGTGGCTTTTTCTCTGAGTCGTGATTTTCTGGACATATGACCTCCTTCCTAAACCTCATCCGGTTTGGTCGTCATGATCTGATAGAGTTTGGTATCTCTGGGGAAGTGATCGGTGAAGGGAATGATGGTATTGCCATAAAAGAGCAAGCCCTGACCTTCCCCGCTGTGGGTGACATAGGACAGTTGATCTTTGGAAATGTTGAGGTGCTTGGCGAGAATCTCCTGATCGCCACTGGCCTGATTGAGCATATAGATGAAATCCGAGTTATCGAGAATATTCTCAATCTCCCTGGAAGCCAAAAGGTCTTTCACATTTTGGGTAATGGCGGTTGGAATACCACCCCATTTGCGGAAGCGTTTCCAGATCTCCACGGAATATGCCGCGGTTTGCTCTTCCCGCAGCATCAGGTGAAACTCATCCTGATAAAACCAGGTTGTCTTCCTGGCTGCCCGGTTGCGGGTAACCCGGTTCCAGACCTGATCCTGAATCACCAGCATGCCCAGTTTCTTGAGCTGCTTTCCCAGTTCGCGGATGTCAAAACAAATCAGGCGGTTCTGGGTGTCTACATTGGTTTGGTGGTTGAAGACCTTGTAGGAACCTTTGACATAGATTTCCAGCACCGTTGCCAGGTATTTCGCGTCCGGTTCGCTCATTTCCAGCAGACGCGCGTAAAGGTCTTCCAGGATGGGCAGGTTTTCAGGAATGGGCTCCTGCAGATATTTTTGATAGATCAGTTGAATACAGCGGTCAAGCACCGACTTTTCTTCCGGTTTGAGACCGCTTTTGCGACCTGCTGCCAGCTCGATGAAGGAGAAGATGAAATCCATCTTGAGCGCGACCGGATCCTCTTCCTCACTGTAGTCCAGGTTGAGGTCCAGCGGATTGATGTATTGATTGGAATTAATCGAGATGCGCACCACCTCCCCTTCCAGCGCACGCACCAAAGGGGCGTATTCGCTTTCCGGGTCGGTGATGATGATCTCATCCTCTGTCACCAGAAAAGCGTTGGTGATCTCCCGTTTGGCTGCAAAGGACTTGCCTGAGCCCGGCGTTCCAATGATCAGTCCATTGGGTGTTTTGAGCTTGCGGCGGTCAGCCATGAGCAGATTATTGGAGAGCGCGTTCAGCCCATAATACAGGGCAGGAGCTGGTTGAAAGAGTTCCTGCGTGGTGAAGGGCACAAATATCGCTGTGGCGGAGGTGGTCAAAGCTCTTTCGATGGGAACTGGGTTGATCCCCAGTGGCAGCATGGCTGCCAGACCGCGTTCCTGCTGGTAGTCCAGAGGTCGCAGATTGCAGTTCGCCGATTGAGCGATGCCAGCGGTTTGATAGTAGTCGTTTTCCAGCTTGCGCTTGTTATCGGCGATGTTCATCAGCAGAAAAGTCACCAGAAAGAGGCGTTCATTTCTGCTTTGCAGAGACTCCAGGAGTGTTTTGGCTTCTGCTCCGTACGTGACCAGATCACTGGGCAGGATATCCATGTCATAACCCGAGCGAATTGCTTTCTTTTGTTCTTCAATCTTCATCTTATCCAGATCGGTGATTTTGCGTTTGATCATCTTGATCGCCGCGGTCTGTTCGATGCTTTGGATGTGCAGTGTCACCGCCAGATCACTTTCCAGAATCAGAAAGTTCTTGAGCAATTCATCAGAAAGTTCAGGCGCCAGGATTTGCAGATAGGAGACCTGAGCCTGTTTGCGACCCATGCCAAAACTGCCGGTGGGAGTGAAATCAAAACCACTGGGAGCGATAAAGTCCTTGGTTGCCAGACCACTCTCTTTGAGGCGTTTCCAGTCGAAGTGAAATTTGTGCTGGCTCTCATTCAACAGGTCATGCATCACGTGCAAGCGTTCAGCGCCATTCAGGGATTGAGCGATGGCACCCAGACCTCTCAAATGGCTGAATATATCCAGTTCAATCCGTTCCAGGCGCGTTTTGGCAGTGCGGTAATCATTCGCTTCGATGCCAAAGACCAGATATTTGTTCTTGATCAGACCGTTGTTTCCTTTCGCCAGCTGGTTGCGTAACATCTGGGAGTATTCCTGGCGGATGTCATTGAAAGCATCCTTCTGCTCTTCGATCTTGATCGCGACCTGATAATCTTCAATTCGACCAGAGTAGTTGTAGAAACAGAGCTGGACATGGATCGAACTGTCGAAGTAATTGAGAAACTCACAATACTTGTCAAAAATCGCGCGCTTGTCGTCCTCCTGAGCCAGTTGGTAGTTGATATCCTGATACTGGACGACCTTGGAGTAGTAGCCTTCTTTCACCTGACAAATCCCGTCCGGATACATCAGCTTATAGGGAATCGTCTTTTGCGCTGTTCTGGGAGGACTGGCTTTTGCCTTAGGCTTGTTTGAGCGTAGCTTGCTTTTTTGTTTTTCTTTCTTTGCGGTTCTTGTTTGCTGCACGGATGCGCAACTCCTTTCTGTGATTGATTTCAGACTGGATCAGGCGGTAGAAATTCTCGGTCTGATAGGGTCGGATGCGGGGATAGAGAAAGCGCACCCGGATGTAATTGCCGATGAAAGCCTCCAGGGGCATGCCGTCTTTTTCATATAAGGCAAAAGCAAACAGCGGCAGCATGACCAGCACCATCAGTAAAGCTGCCATGTCATTGCCTAAGCCCTGACGGGTGAGCAGGTAGAGAGGAACGCCCACCAGGCCAGCAGCTGAAAAGCAGATCAGTTGCCTGCGGGTCAGGTTGAGCGCTACTTTGGTTTTGACCCGGTTGAGATCTTTGGGAACATTGACATAAGCCAATTCAAACCTCCTTCCTTCTTAGTGAGCATTGAAGATCGATTTGGAGAGACTGCCGGTCTTGAAAAGCGAGAAACACAGTAACACGGTATAGGCGGCAATCTGGAAGATACTGGCATGGATGTTTTCGGAGAGCACTATGCTTTGCACCAAAACTGTATAGATTGCCACGCAGACCATCATGAAGAAACCCTGAAAGCCCAGCGCGACCAGATTGCGGATGTAATTGTTACCGGTCTGTCCCCATTCCCGGTTGGTCAGCGTAGCAAAGGGGATCGGCGCAACCGAGCAGGTCAGGAAGATTTCGATCATGCGTCCATACAGGATGACTGTGATAACTACAGAAAGCAGCTTCATCGCATTGCCCACCAACAGCGTTTCCATGGCGATTCCAGCCAGCTCGGGGATGCCTTTGTTCTGAAGACCTGCCAGCATGGCAGCCAGCACCTCCTGGATATCGATGTAGGCACTTCCTGTGATCAGGTCTGATGCTGCCGAGACGACGTGTTGGGCAACATCAAAGATCGCCATGGTGATATCAAAAGTATGGGAGACCAAAAATACTGCTACCCACATTTTGATGAAGTATTTGAAGAAGCTGAAGGTATCCCCTTCGTGCAGGTTGTTCTTTTCGGTGATCATCGTGATCAGTTCGTAACAGAGTACGAAGGTGATGATCATCCCCGCAATCGGAATGATGACCGTCTCGGAGAGGGAGCGGATCATGCTGAAGATATTGCCATTCCAGCCTTGCGGTGTTTGTCCGATTTGTTCTGCAATTGTGGATGTCTTCTCGTTGACATCAGCAAACATCGTAGTTAGATTGGCTTCAATCAAACCGATGAAGAAGTTGCGAATCGCTTCTTCAATTTTGTCCAGCAGTCCGAGCATAGGGTCTTATCCGAACAAACCAGACAGCAGGGGGATAAGTTTGACCCCGATCAGGACAACCCCACCGCCAGCCATGAGCTGTTTGATTCCCTGGCTTTTGGCACCAGGATTGTCATTGCCATAGCCTTCGAGCAGGTTGATAACGCCCCAGACGGACAGCCCTGCTCCAAGGGCAATGACTAATACTTTGAGAATGTTGATTGCTTCATTGAAAAATCCCATTTTCTAACCTCGTTTTATGAATTAGCGCCTCAAATTGAGGTGCCCTAATACATAAACAGCGGTCAGGGGATTTTTGCCGATCAACAAGAATCTTTTTTTCTTTCTATAAAGTGTCGGCCCCAAGAAATTATTAATGCCTAGATTTACTTACTATGAGTATGTTTTGATAAATGATTAGTATTGAGTGCTTTTTAAAAAATGTTTGGAAAAACATAATATAACAAACATAACAATTTTAGAACATTGAAACAACAATGTAGTGTATAATGCCCTTATGAATTATTGACATGTGTCAATATATTTTATAAACATGTGAGAATGATATGAAGCCTTTAGATGCATTTTATAAAAAGTTAAAAATTGACAATGAGTCTGATTTAGTCACGATCGAGGATTTATTGGACTTTTTTCGATTCGAGAAATACATGCATGGCGATAAAACTCAACAGGAACAGTTTCGGGCTACTTTTCTTGATAAAGACAATAGGACGATTTTTGCGGATATTCTCGCCTCACAAATTGCAGGATTAATTGATAATAAAAGTTTAAAAGATGCCGGTTATGGTCAAAAAATAATGGAGCTCTACAATAGGATACTTTTGAAAGAGAATTACAAGAAAGAAAAGCTCAAAGTGATTATTGAGGACACTAAGGCAGAAAAGATTGTAATAATTGTGTTTGGATGTCAGAACTTGAAATTATTAAAACAAAGAGTAATTACCAGTGTTAATGCGGCAATTGAAATTTTAAATGTTGCTAAGAGAAATCAAGAGTTATTACTCATCTTTACAGGAGGCAATCCAAAGGGAAGAGTCGCAAAAAAAATCCCTAATGAGTCAAAAGAAATGAAAGAAATTTTTTCATATTTAATGAAATCCAAAGGATACTCCAAATTTGAAAACATATTATTTCCACATTTGACCGACAACATTTCTAAAGACACTGTATCGAATTTAGAGAGTTCTTTTCGCCTGCTTGAAGAGAACGCTATTAAGAACCGACTAACCTTTGTTCTTGTGTCCTCCACTTTTCATATTCTCAGAATACGCGAGGAATTCGAAAAATTATTGTTAAATGGTGCTTATGGTTTCTCGGATAGGACAGAAGAAGTGATATTACTTGGAGCTGAAGATTTTCTTAAAAAACCTCCGTATGATTCTGAAGTATACAAAAGATTGAGTTTTGAATTGTATCGATACATTTTGCCAGATATATTTAAGTGATTATGAATTAGGGATATTTAATCGCGAAACTGTTATCCTTGCTTTTTTTCTAACGCTAAACTTAACAAGAATATAAAGCTATTTTATTTTTCATCCGACTTGATAATTCCATCAAATCGAGAATTGCCTCGAGTTTCTCAGCAACTACGGTCTCAAGAGAATAGGTTTTGACTTTAGGGGCGATAAAATCAGGTAGTTGCGTAGGCACTTCTCTCACTTGTTCTTCAGGGAAAACAATATCCCCAAAGCCGAAATCGATTTTCACTGGTGTTTTTGTGTTTTTTATTCGCGCTTGGAGAACTGCGGATAGACCGGGATATTTCTTGTCAATAGATATTTCTTCGATATGCTTAATCTCATATGAAATAAAATCATTGCCTGTCTCTGTATTGATGATATTTGCAAGGACTTCTTCCAATGATTCAACTGTATTCGCAGTATCCCGAGCCAGAAAATCGATATCCACAGTCGGACGGCTGCTGAATTCGCTCAGGCAGTAAATCAGATGTCCGCCTTTTAAAACCAGCTTGTCTTTGTAGACTGAAGCTGCCAATCGGCGTAAAAACTCTTCCTAGCAAAACAATTGCAGGCACATTTGAAAAGTCTTGCCTGAAGCATCGCCTTGATTGCGCAATCGGGCCAAAACTGAAGCAGCTCTGTCAGCCATTGATCAATACTCCCATAATTTCAGCCACCTTTCTGTAAACCCGCATCTTCTTAGCATAAGTGATAAGGTTTCCGATGTTCTTCTTCACATCTTTGCTGTAAGCGAGGATGGCTTTATTAAACATTTCACTATCTATTTTTCTTTGGTACTTAAAACAATCACAGATTGTGCGGTCTCGATCGTATATGGCGAAGTTAACATCATTGATGATTTGTTCAGTTTTACCGAGAAGAAAGACTTCTTGAGAGATAAAGTATGGTTTTATTCTTGGAGAGCTTACGCATAAGCGGGTTCTTGTAATGGTTCGTGGAAATGCAATTGTCCACTCCAGCGGTGTACGATCGCTATAGCCATAATGGAATATCGCGGTATCCATGCAGAGAATCCCATCTGGAAAAAGCGTGGCGATAATCCTTTCATCTGATGAATCCTGATATGAACTAAGCTGGTAATAACCTCTCCTAATCCGATCAAGGTAACCTCTGTTGCAA
>Ga0209723_1006503_pt1 | contig 11228 bp, 10 predicted proteins | sample BiotimSIPDNA_2_FD_185750 | JGI IMG/M metagenome (GOLD analysis project Ga0209723, IMG submission 185750) | Anaerobic biogas reactor microbial communites from Washington, USA - Biogas_R2 time_0 SIP DNA (SPAdes) (version 2) | ecosystem: Engineered > Bioreactor > Anaerobic > Unclassified | place... | reverse complement strand
CAAATCGGGAAAGCCTGGATGGCAATAAATGCCATCCCACGCCACATTCTTGAATTGAAGCGTGGTCACGCCGATGCGGTCTCTCTCAGGAATACCCGCAACTCCGCTTAAGAATTAGCTTTACATACGGTACAGAAATTGGCTTAATACAACCACGCGACAAATCATGACAGTGAAGGTTGGGCAGGACTGATTTCTGCCCGGGTGCGAGCGCTAACTGGAGTTTATTGCGTTCAGGCTGTTGCGGGAGGACCACATGTGCGACGCGGAAGTGAGGAGTTCATGATGAGCGCAATCCCGAAAAAGCATGCCAAACGTGTGCTGCTGACCGTCCTCGGTATGGACCCCAAGCAGACTACCTACACACTGGAGGGACGAGAGGCGACGAGCAATCTCGCGCCCGCGGCACTTGTCAGTTTGCTTGGTGAACGTCGCTGCCCCGATCTTGTCGTCGCTCTCTGCACTCAGGAAGCACGAGAAAAGAGCTTTTGTCAATTGGAGCAGGCAGTTTCCAAAACGTGTGAAGTGAGATGCATCGATGTCCGATTGAGTGCCACTCAGGAGTCAGTGAAGGAATTCTTGGCCAGGGCTGTCGACGGCGTGCCAGATGGAGATGTCGATCTGGTTGTCGACATCACGCACGGCTTTCGCCACTTCTCGATCCTTACGTATGTCGTCGCACTTTACTTGGTCGCCCTGGGTAAGGTCCGTCTGGAAGCGGTGTACTACGGTATCCTGCGGCAGAACCAGCCGAACACACCGTTTCTGGACCTCCGGCCGCTTCTTGAACTGCCCCGCTGGATCCACGCCATCGATGTGTTCCGAGATACAGGAAGTGCGCAGCCCATTGCGAAGATTCTGCAGTCCACTCGTAACGACAACATCAGTCGACGCCTGTCGTGCGCTCTGTCGCGCATTTCGCAGGCGTTTCTTTCCGGACTTCCGATCGAACTCGGCCGGGAAGCTCGAGTGTTCGTCGACCAACTCCAGAGGCCGTTGAGACAACAGCTCGATCGTACCTTACCGCTTGGGGATGAGTTGAGCTCACGTTTGAAGAAGGTGCTCACGGAGTTCGCTCTTGAAGATCTCCCGAGTGGCGCCGGCTGGAAGCGGAAGGTGCCGATTTCTCCGAACGAACTGCAACGTCAGGCGCGAATCATCGACGCGCTGTTTGATGGTAAGCACATTTCCACTGCGCTTGGCCTTCTGAGCGAGTGGACCGTTTCTTGGGTTGTCTGGCACCTTGGGCGCACCAATGAATGGCTTGACTACCGCGACGCACGGTGGGCTGCAGCGAATGTGCTTGGAGCACTTGCCGCGGCAAAGCGGGATCCAGATCTCACTCGGTTGCTCACTGATGAGCAAGAAAAGATTGCTGAGTACTGGCAGGACCTTTCGAATCTGCGCAACGCGTACCATCACCAGGGCATGCGCGGGCAGGATCTGATCGGGGATGAGACGCTCGAAAGCCAAATCCGTAAAGTGCGTGACATCTGGAACAAGATGCTTCGTACATGCACCATGGACCTTTCGCTTGATCCGGGAAGCGATGGCGGCACGGTTCTCGTCACTCCGCTCGGTATGCGCCCTGGTGTCCTATTCAGCGCACTCCGAGCATGCGCGGCCGGATCAGGATTCCCGGAGAAATGCTTTGTGATCTGCTCTGAGCAGACGGCGAAGTCGGCGGCGGGCGCCGCCGAACGCGCCGGTTTCACCGGGGTAATAGAGAAAGTGCTGATCGATCCCTTTGGTGGGCCTGCTGAGATCAACGCATTGATAAAGAAGATTCGCCCCGAGATCTTCCGCGCGAAACAGGTTCTCGTAAACATTACCGGTGGCACGACACTCATGGGGCTTGCCGCAGAAAAGATTGCCGCGGAGGCGCTCAACCTCGCACGGCCCGTGCGTCGGTTTGGATTGATCGATCGGCGACGGTCTGGAGAGCAGGAGGCGGATCCTTACCAAGTCGGCGAGCTGTTCTGGGTTGACGAGGAGAAAACAGATGGCGACCGTAACGATTGAAGGGAGGTTCGCAATGACCACACCGCTCTTTTGCGGTGGGGCGGATCCGGCGCGTGCGGAGCTGCGGATACCGAGTTTCAAGGGGGTGCTGCGGTTCTGGTGGCGTGCGCTGGCTTGGTCGCGATGTGATGGCGATCTGGGAAAGATTCGAGAGTGTGAGGATCGGTTGTTCGGCAGCTCAACAACAGGGCAATCGCGGGTACTGATACATCTACTGCCTTCGCAGTTCGCACCTCGGACGCTCGATGCCGGTAAAATCTTGACGCTGTACCGCGGTTCGGTCGTGGGTCATGGTGTGCGGTATTTCGGTTACGGCCTGATGGAAGCATATCGCAGCAGAATGAGGAACACGCAAGACGGCCAGCTCACCCGCAGTTGCCTGCTGCCACCATTCGAATTCACAGTAATGCTGCGAGGCGCAGATCTGACCGATGATGAGCGCAAGTCTCTGCAGGATGCACTGATCGCGCTCGGCACGATGGGTGGCTTGGGAGCGAGGAATCGTAGGGGATATGGGTCGCTCGTCCTCGAAGAACTGCGCCTGGACGGTAGGACAACGTGGACCGCGCCGTTGACAATGACAGATCTTTCCAAGTGCATCCTTCAACTGTACAACTCGCATGCAAACACTTCGCTGCCGGAATATACCGCGCTCTCGAAAAAGACGCGCCACGTTCTGCTGTCGGCCGACAAAGTTGAGCCTCTGGAATTGCTGGACCGAGTCGGCCGCGAAATGGTTCGTTATCGAAGCTGGGGACGTGGAGGCAAAATTCTTGGGGGAAGCTACGATTCGGAAAGACGGTTCAGTGATGACCATGACCTGATGAAGCTTCCGGTTTCGCAGCGCCAGAAACACCCTCGCCGTGTGGCGTTCGGCCTTCCACACAACTACGGCAAGCAAAGCAGGCACGAGGTCAAACCCGCAGCCCTAGATCTCGACCGTCGAGCCAGTCCCCTTTTCATACATATGCACATGTGCGGGAAAACGCCGGTAGCGGTTGTGTCGTTCTTACCCGCGCGGTTTCTGCCTAGGGAAGAACCGGAGATCTCGGTTGGTGGCCAGAAAGTACGACAGGTAGAAGAAAATGACCTGTTCCGGCCGGTGCACGATTTCCTCGACCGCTTGCTCGATAAGACCACTGGTGGCAACTGTCGTCGGGAAACCTTCACAAACGTAAGGGAGGTTAGGCCGTGACCGTGGTTCTCGACATATCTATCGGCCCGGTACAAGGCTTTGTCGCGCAATCCCGCCGCACGCGGGACCTTTGGGGAAGCTCGTACCTGCTTGCGTTTCTGGCCGCGCACGCGATGCAGGGTGCGCAGCAGGCAGGGGGCGTGATCGTGCAGCCACTGGTAGCGAACGATCCACTGTTTCGATGGGTGAGCGGAGAACGGACCGGCCAGGCGCCCCCGATCGGCTCGTTGCCGAACCATTTCAAGGTGCAAGTCGACGGCGATGCGGAGGCCGTTGCTGCTGCGTCCGTCAAAGCGTTCCGTTCCGCCTGGGATCGCGTCTGCGAGGCCGTATGGAATCATTTCGTCGCGCCGGCCGAAGCCTTCGGAGACAACACACGTCAAATCTGGGAACGGCAGGTCAGGGCATTCTGGGAAGTGACGTGGATCGTAGGTCACGCCGATGAGCGCGGGCTGCTTGCACGGCGCAAGCACTGGCGCACTCATTGGCTGCCGGACGAACCGGGTGACAAGTGCACTGTCATGCACGATCTGCAGGAGCTGTCCGGGCATGTACGCGCAACAGGCCGGGAAGCCCGTATGGCACATGACAAATTCTGGTGCCGCGTGCGGTCGGGTATGGGCCTGCTCGATCTACGAGACGATGAGGGGCTATGCGCAGTCGCGCTCGTGAAGCGCATGTTCCCCAAGGTGGCAGAGGAGGCACTCGGCTGGAGACTGGATACGGCGCATTGGCCGTCGACAGTGTACGTCGGCGCCGTGCCGTGGATTCGACGGGTGCTGCAGCATGCGCCGATGGAAGCCGCTGCCTATGCCGCAGCAGTGCAACAGCACGCGAAAGGAGCTCTGGCCGAAAACTCGCCGAGGTTTCAGGGGTTGGACAGCAGGGAGGCCAATGCTTTCGCGTGCCTCGATGCGAATTACTTCCACACTGACTACGTCGCCAGCGAACGCTTGTGTCCATTGGACCCGGAAGCAAGCGGCGAACGGCATACGCTCGTTGGCTTGCTCAAGACCATATATGAGAAGAAGATCGGTACGCGCGAAAAAATCGGCCCACCACCCACCTTCTATGGCCTGCTGCTCGCTGATGGTGATCGGCTTGGCAAGCTGGTGAACGAACTCGGCAGTGATCACGTCGGCCGAGCGCTGGCAGCCTTCACGGCGGATGTCCAAGATACCGTGGAGAAGCACGATGGCGTTACCATCTACGCCGGTGGCGATGATGTCCTCGTCGTAATGCCCGTCGCGCAGGCGCTGGCTTGCGCGGACGCGATCGCTGAGAGCTACGGTCGTGCGTTCCGAAAAGTCGGCACACCGCAGGACATAGATCCGACGCTGTCTGCAGCGTTGGTGCTGGCGCACGTACGGCTGCCGCTGAGCACGGTGCTCGCCGAAGCGCGTCGCTTGCTTGAGAAGGTTGCAAAAGACGGCAATGGGCGCGGTTCGCTGGCAGTTGGCATCTACAAGCGGGGCGGTCTACACAGCCAATGGGTCTCTGCATGGGTACGCACCAACAACGGCAGAACCGTGCGGGCGGTTGAGCGCCTGCTCGATCTGACGGCTCGACTGCGAGCGACAGGCTCGGATCCTGGGCTTTCGTCGAGTCTGATCTACCGAATTCAGGAAACGTTGGCCTTACTCTGCGGATTGGAGCGTTGGACACCCGGCTCATGGGATGACTTGCCGGAGAAGATCGATTTAAGAGCATTCTTGCGTGCGGAGATCGTGCGCAGTGTCAGGGAAGACGCGCCCGTCGAGGCCTTTACTGACCTGCTCGTCGATCTGGTCGCGAAGGCGCCGGGCCCGGATCATCGTGACGTCGAGTCTCGGAAAACCGGAACTGACGCCCTGCTGCTGGCGCGATTCATGGCGGATCCTTACCACTTCGGTAGTCGCAAGGAGGACGGGAGGCACAGATGAAAGGGATGCAATTTGAACCCGTCGATACGCTGTTCTTCCGAGGCGGAACCCCTTTTACGATGGATCGCGACCCGCAAGAGGATGTTAGCAGTGTGTTCCCACCGCATCCGCCGTCCATGGCGGGTGTCGTGCGCGCGGCACTGGCGCTTGCAAACGGTTGGGATGGCCGATCACGTTGGCCTGCAGGCACCGAAAAGGTCCTGGGCAGTGGGCCGGACAACCTGGGCGACATCTCGCTGGCGGGACCTTTCGTTCTGCGCAACAGCCAACCGCTGTTCCCACTACCACGCCACGTGGTGGGGAAAGATGTCCAGGGCGTATGGCAGCCGCGCATGCTGCTGCGGCCCGGCCGCCCCGTCGTCTGCGACCTCGGGAAAGATGTGCGGCTGCCGGAACCACCACGTGACGGCAGTGCTGAGATCGCACAGCTCGAAGCGACCGATGATATATGGGTCTCACGGGCCGGCTTATCAAGCGTACTCCGCGGCGACATCCCGGCGGTTGGAGAGCTCTACCACCGTCGCGATTTATGGGGCGAGGAACCGCGTATTGGGTTGGAGAGAGAAACCGCCACGCGTACGGCTCGGGAAGGCATGCTCTACAGTACGCGGCACGTACGGCTAAGGCGCGGTGTCTCGCTGGGCGTTCGCGCCGATGGGGTACCGACCACATGGAACACACCTTTCGGACAGCTTGTGCCGCTCGGCGGCGAGAGCCGGCTCGTAGAGGTTCGCGAGTGGAACGGTGCGGTCGACGTTGATATGCCCCTGGAGAAGATCTGCAAGAGCGGCCGTTTCACGGTAATTGCGCTGACCCCGGTCGACCTTGATCCCGAGATCGTGACCGGACGGCGGCCGTTGCGCGAGGCGTCGAACGCGATGGTCATATCGGCATGCTTGAGTAGACCGCTGCGGATTGGTGGCTGGGATTCCCTGGCGCACAAACCCCTTCCGCTGCACTCCATATTACCTGCGGGCTCCGTGCTGTTTTGCTTCACGAGTGATCCATCGCGCCTTGAAGTTGCGATTGAAAACGGTAGATTGCTGCGCATCGGCTCGCGGACTGCGCAAGGTTTCGGCGTTGTGGCGTTCGGTAGTTGGGATGACTAGATGGAGGAAATGCCTCAATGAAGACAGCGATGCTAGGTCTCCTGGCGGAGACTCCGATTCACCCTGGCTCAGGACGCAGCCTGGGCGTTGTGGATCTTCCGGTTGCACGCGAGGCGGCGACTGATTATCCGGTGCTGGTCGGCTCTAGCCTCAAGGGTGCGTTGTGCGATCGTGCCACCTCAAGGTTTCCGGAAGGTCGCGTTAAAGAGATCTTCGGCGAACCGGACCGTGCAGGCGAGTTGTTCATCGGTGACGCACGACTCCTTTTGCTGCCGGTGCGCAGCCTGACGTCATCGTACCGTTGGACGACTTGCCCGTACCTGATAGAGCGGTTTTCGCGCGACCTTGCACGTGCCGGCCTTACTCCCCGTCCTGCGGTTCCAGAGATCGGGCAAGGCAAGGTAATGACTGCTGGGAACGGCGTACTCTTCCTGGAGGAAAGGCAGTTCGAGATCACAGGCGCTCCGCCAGACGATCTAATCACAGCACTAGAGACACTCGTGCTGCATGCCGAGACGCGGAAACGGCTAGCCTGCCAGGCTGCAATCCTTGCGGATGAGGATTTCGCCTGGTTCGCGAGCTGTGGACTGCCGATCCAGGCTCGCAATGTGCTCGATGACGAAACAAAGACGAGTGACAACCTGTGGTACGAAGAGTCTCTCCCGCCCGATACCCTCATGTATTCACTCATTTCCGCCCGTAGCGACTCTGCGCTGGATGTGCTCAGCGCCCTCTTTCCTCCTGATAGCCCATACATTCAGGTCGGCGGCAACGAAACCGTAGGGCAGGGTTGGTTTGCCGTGCGCCTGCCCAACGCCCAGGGGGGTGAAGCGTGACGAAACAAACGCTCGAGCAGCAGCGTGCCGCTGACGCGTTGGCCCGGACCATGGCGCTGAACGCTCAGTCGGACGAGTTCAAGGTGCGCTACCGCGCGTACGTTGATCGGTTGGGTGTGGCGATCGTCACCAATGGTCTTGGCCAGGCCCTGGCGACAGAGCGCAGTGGCGCAGGCCCGAGTCCCGATAAAGATGACGAACGCGCGCATCAGGCCCTCTACGACAACGTGCAGGAGTGGTTGTGCCGTCAAGGAGGAGTGTATGAATCGGAGCCGGATTTGTTGCAGGCCATCACGAAACACGACGAAGCCCGTTACCTCGTAGCACAGGCCGAAGCGCTTGCTTGGCTGAACTGGCACAAAAAGTTCTGCCGTGCTGCTTTCCCAAAAGCGCCTACTAAGAAACCGACGGGTGAGGATGGGAGGGATTGAGTCGTGCGACCGCTGTACCAAGCCGCCATCGAAGAACCAAAGAAACGTTTTAAGCAAGGCAATGCGGGCTTGTGGTTCGACAAGTTCTGCAACACTTGGCGGAAAGACACATGGACACTCACCGCCGATGAACGTTCAAACCCCAAACTTGAGTGGATCAAGACCGTCACGCATCATCGAGTAGGAGTGCATGGCGAGATTGAGGAAGCTGTGCGGCGGCTCTTGCAACTCGTCGAAGCCCGCGGTGGACGGGGCGAAGTCTTCAGAACGCAAGCTCGCTTCGTGAGCGGTTTGGGAGCATCGCACCCGATCGAGAACGGCTTCACGTGGCATCCCACACTCGGTGTGCCCTACTTGCGCGGAAGTTCAATCAAGGGCGTGGTACGCGCGTGGGCAGAGGAAAAGGAGGTTCCCGGCTGCAACCGTATCTTTGGCGCGCCCGATCGGGTGGGCTCGGTGTGTTTCCTGGATGCGGTTCCGACCGAGCGGGTGCGGCTGGAAGCGGACGTGATGACTCCGCACTACGCAGGATGGGATGATGCGAATCCACCCGGTGATTGGTGTTCTCCGACGCCTATCCCGTTTCTCGTGACTGCAGCCGGCACACCGTTCCTGTTCGGGGTCGTTCCATGCGAGGGGACCTCTTCAGATGATGCCGTTCTGGCAATGAACCTCTTGGCAGAAGCGCTGGAGATCACGGGCGCGGGAGCCAAGACTGCGGTCGGCTATGGTCGTATGCAGCGTGTCGAGGATGGGATGCGCTTGTTGCTGAATCATCGCAAGCAGCGTGACGAGCTTTCATGAGCAAGGACCAATGGCTGGTCTGACACAGCTGGACAGTGAACTCGCCGAGTTGGCGAATAGAAAAAGGAAAAACCAGCATGAACACCGATTTAGCCATTACCAGCGTCGATGACGCCAAGCTCATTTCGCTAATAGCGCGCGCAGAGGATCACGTCGTGTTCGCTGCGCCGGGCGTGACCAGTGATATCGCCGATGCCCTCGCAGCAGCGTGTCGACGACTCGGCGCCGGCCGGTTCCGCGTCGTTCTTGATGTCGATCCTGAGGTATGCCGCCTTGGCTACGGAACGCTCGATGGATTGAAGCGTCTCCAGGAGGCGACTCAGAATGTGCATGGTCCCCTTTGTCATGAGCCTAGATTGCGGCTAGGTCTGCTGGTCGCTGACGATCGGACCGTAGTGTTTAGCCCGACGCCATTGCTCATCGAAGACAGTCCTACTGATAATCGGCCGAATGCGATCGAGATCGGTCAGCCACCGGCAGCGGAGGAAAGAGATTTGGGTCGTGAGGGCCGCGATTGCGATTGGCGAATCGGCCGTGACGAAGTCCGTCCAGAGAGAGTCTTGGTGGTTGAACGTGAGCTGGCTGCTGCACCACCGGTTAAGTTCGACCTGGCCCGTCGCGTACGGGTCTTCACGTCACGATTTCAGTTCGTGGAATTGGAGATGAGCGGATGCTTTATGTCCCGCAAACGTGTGCGGATCCCGGCTGAGCTCGTCGGTTTTGCACAGAGTAAGGACTTGGAAAGGAAATTCCACGCCCATTTCGATCTGGTGGCTCAGGGCCCCCTCCAGGTCGAGTTCGAAAACAAACTGATCACTGAGCGCTCGCTCCTGGATCAGCGACGCCGGATTGGGGCGGAAGTCCGGGCTGCTCGACCCAGCAGGCCCCCGGCCGCCGAGCCGGCCGACTCCAGAGGAACTCGAGCCCCTCTCGCGAATCATCGCTGAGCTGAACGAGCGGTTTGGTCTGAACCTCGGCCCTGAGCACCGTGTGACGCTCGGCCATATGATGGAGAAGCTGGACGACGACGTCGCGCTCGATGCCGCAGCGCGCGTCAATACACGGGAGAACGTGCGGCTCACCTTCGACCAGAAGGTCGAGCAGGTGATCCAGCAGATCGTCGACTCGAACTTCGAGCTCTACAAGCGCATCACCGACGATCGCGCCTTCGGCGAGGCGGTGAAGAACTTCCTCTTCGACCAGTACCTGCGCGGCCACCGCAGCGCAGAGGAGCTCATCAAGCGTGGCGAATCGAAGACGCTGGAGTTCAAGGCGACGCTGCGCTGGAACCTGAAGGCGAACAGGCAGGATGACAAGGGCATCACCCACGCCGTGCTCAAGACCACCGCCGCGTTCCTGAACACGGAAGGCGGCGACCTGCTGATCGGGGTCGCAGACGACCGCTCGATTGTCGGCATTGAGCTCGACCGGCTCGAGAACGACGACAAGTTCATGCGCCACCTTGCGCAGGTTGTGCGCAATGGCCTCGGCGATCGCGCAAGGACCTGCATCGACCCACGCACCCAAGTCGTCCAGGGCAAGACGGTGTGCGTCGTAACCTGCCAGCGCAGCCCGGAGCCGGTGTTTCTCAAGTGGAAGGGACTCGAGACCTCGCCCGAAGGCGATTTCTACGTGCGTAGCGGCCCGGGAACGGTAAAGCTGTCTCCCGATGACACTCGGAAGTACATCCGCACGCGCTTTGGTGAAGAGAGCACCGGAGCATGAGCCCGATGAATCAACGAAAGGGGTTGTGTAACAGCAGCTGGAGATGGGCGCCAAGCTACCGTGCCATGGAGAATTCGTGCTTGGCCATACGTCAGGCTTCCTGTGGTGCCGGATGCAAGCACAAAAAAGCCCGCAGCGTTGCGGGCTTGTCGGTGTCGGACCTCAGATTACTCCCATTCGATGGTGCCTGGGGGTTTTGACGTTATATCGTAGACGACGCGGTTGATGCCGCGGACTTCGTTCACAATTCGTGTCGAGATCCTTTCCAGCACGGGGTACGGGAGTCTCGCCCAGTCGGCCGTCATGCCATCCATGCTGGTGACTATCCTGAGCGCCGCCACGTTCTCATACGTTCGGTCATCGCCCATCACTCCGACCGTCCGGATCGGCAACAACACGACAAACGCCTGCCATAGCTCGCGCAAGAAGCCTTCGCGCTCGATTTCCTCCTGGACTATCGCGTCGGCTTCGCGGAGCAGGGCGAGGCGCTCCTCGGTGACGGGACCGAGAATGCGCACCGCGAGTCCGGGGCCTGGGAAGGGATGGCGGTAGACGAAACTGTCTTCAATCCCGAGTTCTTTCCCGGCTTTCCTGACCTCGTCTTTGAACAGCTCCCGCAGCGGTTCGACCAGTTCGAATTTCATATCGCGCGGGAGCCCTCCGACGTTGTGATGTGACTTTATGACGGCTGAAGGTCCCCGGACCGATGTCGATTCAATCACGTCGGGATAGAGTGTCCCCTGCACGAGAAATGGCGGATCACCAAGACGGTGCGCTTCGGCCTCGAACACCCGTATGAACTCTTCCCCTATTATCTTGCGCTTGAGCTCAGGGTCCTCCACGTCTCTCAGACGGGAAAGGAACCTCTCCCTCGCGTCGACTCCGACAACCTTCAGGTGCAGCCGTTCGAAATCACGCAGCACGGACCGGAATTCATTCTTGCGCAGCAGGCCGTTGTCCACGAAGACGCACGTCAGCCGGTCTCCGATCGCGTTGTGGACGAGGAGCGCGGCGACCGTAGAGTCGACCCCTCCACTCAGGCCGCAAATGGCGGTGCCGGAACCTATCTGTGCCGAGATCTCTTTCACGGCGGAGGCGATGAAGGCGGACATCGTCCAGTCGCGACGACAGCCGCAGGCTCTTGTCAGAAAATTCTCGAGGATTTCCGTGCCGCCGTGCGTATG
>Ga0209723_1006500_pt1 | contig 11232 bp, 7 predicted proteins | sample BiotimSIPDNA_2_FD_185750 | JGI IMG/M metagenome (GOLD analysis project Ga0209723, IMG submission 185750) | Anaerobic biogas reactor microbial communites from Washington, USA - Biogas_R2 time_0 SIP DNA (SPAdes) (version 2) | ecosystem: Engineered > Bioreactor > Anaerobic > Unclassified | place... | reverse complement strand
GCTGGCTGGTCCACGGATGCTGAAACTACAGCGGGGAACCTCGAGGCTGCCATCAATGCTGCGTTGGGGATCCAGTCCCCGAGCACGCGCATGGTCCCCGTTGGCCAAAATGCAGCCGCCGGCATCGGCCAGGGCCTGACAGCGTATGACCTCATAGGCGACGTAAGTACCCTGGTGAATCGACTGCTCACCGCCGCGCAGAACTTATTCAGCCCCGGTTTGCTTTACCCCCAGGGCGTGTTGGCCATGGCAGGATTGAGCGCGGGCATTCGTGCGGGACAGTCAGGTGTCGTCAGGGCTATGGTGCAAGCGGCCCGTGCAGCGATCCTTGCAGCCAAACATGAACTGGATATCCGCTCTCCCTCCCGAGTGTTCCGGGATGAAGTGGGCAGGATGACCATGAAAGGCTGGGGCCAGGGTCTGCTGTTGGAAAGCAGGGCACAGGCGAAGGTCGTGGCTAACGCAGCCCGATACCTCACAGACGCGGCAAAGACGAGTTCCGTGGCCTACGCATCCAGCGATAACCGCAGGACCTATAACCAATCCAGCAACGTCACTCTCACCGGAAACACCTTCCAAGTAAGGGACGACAAGGACATCCAGGCGCTGGCCATTGAGATCGCCGCGCTTACCAGGCGGCAGCACCAAGGACGCGGATGGAGATGAGCCTAGTCCTTTAGTGAGAGACAAGGCTTATCACACGATCTCCCATACAAATGTTGCTGTATCCTCAACGTCTATGTTCTCTGGCTCAATATCGGCACTGAACGAATCAGCCGACAAAGCCTTGCATGCGAGTACATCGTCTGTGAAACGCGTTTTTGAATAAACGTTGATGTCCGCCCAATTGTACTCCACACTCAGGAGCTGCCCTATCTGAACACCCGACGCTTCACCCAGAATGTCCGCCTTCATCCTAGCGTTCTTCGTAGCATCTCGTAAGAGGGACTCATGAACGGCTGAGGGGTTCTTGACCGTGAAAGCGATATTCATCTCCGGAACTGCAGGACATTTTCCTAACGCAGACAGAACCTCCCCAAGGCGACGCGTCTCAAAGTCAAATGTCAACTTCATGTTGTGCGTGACAGTGTAACCTCGAAACACGCTTTTGTAATTATCTGACTTGTCTTTCACTCGTTCGTAGGTTGTCGATACATTGAAGTTGGTGGTCTTTAGGGATCCTTTCTCAAACCCAATGGATTCAATCGCATGATTGAGTTTCGTTATTTGGTCTGATGAAAGGGCAATTGCCTTTTCGTAGTCATAATTGTTGGCAGTAAGCGTTAATGACAGAATGATCTGGTCGGGTTTTGTTGATATGCTGCCTACACCTTTAACAGTAATTGTTCTTTGCATAAATTGGTCGCTCCTTCCGTTTGCTCTATGTTATGAATGATACTACAGCCCGAGCTCGCTAGGTCGCCTATGAGGCGACAATTTCAATCTTTGATGTTTATGAGTACATTTCGGGAGTCTTTGGGAAACATTTGTGATCAGAATACATTAAGCATTGGAAGCTGTTCTGAACGAAGCTCCTGCTTACCTGCAGGGTTTTCTAACTGGAGGGATGCCTTTGATTGATTGGTTTGAATGGAAGGGAACACGCTGTACCACCTATGGCATTCGCGTGATACAGCAGCCGGAGATCATCCGACCTCCGGAGCGCGCCACCTTCACCTCAGTACCCGGACGGAGCGGGACCCTAACCACCCTGGAAGGCACGGATGTGTACGACGATTTTCTCATGACCGTGGAGTGTGTCATCACGGATACCTCGCAGCTGAACGCCATCCTCGCCTGGCTTAAGGGCGATGACAAAGCCACCTTCGCCATGCGGCAGGGTGGCTTTTACTATGCCCGGATTGTCAACCAGATCTCCCTGGAGCAGATCCTGCGCGGAAACCCGCACCGGCGTTTCACCCTGACCTTCCGCTGCCAGCCGTTCTTCTACCTCTCGGGCATTCCTAACATCACCGTCACTGCCTCCGGTACCTACGTGAACAACATGGGCTCCGTGTTTGCGGAACCGGTGCTGAAGGTGACCCTGACCGGCGACGCGCAGATCACCATTGGCGCCAGCTACATCGAACTGCTGGGGCTCACTGGCATCGTGACCATCGACACCCCGCTCATGGAAACCTACAAGAACTACATCTCCTACAACAACCACATGACAGGCGATTACCCGCTGCTGCACACCGGCCAGAACCTCATCAGCTGGACGGGCGGTGTCACGCAGATCGTCATCACGCCCAACTGGCGCACGCTCTAAGAAGGGAGGGCACGAATGATCTCCATCTTCCCAGCTGACGCGACCGATTTCAGCAGCAACGGCCTGTGTGCCCTTGCGCCTTCCTCCTGCCTGGTAAACGAAACGCTCAATGGCGAGTGGGAACTGCAGCTGGTGCATCCCTTGGATACCCAGGACAAATGGTCCTGGCTGCAGGTCGGCAGCATCGTGAAAGCACCGGTCCCAGCCGCCATAACCCCACGGGTGAAACTACTCCAGCAGTCCGAGGGCAAGGACATCTACCGCGTCCGGACCTTTCATGGCGGCTTGCTGAACCTTTGGAGCCGTGCGACACGCAGCTCACCCAGCCTGGCCAAGTACAAGACCGGCCAGGAGGTGCAGGTCATCAGCACGGCTAACCCGGACTTCTTTGAGGTCATTGCCCCGGACGGCAAGCGCGGCTGGATGGGCAGCGAATACCTGGTCTTTGTCCGGACGGAGATCACCAACGTGACCGCCACCGGCCAGATCGTGGCGCCCCGGCAGCTGCGCGACCAGCCCTTCCGCATCTACTGCATCGTGCCCGAGCTCACGCAGGTCACTGCCTATGCCCGACACCTCTCCTATGACCTCATGGACAACATGATCTACCAATACAAGCCTGCCAAGGGCACTGCGGGTGCGATCGTGGCGGAGGGCATCTTCAACGGCTGCCAAACCGCCCACAGCTTTCAGATGTACTCGGACCTCACGCAGGGCGTCGAGGACCTCAGTTTTGAAAACACTAACCCCATGGAGGCACTCCTGGGTGAAGGCGGGTTGATCGACAAGGTCGGCGGCGAACTGGCCCGGGACTGGTATGACCTCTATGCCGTCAAGCGGGTGGGCAAGGAAACCGACATCCAGATCCGCCAGGGCAAGAACCTGCTGGGCATCAGCTACGACGTGGATGACGCGAATGTGGTCACCCGCATCGTGCCCACCGGCGAGAACGAGGACGGCAGTGTCCTCCTGCTGGATGAGAAGTACATCGACAGCCCGAACATCGGGGCCTACCCGCACCCGCGCTGGATCCATCTGCCGGTCGGCGACGCCAAAGTTGGAGATGATCTGAGCCTGGCACAGGCCAAGGACAAGCTCCGGGCGGCGGCTCGCGCTGAGTTTGACAAGGGTTGCGACCTGCCGGACATCTCCATCGATGTGGACTTCATCAACGTTGCGGACACTCAGGAGTATGCCGACTACAAGCCGCTCACAGACATCTTCCTGGGAGACAGCGTGCGCGTGATCGTTAGAACCCTTGGCCTGGAAGTCGCCTTGCGCATGACCGAGTACAGCTACGACTGCTTGCTCAGGCGCTACGCCAAGATGACGCTGGGCATGGCGTCAGAGACGATCGCCGGCAGCATGATCTCCCCGCGGCAGCTGCCCGCTGGCGGCATCAAGGGCATGAAGCTGGCCATGGGCTCCATTGGCACCGGGCACCTGCAGACCATGTCCATCGGCTCACTGCAGGTGAAAACCGCAGCCATTGGCTCGGCGCATATCCAGAACGCGGCGATCGACACCGCGCACATCAAGGACGCGAGCATCGAGACCGCCAAGATCAAGGATGCGCAGATCACCAATGCCAAGATCGCCACGGCGACCATCCAGACGGCCAACATTGCGGATGCGGCGATTACCAACGCCAAGATCGGCACCGCGGCCATTCAGACCGCAAACATCGCCGACGCAGCGATCACGAACGCGAAGATTGGCTCGGCGGCCATCCAGAGCGCGCACATCACCGATGCTTCGATCACGAATGCCAAGATCGGTCTGGCAGCCATCGACACGGCCAACATCATCGACGCCGCCATCACCAGCGCCAAGATCGGCCTGGCACAGATCAAGAACGCCAACATCGAAGACGCCGCGATCACCAACGCCAAGATCGGGACTGCGGCCATCACGAGTGCCAAGATCGGCTTTGGGGAGATCACCAATGCCCTCATTGCCGATGCCGCGATTACCAGCGCGAAGATCGGCATAGCCGCCATCACCAGCGCCAAGATTGAGGACGCCGCAATCACCAACGCCAAGATCGCCCTGGCAGCCATTGATACGGCAAACATCGCGGACGCGGCCATCACCACAGCCAAGATTGGTCTGGCTGCCATCCAGTCCGCCAACATCGCGCTTGCCGTCATTGCCAGCGCGCACATTCAGGATGCCGCGATCTCCAATGCCAAAATCAGCGACGCGGCCATTACGAATGCCAAGATCGATAACGCCGCGGTCACGTCCATCAAGATCCAGAACGGCACGATTGAGGCCATCAACATCGCGGACGCGGCGATAGAATCGGCCAAGATCAAGGACGCTGCCATTGTGACCGCCAAGATCGCGGATGCCGCTATTGATTCTGCCAAGATCGCCGACCTGGCTGTAGGCAGCGCCAAGATCGCCGCCGCCGCGATCACGGAAGCGAAGATCGGCGACCTGGCGGTCACCAACGCGAAAATCGGCAACGCGGCCATCGACGCGGTGAAGATCTCGGAAGCCGCGGTGGATTCCATCCACATCGGGGAAGGCTCCGTGGACTCCATCAACATTGCGGACGCGGCCATCATCAATACCAAGATTGGCCAGGCGGCGATCGCTTCTGCCAACATCCAGGCCGGTGCCATCCAGGAAGCACACATCGGGGACGCCCAGATCACCAGCGCCAAGATCGCCCTGGCAGCCATCGGCTCGGCCCAGATCCAGAATGCGGCCATCACCAATGCCCTCATCGCCCAGGAAGCGGTCAATACCGCACAGATCGCGGACGGGAGTATTACCGATGCCAAGATCGTGGCCTTAACCGCCAACAAGATCAACGCCGGCGAGTTGTCAGTGGAGCGTCTGATCATCGCCGGCAGTGACCGGTCCATTGTCTATGCGCTCAACAACATGGGCGCGCTCACCTCTCAGAGCATCAGCAGCCTGGATGGCGACACCCTGACCCCGCGCTCCATCACCGCGGACAAGCTGGTCGCCAAGAGCATCACCTCTGATGAAATCGCAGCTCGAAGCATCACCGCTAATGAAATCCTGGCAGGCAGCCTGACGGGCAATGAGATCGCCGGCCAGACGATCACCGCGCAGAATATCCAGTCCGGCACCATCACAGTGGACAAGGTCTCGTCAAGCTTTGCGTCTTCCCTGGACCTGTCCAGCAATGAGAGCATCACGCTTCATGTGGTCAACCCCCTGAATGAAGCCCTGGCGGCCAAAGCCAACGCCTCCGCGCTGGACGGGCTTCTGACCCAAGCGCACCTGGACGAGGTGCTGGAAACCGAGCTCGCTGTGGTGAACGGCAGCATCACCACCAAGTTCACCGAGGCCAAGGCAGCCGGCACCAGCGCGAGCAGCGCACTCAATGCGTTTCGCGAGACCGTCGAAAGCTGGCAGCAGTTCTCGCCGACCGGTCTGACCCTTGGCCGCTCAGACAGCCCGTACAAGGTTGTGCTGTCCAATGAGAAGTTGAGCTTCCTGCAGGACAACGCGGAGATCGCCTACATCTCCAACAACAAGCTCTACATCACCGCGTCGGAGATTGTGAATCAGTTCGTGATCGGCGGACCCACGGAGGGCTACATGACCATGGATGTGATTGATGGGGGCCTGACAGCAACATGGAGGGCAAGCTAAGCCATGGCCACAAAAGTCATATCCCTGTCAGACAAGTCACTGACCAGCTCCTACAACGCCTATAACGACTACTTTGGCAACACTTCCCTGGAAACGCCCTCGATCGCCTATTACGGCAATACGACCATTGACCTCACGGCCAATGGCATACCGGCAGGGAGCACCATTAATAGTGTAGTCTTGTATGCCCTATACACCAGCTCCCTGCATGGGTACTCCATCCGGGACTGTTCCATCAATGGAACGACAGCTCATACCGGCACCTGGGCCAGCGGTAATACCACGCTCAACCATGCCCTGATCAGCGGGAGTTCCTTTGTGTTCAATATGCGCTTCAAGTCGAGCACCCTGAACACAAACTATCCTCCTCCGTCCGGCGATCCCTATGACTTCACCACCAAGCTGAATAGCTCCTCAGTCACCTATTCCAGCATCAGCCTGACGATCACCTACACCGAGCCCTACAGCGCATGCACAGCGCCTTCGACGGTCAGCACGCCCACGGATGTCGCGCCTGGCACGGATGTCACCCTCTCCTGGAGCGGTGCGGGCGCAGGCACGAACAATGCCATCACGGGCTACCAGGTATATCGAAGCACTTCCGCTGCGAGTGGCTACACCGCGCTGGGCAACAAGGTGGTCGCCACCGCCACAAGCGGATCCCTGACCGTGACCTCACACGCGACCAATGGCAGCAGCTACTACTATAAGGTGGCGACCATCGGCACGGTAGCGGGGTACGACAGCGGGCAATCCTCAGCCTATGCCACCCTGAAGACCACGGTCACGGACCCCACCGCGCCTACCGCTGTCAGCACACCCACAAATGTCGCCCCCAGCTCCACACAAGACCTGACCTGGTCGGGCGCTGCTGCGGGAACCAACAACGCCATCTCGACCTATGAGATCCATCGTTCGACCGATGGCGGCGCTACTTACAGCCTGCTGACCACTGACAGCGCATCCCCGCTGGCAGTGACCGCTCCCGCCACGAATGGCGGCATCTTCACCTACAAGGTGAAGACCGTTGGTGCCAGGAGCAATTCGGGGCTGTCCTCAGTCTACGCGACGCTGAAGACGACTGTCGGTGCGCCGGGAGTGCCCACCGCTGTGTCTGTGACCAGTGGCTCAGAGGTCGCACCCGGGAAACTCCGCACCCTGTCCTGGTCCGGTGCCAGCAATGGCACGAACAACCCCATCAAGGGCTACCATGTGTACCGCTCGGTCAACGGCGGCGCCTATGCCTACCTCGCGGAAGTGCTGACCACGGCGACCAGCGGCAGCCTTAGCGTCACAGCGGCATCGTCTGCCGCTACCTACACCTACAAGGTGCTGGTGCTGGGCAACACGCTGAGCGTCAATTCAGAACTCTCCTCTGCCTATGGCACCCTGACCACAGTCACCATCCCATCGACCGGCGTCCTGACCACAGCCAACATCGTAGCGACTGGGACGGACAAGGTCGGCATCACGCTCACCACACAGCCTGAAACAAGTTACACGCACAAAGTAACCTGGTTCATTCCCAGCGCGGCCTACACCTCTGGTGAGGTGTCGCTCATCGCGGGCGACCTGTATGACGAGTACACCATCCCGCAGGCTTGGATCAATGCCACGACCAAGACCACCACCAGCGTGACGGCGACGTGCAAGGTTGAAACCTTCAATGGGGCTGCCAGTATTGGGTCCAACTCCTACACCTTCGTGGTGTCGGTACCGTCCAAGTCCACCTTCACGCTGAGCAAGGGCAGCGTCTCCGCCAGCGGCTCGGACGCCAATGTCGCAACGGTATCTCCAAGCTTCACCGGCTACTCGCACAAGATCACCTGGAGCACCTCGGGCTATGGTTCGGGCACCATCAACCTGGCTTCCGGCACCACCACCCACTCCTACAGCGTGCCACTAACTTGGAACAACTCAGCTCCTGATGCTGAGAGCTTCACGGTGACCTGTGTCGTGGAAACCTTCAAGGACACAGCAGATGGGTCCCTGTCCCTGGGCGCGAACTCCCGTACCTTCACGGCTAATGTGCCTGCCAGCATCCTGCCGACCGTGAGCTCGTTTACCGCTGCGCAAGTGGATCCTTCCTGGTCGCTGTATGTGAAGACCAAATCCAAATGCCTGCTGACGCCCACCGCGGCCGGTGCCTACTCAAGCACCATCACCAGCTACCGGATTGTCGGCGCGACCCAGGATAGCGGGGCGCTTGCTTATTCCGCGGGCACCTCCTGGACCACAGGCCTCCTGATGGTCTACGGCACTGTCACTTTCACAGTCACGGTCACCGACAGCCGAGGCAGGACGGCCACCAAGACAGTCAACATCACGGTCACCGACTACAGCCCACCCAGCATTTCGGGTGTCACTTTTGTCCGGGCGACCTCCGGCGGGGTGGTTAGCAATACAGGCACCTACATCAACGCCAAGGCGCTGTTCACGTATTCCGCCATCGGCTCCAACGCCATCACGGCGAAGGCCTACTACCGCCAGTCCGGGACCACAACCTGGCTCCCTGCCGGCGGCACCACCATCACGCACAACACCACCCTGACCTATGGCGCAGGGGCGATCAGCCAGGCGTACATCTACGAAACGCGCATCACCCTGGCGGATGCTTTCACCACCGTGGAGCACCTGAACGCCGTGCCCAAGGCGGTGAAGGTCTTTGACCTGCGCGAGGATCGGGCTGCCTTCGGTGCGTTTGCGACAAACACCAAGGAACTCTATGTGCCCGCGGACTGGAAGCTGATGGTCGGTACGGCGTCCGCATTCACCACGGCTGATACCATCCCCATCGCCAATGGCGGCACCGGGGCAACAACCGCTGCCGCGGCGCGCACCGCGCTGGGCGTGCCGGCTACGGCGCACACACATGTCAAAGCGAACATCACCGACTTCCCCGCGTCCTTGCCGGCCAGTGACGTGTACGCCTGGGCCAAAGCCAGCACGAAACCAACCTATACCAGCACAGAAGTCGGCGCGGCAGCTGAGGGGCATACGCACAGCTATCTGCCGCTGGCAGGCGGGACGCTCACAGGTTCCATCACGCTGCCTGGCAGCGTGGTGCTGGCAAAAGACGCTTCCTACAACTCGCTCACAGTCACGAATCCCAATGGCTACATACAAATCGGGCCTCTGAACACGGGAACCTGCCATTTGTACACGGACAGACCCAGCTTCTACTTCAACAAGGGCCTCATTGTGAATGGGACCAATGTGTCCATGGAAGGTCACACGCACAGCTATGCACCCCTGACCGGAGGTGGCACCAGCGGCACCTGGCCCATCAGCGTTTCAGGCAACGCAGCAACAGCGTCCAATGCCTCGCAACTTGGCGGATTGGCAGTGAACACCTCCGGGGTTAATAACGTCGCCAATCAAGTGTGCCGGACGGATGGCAACGGCTACGCCAACTTCGGCTGGATCAATACAGTCAGCGGCACCGCATCAGGCACACCAGCGCGCATCTACTGCTCCCAGGACGCCTACCTGCGCTACTACGCGCCTTCGGACGCGACGCTGCGCAGGAGTCTGGGCGCCTACATCACCTCGGGCACGGCCGCGCCTTCCGGAGGGAGCAGCGGCGATATCTACATCCAATACGTGTAAGGAGGGCTGAGCCATCGCAACAACAACCAGAACCTCGATCCTCAACGAATATGGTGCCGCCTCCTGGACAGGCAGCGGCACCAATCAGCAGATCGGTGGCAGCCCCACCGTGTTTCACATTCGGGAGACCTTCGATGTAGGCGGGATCAATGACCTGGGAACGATTAATGGCCTGTCCTGTGTAATCGACCCGGTCAGCACGGCCGCCATGAATGGCACGCTCTATGTCACCACCAACAGCGCGATCGTCGGGAACAACGTGACAGGCGCCACAAACATTGGCACCTGGGCATTGGTCTCAGGCGGCGCTTCGCAAACCATGACGGTTGGGTCCTTCAATGGCGCATCCTTCAAGAGCGCCATTGGGACCGCATCCACCTGGTACCTCATCTGGGCGCCATCCGCCGGCATGGTGCTTCGCTACTTAATGGTGAAGTCCTATCACCCGGTTTGGACGATTACCTATACGCCCGGCAGCTGCTCCGTGAACGTCAGCGGCACCTGGCGAAAGGGCGAACCCTGGGTCAACGTGAGTGGCACCTGGCGCAAGGGCGTCATTTGGACCAATGTCGGCGGAACCTGGAAACAAGGGAAATAAAGGAGGAACCCATGAAAGAACTCATTTTTTGCATCACGCCGCAAGAGGCGCAACTCCTGTTGGACGCGCTGGTGGAACTGCCCTTCAAACGGTCCGCGGACCTGATCTTCAAGATCCAGAAACAGGCAGCAGAGCAGGCGGAAGTCCGCATGGAAGGAGAGCAGGTTAATGGCTAAGAAACCCACTGCGCGAGCCTGCGCGGACCTGGCCATGGTGGAGGTGGAAGGTGATCTGATCCCCTACATGTTGGGAAGAGAAACGCTGGATGGGAAAGGCGCGGACTGCCAGGGGCTCATTGAGGCCGTGATCCGCGCGCTTGGGGGCGAGATCAGCTACCGAGGCTCCAATGACATGTTCCGCAACGCCTGCTCCTATGTGGGAACACTGGATCAGGCAAAGAGGGAGGGTCGCCTGGTGCCCGGCGCTGTGCTCTTCATTGTGAAGAATGATGGAGGAGGGCCTCCTCAGTACAAGGACGGCCTGGGCAACGCCAACCATGTGGGCTGGTACACCGGCGGACGGTATGAAGTGGTCCATGCCAGCAGTTCAAAAGGGAAAGTCGCGTCTTCCACGCTGAAGAACGCCTGGACGCATGTCGGATGGTTGAAAGCCGTGGAATACGAGTCCGGACAGAAGGAGGAAGTACAGGTGATGGAGACTATCGCACTTGGATCAAAGGGTGAGCGCGTGAAGGAGGTCCAGCTGCTGCTTCAAGGGCTGGGCTATGATATCGGCAGCCGAACCGGCGCGGACGGGATCTTCGGCAAAGCCACCCAGGCTGCTGTGGAGCAGTACCAGCGGGACAGGGGCTTGCCGGTGACCGGTGTCTGGGATGACCAGGCACAGGCAGAAGCGAACGAGACTGTATTTGAATCCGCAGACAGGCCCGATGTAGCGGCGATTGCACAGCGGCTGGGCGTGATCGCCCTGGAGCTGTCACAACTAGCGAATGAACTAACCTAACCTCTCCTGCGAAGGGAAACCACAACCGCTGGAGCGGTATTTTTTATTTGGAGGAATTCATCATGAGACTCATTGAATCGATCTGGACCAAGATCCAGGTCGCTGTCACTGTATTGGGCGGGGCCCTGGGATACTTCCTGGGCGGGCTGGATGG
>Ga0209723_1006499_pt1 | contig 11233 bp, 3 predicted proteins | sample BiotimSIPDNA_2_FD_185750 | JGI IMG/M metagenome (GOLD analysis project Ga0209723, IMG submission 185750) | Anaerobic biogas reactor microbial communites from Washington, USA - Biogas_R2 time_0 SIP DNA (SPAdes) (version 2) | ecosystem: Engineered > Bioreactor > Anaerobic > Unclassified | place... | reverse complement strand
CTCGCATTAATCACGGCTCCGGCCGAAACCGAAATCGTCATCGCATCGGTCGAAAGCGTGGAGTATACCCGGCCTGAATCCATGGACTCGAAAACCAGCAAATCCGTGTTCCGGATCTTGCGCAGGATACGCATCCTGGCGTTTTCCACGATCCCTTCTATGATGCGGGTGGTCCGGTTGAGCACATGCTCCTTGCTGATCCAAAACGCAGCAATGCAGGCCGCAAACTTCACCATCTGCTCAAACGGAAGATCACCTGGGCGCAACATCGCCACCGACTTAATCGCCACCGAAACGGCAAGACCATTCACAATACCCGCAAAAACCGCCATGAGAAGCAGCGGGAGCCGGAATTCCGAGGATTCCCGGCGGATGAATTCGTAAAAAGTCTTCATGAAAGGTCAGAGACGGTGCCTGAGCATGATCTGCAAGCTATCCACAAACTCAGGAACAGTCGGAGCGGGTTTGCTGTTGTAATTCGTTTGATACTCAAGAACGAGCCCCAGACGCGGAGTGATACTATGCGCAAGCGATATCATAAAGTTTGCGGCGTATTGATCACCATCCAGCATCGGATAGCCCAGGAATACCTGCTTCAATTCGAGGGTGGGATTGATCTGGTATCGCAACAGCTGATATCCAACCAGCGCCCAACCGTCCCTCTCGGATTCGAAATCCGGATCATCTCCCGCCAACAGGCCCGCCATCTCGTGGTATTCCGTTGCCTGATACCCCAGCCCCACCCCCGCGAGCAAGGTCAGGTTTTCCTTTTTCACAAAGTAGTAGGCCGGAACGGAAGCCACCTGCCACTGAGAATCGATCAGGCTGAGACCATCGTAGAACCAATCATACTGATTCAGCCAACGCCAACGCTCATTGATATCCCGGATGTAGCGCAGGGAATGGTTTCGCTGGTCCAGAATCTTGTTTCCATCAACCTCACCCTGGGCGATACTATGATAAGTCGACAGCTCATTCAGACCAATCTTCCAGGACGCCTCAACTGCGGCACGAAGCGTATCCACTTCGTTCTGGTTGTTGATCCGCTCAATTCCAACCTTGTAGTTCAGGCTAAGTTCACCCGGAAGCCCGGACCAACGGTTCAGCAAGGGAACCTCCACCTCCGCTGAGGCAGTATCAGAAGCCGGCTCCGCTTTCCTCTGATCCGCAGGCTGGGCCGTTTTGGCAGGCAAAACAGACGGCACCTCAACAACCAATGCTCTTTCAAAACGGAGCTCCCCGAGCCCATCGGACCGAAACACCAGCTGATCGGATTGAACGTCAACCCACTCGCCAACGAGGATCTCCCCCGTCTTGAGCTTCAACTCAGCCGCATCCGCCGTCTGCGCGAAACCAATCACGAGCAACGGAGCCAGAGCACAAAAAAGTCTTCGGGTTGCAGCATTCTGTGTTCGGAAAACCAACAGGGAACGAAAACTTGGGAGGTTCATGGTCATAGCTGGAATCGCCGGAATCAGTTCAATACGCAATCAGGGAAAGAGGGATAGTCTTGAGATCAGACGGGGCTTGCGCGGTCTTCACACGAACCCATGCCTTCTCGTAGAGCGCCTCGCTGTCCCCGACATCCTCCAGTGAGATACGGTCATCTCCCGAGGGCATGAGCATACTCGGACCATGCTTGATGAAGGTATTCACCCGACGGGCGGCCGCGAGACTCGTAGGCGCATAGTAGCTGAACTCCGCAGCCTTCGCGAGAACCTCCGGAGTCATCAAGAAGTTCAGAAACAAGTAGGCCGTCTCTTTGTTAAGGCTTCCCCGCGGGATCACAAATCCGTCAACCGCAAAGATCGTATCCTCTTCCGGAATCAAAAAGCGGTAGTCAAGATTCTCGGACAACAACCATGCCCCGGTGCCACTCCAGGTGGGAAGCAGCAGAAAGTCTTTCCATGTGCCATCCTGAACAATGCGATCGCCGACAAATCTCGCACCGCAGGTCTCCACGAGCGAAATCAGGTAGTCCGCCGCTTGCTCGATCTCCGGTTCGGACCGGGAGTTCGGGCTGAAACCCAGCCGGATAAGCGCAAGACCAAGCGATGTCCGCATCTGGTCTGGAAGCGCCAATCGCCCGTTGAAAAACGGATTCGCACGATGTGCATCCAGGTAGTCCCACTTCCGGGGAAACCCGCCCAGATACTTCACATTGAAACTCATGCCAAAACTGCTGTGGAAAACCGGGACAAAGTAGTTCAGACCTGGATCACACTTGAGATCAAACATCACCGGGCTGATCTGATCAAACCACTGCAGCTTGTTGCGATCGATCTGCGTCACCTCGTTCTGACGGATCAGTAAATGCACAGTGTAGTCGCTGGGCATAAGCAAATCCCACTTCTCCCGGTCAGACAGGTAGTATTCCCGCATCTGTTCGTTGCTCTCAAAATAGCTCGCCTCAATCCGCACTCCATAGATCTTCTCAAATGCCTCGAAAAGGGCTGGAGGAAAGTAGTCATTCCAAATCAGGATATGCAGGGATTCGGCTGCGTTATGGATCCGGGGAGGGAGGCTCCGGATATTCCACGACTCGATGGTTTCGCCTATGTCTTTGTCTTCAAGAGGCCGGGTGCATCCTGACCACATGTTGAGAAGCATGAACCCGGCACAAAAGCAGACAACACAAAGCCCCCGGACCGAAGATGACAATCTGATCTTCCTAGCCATGACTGCCTCAATGGTTCAGGCTGATCAATTCCTGCGTGTTGTTCGACCCGTCCTCCACCGCATCCACGGTTTCAGGCGAAACAATTCCCTCCAGTAGTTTGCGGGTGGACGGATTCAACATCTCCATCACACGCCCTACTCCAATATCCGACTCCAAGGCCGGGGTTTCATCGGAAATTGGAGCCGCCTGAACTCCTGAAGTCCCCTTTGATGCCGACTCATCCACTGGCAAAGAAAACAGCAGCGGCAAACCACCGGAATCGCGGTTTCCCAGCACAACCACCTTCGAGTTGTTCGAACGGGACAACTCCAGCGTGGCCAGAATCCCCTGAAAGTTGAGGTATTCGGAAAATGCCCCGCCTGTCATCACGATCTTCTGGAAATCCCGTATCCCCTCTGCCTCAATGCGCTTCCGGTCCGCCTCCTTCGCTTCCTTCTGGAGCAGGAAATCGTAACGCAAGGATTGCTGTTCGGCTGTAAGCTTGTGCTCGATAGCCTCGCGGATCCGCTCGGGCAGCTCCATCCGCTTGATCAGCAGGTCATCCAATACGATGTTGCGACGATCGAGCCCGGCGAGAGCGCCTTGCTTGATGATCTGAAGCAAGAGCCCCTCGGAGGTATAGATTTCCTCCGGCAAATAGTTGGCAACCACCTCGCGCACGTAAGTCTGGACCTCAGGCTTGACCACGATTTCCACGTAATCCGGCCCGATATCCTGATGGAGCCGGGGCAGGTTGTGTTTCTGCGGCCGATACCGGATCGACAACTCAAAACGAATGGGCAAACCGCTCCTTGAGAGTGCGTCAAAGTCGTGCGATACCTGCTGAATCCGCGTATCGTAAATGTGCATCTTGTCCCAAGGCCATAGAATATGAAGCCCCTCACCATAAGGGTACCGCAAATCAGTCCCACCGACGAATCGCCGCCATAGAACTCCGTTCTCCCCAGGATAGATGTTGATGAAGATCCGGGGCCATAGAAACGCCACGGTCAGCAGAAGGATCAGGGATAGGATCAATGAATAGCTCTTGATCGCACGGTATACCACATTTCCGTTGCGTTTGAGCCGGGTCTTCCATGGAGACACTTGATCACTGGGTTCAGGGTCGTTCATTTCAGTAGGTATAATGGTAGTCACTCAATCATCGCGCCGGACGTCTGACACTCTGTCTGAGTTATCGTCAAAACACGGATTACCGTTATTCATATAATCGGCCAAATAGAGGGGGATGCGATCGCATAAGATATCGACCCAAGCGGGTTCATAGCAAGCTAAAACACCTTGTAATCTGCCCTCATGGAACCACACATTGATGTCCACGGGATGGTCCCGCTCAAAAGACCCCGAGATCGTGCCCGCCAAACCTCCCTCGATCCTTTTCCAGAAAGAGCCCGCGCCTTGCTCCTGATCAAATGAGCCAAGGTAGTTGAGCGATGCGAATGGGTGAACGGAAGGCAAAGGGTTTTCATCCTGCGTGGTCCATACTCCGTAGCCCATCCCGTGGGAAGGCACGGAAGCCAGAGCATCCTTCACATGCCCCAAAAGAGAAACACCATCGATAGGACGTTCCACGACAACCGGATAAAGCGCCGTATACCAACCAACCGAGTGGCTGAAATCGTCTGACTCGGCCCACTCATGCCGCCCATGCGATTCCATCAGCACGCTCACGGCCTCAGCATCGCTCAGCCCAAAGAGAGCGGAACTCAAGGCAGCAAGCAGCATCGCCTGCGTATCCCTCCCCAACATGCCCCAACCCGAAGATACCGCATCGGAAAACCGGATCTCGCGCAGGTGAGCATCCCGATAACGCCCACAAGGCACCCGATGTTCGGGCATTCGTGCCAGATAATCCTGCCACCATCTGCGGTCATCCGGATTACGCCGCGCCCATTCGCGCATGGATCCCGTCCGCACAAACAGGCCTCTGTCCACCGGAAAATCGATGGGATCAGCAGTTTCTTGGTCGAACGCTGCGTAAACCCGTGTGAAAGCATCCATCAACACCCGCCACGACACCCAATCCACCACAAGATGATGCGCCACTGCAAGAAGCGCTGACCCATCACTCCTCAGGACAAAACGGACGAGCGGTCCGCGCTCCAGATCAAAAGGACCCGAGAAGTCCTGATCACGCCCGCCTTCAGCCTGTATCAACAGCGTCCCCATGGCATCCGGACTAAGGATCTTCCCGGTTCTCCTTCCGTCCGGACCCAGCGGAAAACAACTCCTGAGTGCGGGATACAGAACCGCCAGCTGCGCAACCGCCCGGCCGACCTTGACCGGGTCGAGAGGATGCGACGGAACCCAGCGCATCGCCATATTGAAATGCTCCCATGGGCTTGTCACATGGGCCGAGAAAAACCAGCGCTGAACCGGGTTCAGCTCGAATGCGTCATCGGTCTGGTCATGCGAGTTCCCGGGAGATGATGACCTTCCGGAACAGGGCTCCAGACTTGCCGCGAAGTCCGACAGAACATCCGATGCGAACAAGTCCCGCAGGGTTCCCTTCCATCCGTGTTGTTTCAGGAAAACAATCACCTGAAGCGCCTTGATCGAATCACCTCCCAGGGAGAAGAAACGGCTCGATCGTCCGGGAACCTTCACGCCTGAGATAGAGGACCATGCAAGCGCGACCAGTTGCTCCCGTCCTTCCATTGGAGCCTCGTCCTGCTCTGCGATCTCCGACTGTGAAAGGTTTACACCCAGCGCCTTCCGGTCCACCTTTCCGTTTGGGGAGATGGGTAAGGAGTCCACAACTACCATCCGGGAAGGAACCATGTATGCGGGCAAACGCCTCCTGCAAGCGGCAGACAACACCTCCGCGGACACCTTCCCCGCCACAACACCCACGAGGTTATCTGCATGAACCAACACACAGCATGCGGTCACCCCTTCCACCTCACGGAGAACATTCTCCACCTCACCGGTCTCAATCCTGAAGCCACGCAGCTTGACCTGGAAATCCATTCTACCCCTGAACTCCAACTGCCCATCCCATCCCCAGCGGCCACGGTCCCCGGTTCGGTACATCCGCTGCCCAGTTTCATATGGATCCGGAACAAAGACCGACGCGGTCAGATCCGGCCGATTCCAGTAGCCATCGGCAACCGTCGGTCCACTGATGCAGATCTCGCCATCGCATCCTCTCGGCACCCGCCTCCCTTCAGCGTCCAGGATGCGAACCGCCACCGGACCAAGCGGGCGTCCAACCGCCTCTGGCATCCGGCAATCCGCACGAACCCGGTGAACGGTGGCACACACCGAGGCTTCAGTGGGACCATACGCATTCACATAAAGCAGCCTTGAGGCATGGAACCTCGCAAGCTCGGGGTCCGGAGCTTCCCCAGCGGTGATCAATACCCTCAACGGATGCAGGTCGACTTTTCCAATCGCACGCAAAAACGCAGGAGGCAGGGTCACTACCGTCACCTCCGAATCACGCAGCCATCCGACAAACTCCGATACATCTTCACGGGCCCGATCGGGAGCAATATGGAGGGAAGCCCCCTGCGAGAATGGAAGGAAAATTTCAGAAAGCGATGCGTCGAAGGACATGGATGCGAACTGTGCACAATGGTCCCCGCCCTGCACATCGAATGCCTCGCACTGCGCCGCGATCATCGTCGAAAAGGCCTGATGCGAAACCACCACCCCCTTGGGCCGACCGGTCGAGCCGGAGGTATAAAGGCAATACGCAATCGAATCCGGATCAAGGTCGGGCAATCCCTCTGGGGCCCATCCTTCCTCCGGATCGCCCTCCAACAGGGACTGAGCCGACCACACCGGCAATCCAAGTTCTCCGGCCGATCCCCCGCCGTCACCTGCGGTCACAACCCCGATGGCACCGCAGTCCTCGAGCATGAAGCGGATGCGATCCATCGGATACGCTGGATCCAACGGCACATAGACGCCACCCGCCCGCATGACAGCGAACATTGCCATCACATAGGAAGCCGATCGACTCCCCAACACCGCCACCCGCGGACTCCCTGCTCCAATCCTACGACTCAGTCGCTCCGCCATTTTCCGGGTTAGCTGCTCAAGTTCATGGTAGGTCCAGGATCCGGTCCAATCCCTGATGGCTTCCCGGTCCGGGTGATCCTTCGCCTGTTGTATCAACCAGTCCGGCATCGAACGCCGGCACACCGCCCCATACGCGAAGGATTGCTCCAAATTCCCGAGAATCGATACCGCCTCCGCATGGACCATCGTGAGATCACAGATGCGGACATTCGTGGAGCTTGGTAGCCGTCTCATCCAATCGACCCACAACCCGAAAAACTGCTCCATCCGATCCGCTTCATAGATCACCGGATCATACTCAATCCGCACCTCCCACCCCTCTCCGGAATCAAACAGGTTGATCGCCAGATCATACTGGCTGGGTTGGAATCCGGTCTCAAAGGGACGAACCTGAAAATCGTCGGCATGCCACTCCTCCGATTCAATGTTCTGGTAGGCAAACAACACGTCGAACAACGGGGCGCGACTCATATCACGCGCAAGATCCAACTCTCCCACCAGTTGATCGAAGGGATAGTTCGAATGAGACAGCGCCGCCCGGATCTCCGCAATGCTCTCATCCAGAAAATCCGATACCGTGTCCTGCGGCTTCACCTTTTGCCTGAGAGGAAGCAGGTTGACGAAACAACCCACCACACCCTCAAAATCGGGATGCGGCCGCCCCGCCACAGGAGAACCTATGCAGATATCATCTCCACCGGACAGCCGGTGCAGCAGCAGCTGAAGGCCGGCAACCAGGATCATGTAGGGGCTTGCCCCACGATCCATAGCCAAAGCGGAAACCCCATCACGGATTGGCCCGCCGACACTGCCGGTGAACAATGCGCCATTACTGTTTTTCAGGGTCGGTCTGGGATGGTCAAGCGGCAGATCCAAGGGATCAGGCGGAATCTGGAAGCGCTCGTGCCAGAAATCACGATCCGGAACACAGTCCGCAAGGTAACGTTCCTGCCAAACTGCAAACTCCTTGGCCTGGATCCGCAAAGGCTCAAATCGCGGCTTCACCCCCTTCCGGAGTTCCCGATAAGCCCGGCTGAGTTCGCGACCCAGCAAGGCCAGCGACCAGCCGTCACTGATGATGTGGAGCATCACCAACACCATTCCGACCCGGCCACCTTCAAGCGCCTGAATCAAAACGCGGATCAGCGGAGCGGATGCCAAATCAAAAGGCTCCTCCATCCACGCAACAGCGTCGCGTCTGAACGTTCCCTCATCCACCGGTTCCTTTCGCACAACAAAGGGCACGACAACCGACTTCAACACGCGCAGCCTGGGCTCCCCTTCCACCTCAACGAAACAAGACCTCAGACTCTCGTGCCGATCAACGAGGCATTGAAACGCCTCCCGCAAACACTCCAAATCCACAGACCCTTCAAGAATGCAGGCCATCGGCATGTGATACGCTAATCCGGCACCGTCCCTGAGCTGGCAGAGCAACCAAAGCCGCTTCTGTGTTCGCGAAAGATTGTAGTACTCGGCTTCAACAAGGGGTTCCAGTGTCCTTTCCGGAGACAGGCCGGATGCGGACAAGACGCCAGCAACGGCCTCAACAGTTGGGTTCGAAAGGAAGGCATCCAGCGAAATACGCCTCCCGCAACGCGCTTGGATTCGCCCGATCGCCATCACCGCTTTGAGACTGTGCCCGCCCAAGGCCAGAAAATGCCCTTTCCGCCCCACTTGCTGCTCCAAACCCAGCACAGACTGAAAAACATCAGCGACCAGATGTTCATCGGACGTACGGGGAGCCTCAACCTCTTCACTTACAGACCACCCGACCTGCGCCGCAAAGCGCATCCGGACCGCACGGGCAAACACATCGTTATCGGCATATTCAAGCGCCATCCGGCTGTAGAAAACATCCGGCACATGCCTTACCCACAGATCACCGGATGCTTCGACCGCCACTGGTGTTCCACCGGATACATCCCCTTCCGCGGGTCCACCCGCTCCACTCTCCGACAGAATATCGATCCGGCCCATACATATATGGTCGAACTCAAACACCCCTTCGTCAGGCGAGTCCGGACCACGATCCGACCACCGCTTCAGGAACGCGGTCACAGGCTGATTACGTCCTGAACGCCTCCATTGGACCCGCACCTTACCGCCCTTTTTCTGGTCAAAACGGTTGGCCAGTTGGCGCAGCATGGCATGCTCCACCCCTCGCCCCATCGCCCTGCACGACAAAAGCAGGTTTTTCACCATCAAATCATGCCCGGAACACTCACAAAACGCGGCTCCACAAATACCGTAATCGCCAAACCGGTCACGCACCCTGTACAGTTCAATCCAATGACCCGGTTTATTCATCCATTCCTCAAGCTCGAGGCGGGCGGGACGCCACCCGCTTGCATTGAACTGATTGGTGCGGGAAGTCAGCTGATGCGCACGATCCAAATCCTCCAGAGCTGCGTCAGTGGCTTCCACCTCCAATTCCAAACCACTCAGAAATGCAGCCAGACTCTCCCGCTCCCGCATGAAGGAATCCCGTTGCACTTGATTCCGGTACATTTCCGTCCTGCGTTTATCCACATCTGTCACTTCTCCGACATCCAGCAACCAGAGATTCCGGATCCACCGATCCAATTCCCGGCTTGAGGGAACCCGCACACAAGCCACTTCAGGACAACCGGAGCGCACTTCCGCCAATTCCATTTCCGAATCATCCAGAAACAGAAAACTCCCAAGCCCCAGGTTCAATTCTTCGGAAAGCGAATGGATCGCCTGAGACTTGGGCCCCCAATCCGCTTGGATCGCAACAAAATGCTCCTCCCGAAGCCGCATATCGGGGTGCTCACGCAACACATGCAGCACATCGTCCCGGTTGTTTTTGCTCACCAAGGCGAGCAACACTCCATTCTGCTGGAGATCCAAGAGCCTCTGTTGGAACCGCAGCCGCTCCGGGCCCATCCGGATCCCATCCATCCCGTCCTCTCCGATGATTCCTTCCCAAAGGGTATTGTCCGCATCGACTGCAATAACCTTAACCGGATTCCGACGCAAAAGGTCCGCAACCCGCATGAGATCGCAGGCCACTGCGGCGTAGCCTTCCGGCGACAACGGCATTCCTCCGGCATCCGATGGCGAGTATAAGTCCAGATGGCCTGAGATGCCATCTTCCCAATCATGGGACAGGCGAACCCTCACATTGGCCAGAGGCATCAGACGGTCACGGATGCGGACCTCTGCGGCAGCACAAGCTGCAACCACCTCCGAAGCCAGCGTCCCTGCACGGCCGGATTCGACAAACGTTACGATCCAGCGAGACTGCGGCATCGACTGCGCTAGAGGGCGAAGTCCATCCACAAACTGATCCATATTGATGTCCAGGGACGACTGCCAGCTATCCGGATTATTGCCCATCCAGTCCTCCAAGCGGAGGATAAGGGCATTCACTCCGCCTTTGTTTCCAGCCAGCATCGAGGTGGGATCCGCGAGATCCTGAAAAACCTGATTAAACCCGCAGAAACCGATCTTCAACGGAACACCAGCACCTTCCGATAGAAAGAGCAAGGGCTCCTCAAGCGCCTCCGTTGTGATCGTTCCCGATACAATCCACTGCTCCGGCCGATCCGTTCCCGCCGATTCCTTCAGCTGAGCCAGAGTTGATTCCGGGTTTTCGAGGGCCGCATCGACTATCCGCATCCAGCCATCAAAAATCCGCATAACCCATCTCTCAGGATAGCGATTGGACCGGGCCACGAAACGGACCATCATGTCCGCGCCATCGGGAATCACGAGCAGTCCGAAATCGAAATGCATCGGATCCTGAACGCCCACCGTTTCAATGCGCAAAAGCGAATCCTCCTCATGATGGACCTCCGATGGATGGTTCTCAAAGATGAAAGTGTGTTGGATGAGATCCCTGCTTCCGGCCACCACCTGAATATCCGCTAGAGAAAGGTGCCCGTGCTCCCGGCTCTGAGCACTCTGCCGCGAAAGAGCATCCACGCACTCGCGCAGCGTGCGACCATCGTCGCGAACACGCACAGGGATGGTGTTGATGAGCAATCCCACGATTCGCTCAATATCTGCCACCTCCTGAATGTCGCGCCCCGAAACCGTCGCGCCAAATACCACGTCATCGATGCCTAGCGCCGCCTGAAGCCAGAGCGCCCATGTCGCCTGCATCAACACATTCGGGGTCGTTCCCCATTGCTGAGTACACTTGCTGATCGACGAACACCGCTCCGTTCCGACCCGACAGGCAACATAACCCACTCCATCCGGATCATCGGTCCAAGTGGAGCATCCGAACGGAGGCAAAACCCCTTGTGCTCCATCAGCCAATAGATCTTTCCAATAGGCGATCGCCGCATCCTCTGACTGCGACTGCCTGTATCGGACAAAGCGTTCAAAGGAAACCGGGTCGGGCAGTACTAGCGGCTTTTCGCGGACGGATGCGGTATAGATCGAAAGGCACTCGTCCATCACAAGACCGGCGCTCCATCCATCCAGTATACTGTGGTGCAAGTTCAGTATCCACTCATGTGAGTCATCCGAGAGTTTGATGAGAGTCAGGCGAAG